>Ga0208147_1000019_pt1 | contig 46562 bp, 69 predicted proteins | sample DEB3_08_DNA_FD_184520 | JGI IMG/M metagenome (GOLD analysis project Ga0208147, IMG submission 184520) | Aqueous microbial communities from the Delaware River and Bay under freshwater to marine salinity gradient to study organic matter... | ecosystem: Environmental > Aquatic > Marine > Coastal ... | reverse complement strand
AGCGTTGTCAGAACAAGCAAGAAACTCGTTCGAAGCATTGTTAGGAGCAGCAGCACTGTAGTTGATTAGGAAACCGTAGTTTCCGCCAGACGACGCAGAATTAAAGAATCGTCCAACATACACATTACTGCTGCTGGTCAGATTAAGCCGCTCCTGATTCGCAACAGAAGTTGCACCAATAGAAAGATTCCCACTCGCATCCAGCGTCATCGCCTGGGTGAAGGTGATCGCATTGCCAGCGGTGCCGGAGGCGGCGTTGTACCACCTATGCGCACCAGACGACTGACTGTAGTACGAAGCGGCAACACCAGTAGCAGCATACTTGTATCCAGCACCGCTAAAATACCCATTTACACCGACATCAACACGATATGCTCCAGCGTTTCCAGCGATGAAATTAGGATATCCCAATTCCATTGCCTTAAAATTACCATCCCAAGCCTGCGGCGCGGTTCCGAGACCGAGGTTGCCGGAGGAGTCGAGGGTGGCCCTCAGCGTGTTGTTAGTGCAAAGATACAGCGGATTAGTCGATAAAGTTCCGATTGCAAGACCGCTTGAATTAGCGGTTAGCGCGTTTTCAAAAACAACATTTAACTTAGCTTTATTGATTCCGAAAATGGTTCCAGAAGCATTTTGACCGTATGATTCAAGGGTCAAATAGTTGGCAGCATTAGACTGAAGATCAAACCTAGCTCCAACATTAGTTCCAGAGTTCGTGTTATTAACGACAAGTGTAGTTTCAGCATCTTGCGATTTTTGAACGTGCAGAATAGATGTCGGACTTGCCGTCCCAACACCCACACGATCATTCGCGCTATCAACCTTCAGCGTCGAGGTATCAACCGTCAGGTCGCCGGTGATGGAGGCGTTTCCGGGGACAGTGATGTTGTTACCACTAGGCCCAGTAGCCGTGTACAACTCGCTAAAGTTCGAGTTGCAGTACTGGAAAGCCGTACGCAACGGCGTTCCCGTTCCGTCATTCGGAGCCGCACCGACATTGATCGTTTGCTGTGACATAATCTTTTGTTAAATGAATTCCGTCATGTCCGCCGTGATGATGGTGCTGTCAGCAGTTACCACCGTGCTATCCGCCGTGATATCCGCCGAACCACCCAAAGTAGCAGCTTCCCAAAGTAGGCCAATCTCCAACAGATTGCGCTCACGCGGACTCTTGCACGAAGCACCCCACGCTTCAGCTATCAGCGATGCAGCATCCGTACAGGAGATATTGGCCATATCAATGGTCAGCTAAAATAAACCAAGCGGTGCCGTCCGACATGATCGTCAAACTATTCCACTGCGGAGTCAGCGTGTGGGTCGCGGCACCATCAATCGTCTCCGCCGCATAGCCGTCCACGATCACCGCATTCGCTCCGCTATTGATCCGCTTGAAAGCGTAAATCCGGCCAGCGACCAATGCCGCCGGAGGAAGCGTCATCGTAATGGCTCCAGCCGTCGCATCACAGATCAGCAGATAATCGCCGCTGATGACATTCCCGCTCGTCGTCACCGTCCGATACGCTCCACGGGTAGCACCGCCACCCTGAAGATAGCTCGCGATACGATTCTCAAGCGCGAGCTTTCCAAGCTCCACTTCCCACGGCGACCGGCACCCGAATGGCGCGGCCTCGTTGATCAGCGTCTCCGCTTCGTCGCAAGTAATCGCAGCCATAAAATTAGCTCATCATCGGACCCTGCCCACGACGCATCACCTCAGCGATGAAACTCTCGCGCCCACCGCCACCTTTAGATTCCATCTCACCCTCCTCCTCCATCTCCTCCTCGCCGCCCTTCATCTTCTTGTTCTTCGCGGCTTTCTCATATCCAGGGATGGCCACACCATCCACCTCGATCAGTTCAGCCTTGCCACCCTTGCCAAGAACAATCGTGGCCATCGTCTGAAACGCTTCGCCCTCAGCCAGATTCTCAGGAATCTCAACACCCTCCGGTAGCATGAACTTCGGCATATCAAAGACACTCAAGCGACCATCATAAATGTCAACGAAAAACCCTCGACCAGATGTTTCTATCATCCAATCGAGGGTTCGCGGTGTTCTACCGCTTCCCAATGAGTCAACCTATTCAGAATACCCGCTGGCAAGTTGGCCAACTATCCATCATCCGTCAAAACAAAAATGCCGTGAGGATTTCTCTCCCCACGGCACAATCGCTATCGGATCTCGATTACGAGCAGATGATAGTCGTCAACGCACCAGTGCAGCGGCGGAAGATGATCGTCATGCCCTGATTGGTGAATATTGGCTCGGCGGCATGGATGAACTCAGCGTAATGCTGGCCCTTCTTCTCAAGCGGATCAGCGCAATCCACGTTGAGCTTGTAGGCACCAGTCACCCACTGCCACTCGCCCATGTAGTTGGTCGGCATCCACGACAGATCGCCAACGCGGTTCACGGGGCGAACGATGTGGCTCTTGAACACATACGGAGTCACGACGAACGCGGCCTCGTACGGAGCAGACACCCACGACGGATTCACGCTGAACACAGTACCCTTCGTGCCAGACGAACTGGTGAACGGCTGAACCAGCGTGTACTTGCCGCCAGCATAGGTGAACCGGGGCGGGAACAGATTCGGCACATGGCGGAAGTTCTTGATCACACGGTTCGCACCAATGCGCTTCAAGAGTTCGGCACCCGTACCACTGCCCATATCCGCATAGCGCAGATCATCGCGGAACTGAGGATTGTTCTGCGCGATACGCTGCGAAGCCTCCAGACCGATGTACAACGGGAACACCGGACCATCGCTCGAATAGCTGATGAAGCCACTCGAATCAGGATTGGTCGCGCCGTTACGAATCAACGTAGCAGCAGTCACATCCAGCATCTCCTGGGTCAACTCGCTCGTCGCCTGATTCAAAGCCTGACCAGCGGAGCCAGTCTGAATCCAGGGGAACTCGTTCACACCAGACGGAATCGTCTCCACCTGCGTAAAGGACGAGTCAGCCACGGCCTTGATCGCGAACTTCGCGAACGTGTTCTGATAGCGAGTCTCCCAGCTACGCTGGGCGCGGATCGAGAGCTTCTCAAGATACACACGGAGGAACGCCTCAACACGATGATCAAAGGTCAGATCATCCTTACACAGCAACGGACCCTTGAGCGCGAAACGCTCCGGGGACCAAGTCACCGCGTTGTAACCCACAGGCACATCCGCATAGGTCACATCGCAAGCACCACCATTCTCGCCAGTAGCAAGCGTGATCGCGCTCCACTCCTCAGCCGCAGTCGGCTCAATCGAAGTGGTGTTGAACGAAGTCTGCGTCAAACCAGTACCCTGCGGATACTCGCCACGCTCAATCAAGTTGAGCCACATCGAGCGGTACGAAGCCCGCTTGTACACATCCTGCGCGAGCGACTCGGTCGCCACAGCGAAGGCGTTAAAGACATTAGGACAAGACATATTTCAGAAAATTAACCGACGTTATACCGACTTTGTAGAAGCGGGCCACTATCCCCACATTGAGGACAATTCCGCAGCGCGGGCGTCACTTCCGCTTAGACAGTTTGTGGCTGACGACCAATCAGCCAGCATCTCGTTTTAGGTCCGATTGCGCGAATACAGCGATTACTGGCCCGCTCGCGTCAATACAAAAATACCATGTCCACAAGCTCGTTCTGCCACGCCATGTACGACCGATTCCCATAAATCTCGCCTATCCGCTTCTCCCGAATCAGTTCATGTCGATCAATCATGCCGCGATAAACATATGGACCTGGAAATGTTCCCGTCATCAACGCATACGCATCCACTTCACCAGCTTTCTCGCCCGTCTTCTGACTCACCAACAACCGACCATGCTCATACGTCGTACTCTTCACATCCACTCTCAAGCGATCATACAACACACAGTCATAAGCCTTGTACGGCGGCTCCACATCCGTCTCCAAATCTGGATACACATTGAATAATCTACAGAAGGCCAATTCCCCTGCTATGCCCTCAAGATCAATTCCACGCTGACCCAACGAACTAATCACAACATTCGGAACTCCTAGTTGGTCGTTCCACTCGCTACGCCGCTTCGCCACATACTCAGCCAATCGTTGCTCGGATATGTTTAATTTTACACTATTTCCAATTTTAATCATGTGTCAAAAGTGCCAAAAATTTTTGAGGGGGGGTATCGTAAACGAAGCCCACCCCAAAAGGGGACCGCCCAGGCCCAGTTGAAACTCTACTTATCCCATAGAATAACAATCCTTTTCCTATCCCATTACCCTATTCTATTTCATTACTTGGCGTTATGTTTAATGTTTTATCCGGCAATGCTCCCAACAGATTAATCGATACAGTCGCGTTTTCGCTTGTGTCAGACCATCCGAAAACGAGAGCGGAACGTTTGCTAATAGACGCTAACACTTGCTCCCTTGTGTTTTCTTCGCGTATGTCACTGATTTGATAATTGTCGACTCTTTCTAGTGTTGTGATGGCATCATTAGCTAGTTTGCTTCTAACTAGTTTAGATAGTGTTTCAATAGAGTGTTCTATTTGTTCGCTTTTCTTTTTAAGAGAAAAGTCACCCATATCTCGCTTCACCTTAGTCAAGCCGGAGCGGCTTGCCCTGGTCATTAGCGTTGACTCTGGTACGTTCAACTCCTTTGAAATCTGCTTCCAAGGCATCCCCCCTAGGTACCATGTTTTTGCCTTGTCCCATTCCGTAGCGTCCATGAGTACCTTGTCAGGCAAGATACCTTGTGACGCAAGTCTTACCTTTCGGATCGGCCTAGGCTTTCCCTTCCCTTTCCTGCCCTCTGAAAAAAACTTCAAAAAACTACTTGCGCTCCGTTTCCGCCCGGTCTAGTCTCTCTCCCGTGAACAAAAAACGCATCGAAACCTTAGCAAAACTCGCCTTTTTCATCTTGGCGAACCTTATCCTTGGCTTCGCCTTCTTCTTCCTTTTCATCCGCTCACAACTCTAATCCACAACCAATCAAATCCATGATCACCATTGAAATCCCCTCAGCCTACGCAACCAATCCCGAAACGGAACGCGCCTATCTCCTAGGCCGGAACCATGGGCACGGAATCGCTTGCCATAATGTCCCGTCAATCGGCGACTCAATCTGCCGCTCCATTGATTGGATTGGACTCGGGAAAACCGTCACTGAGGAGAACGCGAAGGAATACCACGAGGCTCTTTGCTTCGCTGCCGAATCCGGCTCCCGTGACTTCTCACCTTTCGAGTTTGTTGCCCATGATTTGAACGAAAGCGAAGACAGCGAAGACTTGTGGGCCGCTTTCGAGGCTGGCGTTTCCGATTCGATTCATTCCGATTTGAAAGGCTATTCCGTCGAAGACTACAGCAAATAAACCATTCCATCCCATGATCACCATTCATCGCGCCTATTCCGAAGTAACTCCCGAATCAGCCGAATCCGGCGAGGAATCCGATAGCGGCTCAATCGGCACGGAATCCGTCACGTTCCGCGAACTGGTCAATCTACTCCGTGAACATCCCGTTCCTAGTTCCTGGCCTACCGACGGAACGCGATGGGATTGGTTTTCAACCTATTCCTTCGTGACGGATTATCGGGAAGGAACGGAACGGACGGAATCAATCCATTTTGACCATTCCAATCCGTCACGGCTTGAAAAGTATTGGCGGAAAGCGATTCAACTAGCGTTCAAGCGGAAGTGATTCCCGATGCTTCCCCATGGGAAACCGTGGGGAATGATCGGCAATCAAGCCGAATCACAAAAACTAATCCATGAAACTCCACTATCCCTTCATTATCGGCCCAAGACTCTGCCCGGCCGTTCAAATCGGAAGCGGCTCCGATTCCCTTTTCCTATCCTTGGACGAAAAAGGATTCATCTTGGACGGCTCCTTTGGAGAACATCGAATCCGAGACTTCCGCCCCGGAATGGGCCGTCATTCCATCGAATCCCTTTTCGAATCCATCTTGGCATTCATGGAAGCGGCAGCGGAATCCTTTCGTTATGCGGAACGGAATGGAAAAGACGGAATGAACGGTGAAAACTCCGATTTATTCCCGAAAGAAGTGACGGAATGCCTTGCCAAGTTATCCGATGAAATCGGAATGATCCGATTTGAAATTGCCGATGCCATCGAAAACGAAGTTGAACTAATCGAAAACTAATCCCATGAACAAATCCGACGAAATACAAATCCTTGCCGATTGCGCCGATAAATTAGGCTCCGATTCCTACTGTGGCCAATGGCTTCGCGATCAAATCCCGTTCATCGAAAGCGATCTTCGCTCCGATATCGCGCCCGGAATCCTGGCAAGCGCATCAATCAAAGACTGCGCCCATCGCTGCAATCAAATGCGCTACGAAGCAATGCGCGAGCGCGACAAGATCATTTTGGGTGCGCGGAACGAAGCGGAAAAGATTATGGAATCCGCTGTGAAACTAGCGGAATCGATCCGATCCGGTTTGAAACGAGACATCGAATCCGCATTGCATCAAATCACCAAGATTTGATTCCCCGCGATTCCCCATCGGGCAACTGGTGGGGAACGGCGGGCAATCAATCCCGATTCCCGATTCACAAAATCAAACCATGAGAACCACAGTTACCAGTTACCAGTTTGTCGAATCCTTTCGCGCTTGCGGACGCGAAACTCAATTCTCCCGTGCGGCTCTTTTCGCTTTGTTCGATTATCTTGAATCCTACGAAGAGGACTGCGGAACAGAACTTGAATTGGACCCGATAGCCATTTGCTGCGACTGGTCAGAATTTGAAACTGCAGTTGACGCTGCGAAATCCTACGCGCGGGAATTCGACGATGAATCGGACGCGCTAGACTTCCTGCGGGACAAGTCGCAGGTAATCGAATTCCAAAGCGGCGTCTTGGTTCAAAACTTCTAATTCCCCGCGCACCTATGTCAACCTTTACCCCCGGACCTTGGGCAATCAACCGATCCGTTTTTTCGACGACAGAGAAATCGGAGCTTCACATTGGAAACCCGCGTTTGACGTGCGCGGTTGTCTACGTTGACAACATGAGCGAGAAAAAGAGCGATCAAGAAGCCAACGCCCGCCTAATCGCTTCCGCGCCCGAATTGCTCCGCGCATTGGAGGATGCGGAGTTTCTATTGCGGAAACTGTCGAACAATCCAAAGGAGATTGGCTCTATGTTGGACAGTTTGAAGCGGTGCGCGATTGACGCCCGCGAAGCGATCCAATCGGCATCCCCCTCGAACAATTAAAACCGAAAAAACATGAGTGGAATGAGCATTGAAGAGGCAAAAGCCTATTTGCGCGAGCGGGACAATGAAGGCGTTTTCGGTCTGACCTGGGAGGAATTGCGGCACAAGTTAAGGTCAGGAAAAATCACCGTAAACGCGCAAAAAATGCGGATGAACGGGCGGAAGTGTGTCCGGTGCGGTGATCCGGTCAAAAAGAACTCGCTGTTGTGCCGATGCCCTAACTGTCAAGTCTGACCCATCCTCCGCGCATCATCGGGCAACTGGTGATGCGAAAGGGTAGGCCACCATTCTGCCACCTATTCACGCACACAAAATCGAATCATTATGAATCAAAAACTCGTTCCCGCAGTTGACCGAAACTCTGAAGTCTACCGCGACGGCTTCGCGAGCGGATCACAATATTGGAATCTGCCAAGCTATTGGCAGCATGAGAGCAATCGAAAAGCGATGCACGGCATTGGATACCTAGAGCCTAAGATTCGCGACTACTGGATCGGGTGGCTCGCGGGCAAAGAGTCCATGCGCGAGCGCAATTCCCATTGGGTAAATCAGGTGCGCGATGCTGACGGCGTGATGCGTCCGCTATCCCATGCCATTCGCGTCTTTTGAACCATCAAACCAAATCCGAATCCATGAGAAAACAAACCGTCCTCATTCGACTTTCCACGGAGCCGTCCCACTGGGGAAGCGATGTCACCGCAACTGACGTTTCGCGTATCTGCGACAACCTCGAATCGCTCCTCCGCGCAGAGTTTGGAGAGCGGGCCATTCTTACCTTTGAACGCACCGCAACACCGCATGGCGGCGGCGTCCAATGCGAGCATGAAGACTCCGCGCAGCAAGTGTGGGAATGGATTGCCAACAACTGGACTGCGGCGCTTTGATTCCCGCTCCGGTATCCTATGCGCGGATGCGTGTGGGATATCCTTGGCTGATTCTCGCCGAAAGTCACCGTGCCGTAAGGCGCGGTGCCTTCGGGCGGCAATCCGCGAGACTAACAACGAATCGAATGAATGCAATCTTACTCTCCGCCCTGATCCAGGTTGAATCTGGCGGCAACGACTATGCGCGGGGGCGGCATGGCGAACTTGGAGCCTTTCAGATTCGGCCTGTTATGGTGCGCGATGTGAACCGGATCATGGGAACATCCTACGCGCACGCGCAGATGACCAATCGCGTGATCGCTCGGTTCATTGTGTCGTCCTATCTCGCGCATTACGGCAAGAATTTGAGCGACGAATCGCTGGCGAGGATTTACAACGGCGGCCCTCGCGGGCATCTCAAATCTTCCACGCGAGCCTATGCGCGGCGCATACGGCGAGAATTAGACAAGCAACTAGTAACCATAAGTAAAACTAATCCGAAATGAAACTGACCATCCAATCGAAAACCAACGCTCAAACGATCATCGACTTGTTCAATGCGATCATCACCGGCGAATGCGAGGAACACCAAGCCACGCCTATGAGCATTTACGATGAGACGAAGCACATTTGCAGCATTGTGGCGGCGAATGGCGAGCAGATCCTGGAACTGGTGATTGAACGTGAGGTAGGCGATGCGTTTGTCGAAGGGGAGGAAAAGCAATGAACGTCCAAGTGAGTGGTACGGAGGCGTCTATTTGCGCGTTGATCGCGCATAGGCAGCAACTTGGTATCAAGAAGTATGGGACAACCGTGCGCGACAATCCTCTCAGTCTCCGAAATTGGCTCATTCATGCGCGTGACGAGGCTCTTGATCAGGCGATCTATCTTGAGCGAGCGATTGAGGAACTGGACTCGAACGAGTAGGCCACCATCCCCCAGCCCATCCCTTTGAACATCGTCCTGTAGAAACCATGAATTATCAATTACATCTCGGTGATTGCCTCTCTGTTATGGCAACACTTCCCAACGCATCTGTGGATTCAGTTGTCACGGACCCGCCTTATGGTATGTCATTCATGGGAAAAAAATGGGACTACGACGTTCCTAGCGTGGCCATCTGGGGGCAATGTCTCAGAATACTGAAACCGGGCGGATATCTGTTAGCTTTCGCTGGAACAAGAACGCAGCACCGGATGGCAGTACGGATTGAGGACGCTGGCTTTGAGATTCGAGATATGATTGCTTGGGTGTACGGGTCGGGTTTTCCAAAAAGCCATAATTTGAAAGGCGACTGGCGAGGATGGGGAACTGCCTTAAAACCTGCGCTGGAACCAATCACTATGGCTCGAAAGCCAATTATTGGAACGGTAGCCGACAACGTTCTGACGCATGGCACGGGTGCGCTAAATGTGGATGGGTGCCGCATTGCGGCAAACGGGGAAGAGTTTGGAAGCCTTCCAAATCGTGCGTGGAATACGGGTGGAAAAACCTACGCTCAGTCAGCCCATAATCATAGAGACGGAAGCAATGCAGAGGCTGTTGCAAAGCTCAGGCAACTGGGCCGCTGGCCCGCAAACCTGATCCACGATGGAAGCGAGGAGGTGATCGGGTTGTTGAATGGTGCCGCACGGTTCTTTTACTGCGCCAAGGCCAGCAAGTCCGACCGAGGCTCTGAGAACGTCCATCCCACCGTCAAACCAACCGACCTGATGCGCTACCTATGCCGCCTTGTTACGCCGCCCGGTGGCGTAGTTTTGGACCCGTTCATGGGAAGCGGCAGCACCGGAAAGGCGGCAATGCTTGAGGGTTTCCAGTTCATTGGCGTCGAGCGCGATCCTGAATACCACAAGATCGCACACGCTAGGATTACCAGCCAACAGCAAGGGCGTTTGCTATGAGATTCAAGATTCAGTTTCGCGGGCATGAGAAGCTGGGATGGTTCGATTTGAAGCAGCTTCAGGATGATCGCGTTTGGCGGACGGCTTATTTCGAGGGGCGATCCGATGCCAGTTCCTATGCGCGACAATGGTGGCCCGAGGAGTACGCGAGCGGCGATGCCCGTGTGATGCCCGAGAGCCACCAGGAGGATTATGATTGTTACAATTAGCTATTAGTAATAAATGAAACCGAGTCACGCGAATACAAATAATCTCACCACAACATCATTCCGAATCGATTGCTCCGATCTATTACTATTACAGGAGCGGGCCAATGAACGAGGCTTCCGTTCCTGGGGCGCGTACATATCACACATTATCTATCTCCACGCGGTTACTTTCGAGCCTGATCTCCTCGCCCGCCTGAGCGATGGCGCACCCTCAAGTCGCAGTTTGATGCGGATCGATACCTCCGACGCCTCTACGGGGCATTTCCGCTCCAAGAAACGGCATCGCTGATCGCCAACCAAACCGCCACTTTGAGAACTGATCGATTGAACGAAAAAATAAATTGGGGGATGAAATCCGCAGCGGTGAGCGACGGCCCCAACAAGGGCCGCACAAGCGAAACCGCGAAAAGCGGATTTCATGCACTCCCTTTTAAGGGGAGTGCTTACGCCTCCCAAAAGGGGAGTAGGGAGGGGGGATACATAAGGAATTGTGAACATAGGGGAAGATACCCTTGACTTCCCAGAGGAGGTGAACTAAACCTTCTCCGACGGTAAGAAAATCAACGATATGTACACCCCTGATGGACGGACACTGAGGCAGGTTTTTCGGACCATGAGTCCGAAGAGGAACGACATGGACCAGAGCAAGAGCGAATTGCTGGCCTACATAATGTCACAGATTAATTGTGATATGGCTACGGCAGTTCGCGCCTTTAACTCAATGAGGAATCATAATAGCAAGGTATTGATATTTGATCCTATTGAGCGAGTCTGGTTCGGATGTGATTGGGCACCGGAGAATAAGGAAGCTAAGGAAGAATTCCTGCTCCGCGAGATGCGACGGCTTGATCGTCGCCTAAACGAGTTCGTGGCCTTCGTTAAGGACATGGACTATCGGCTCCAGAAGAAATCGACAATCGAATCGGAGTTCCGCGAATTGAAGAAGCATTACACTTGGTTCAGCGAACGCCATTCGGACGATGTTCTGGAAATCCAGACCAAGGTTGGAATCACGCCCTTGCCGTTCGATTTCGACTCAAAACCGGACGAGGAGGACATTCCCGCTCCGACTGAGAACCTTGATCCCAGGCACGTTTTCGGGCCGGAGAAGAAGAAACGGCCTGGGTTTGGAAAATCCTTGGGTCGGAAAAAATTTAAAAAATCTTTCTGGACAAGGCGGTAAACAACTTGTAGCGTATCGAAACGATGGTGCTGGACTGCGAGCCGGTGGAGAACGCCGGACGGGGAGTTGGAAACAGGCTCATAGGTTCTCCCGTGACGAACACCGGCACCATCCCACGATTTTCGATGATCAAAGTTTGGGACATTAAAACAGCGGCGAAAGAACTCCATGTATGTCGCGAGACGCTCTGGAGGATGATCAGAGCGGGCAAGATGCCGCATCGGAGAGTGGGCAAGCGGATCTTGCTGACCGAAGCGGATGTGGCGGCTTTGCTTGAAGACGCAGCGATTAGGAACGGAGCGACAAATCCATTTGCTCGGAAGGATAGGCCAAAGAAACAGAAGGTGGCCGACTCGACCGAGAAGCAGTCAGAGAATACAAACCAAAATCAGAATACCAATGAACAGCAGCAACCTGACAGTAGCGGTATCTCAACCGCAGGAACTAGCGACTCCATCCCAGACGGGGGAGTTTTACGACAAGATCAACAACCCGATGGAGGCAATCAAAACGATGGGCGATTGGATTGCTCACTCGGGGATGTTCGGGTGTGTGAAGCCGGAACAGGGATATGTCCTGGCGATGGAGTGCCTAGCGTCCCGACAGACGCCCCTGTCGTGGAAGCGGGAGAATCACTTGATCAACGGAAACATCACGATGAAGAGCGAGTCGATGTTATCCGGGTTGATGCAAGCTGGCTGGGACATTGATTGGGTCCAGTTCGATGCGAGCGCGGCGATTGCCGATTTCCGCAAGGGTCAGAAGGAACTTCGCGTTTCATTCACCGCAGAAGATGCGAAGCAAGCCGGTCTATTGCCCGCAAAAGCTGGCAGCGGCTGGGCCAAGTTCCCCGCCGAGATGCTCCGCGCCCGTTTGATCAGCAAGGCGACGAGGATGCTCGATCCGCGAATCACGCAGGGTCGCTACACACCGGAGGAAGTGGCCGACTTTGATCGTCCCACTGCTCCCGCCGCGAGGACTGAGCCGGTCAATGTCACGCCTCCTGTTCCCGAATTCAGCATCGCTCAACGCTTGGAGGATGCGCTTGAGGATCACGCTGAGAAAGCCAATGCGTTTCTCCTCTCGAAAAACCTGATCAAGGAAGGCCAGAACTTCCGCGATGTGTCAGCCAAGGTGGCCAACATGATCCTGTCCGACGTCGAAGCCTTCATCGCCAAGATCCAATGAGCATCAAAAACCGAGTCGTGAACGTGGAGATGGAAGCGGCGACCTATCACAAGGTCGATGCCCTATCGAAGAGCCTGATGACGAAGGCTCTCAAGTCCCCGGCGCATTACCGCGCTGCTGTGGACGGATCGCATGAGGAACCTACCAAGGCGATGCAGATTGGAACGGTGACGCATACCGCCATCCTAGAGCCGCATTTGCTCGATAGCATCGTAGCAATCAAACCTGATGGTATGAGCTTTGTCTCGAAAGAGGGCAAGCAATGGAAGGCCGACAACGCCGATAAGATCATCGTCGATTACCAGGAGATGGCCGACATTCGGAACATGGCCGATTCGGTTCGCCGCCACCCATCCTTCGAGGTATCGCACATCGACAACAAGATCGAGGCGAGCGTCTTCGCTGAGGACGAGGAGACTGGACTTGCGCTGAAGGCTCGACCGGACCTGTGGGCCGAAGGCATCGGAGTTATCCTCGACATTAAGACAACTGATGACGCGAGCGAGGAAGCATTCCTGCGGACGATCCTCAAGTTCGCTTATCACGTTCAAGCGGCGCACTATATTGAGATGACCGGCGCGACGGACTTTGTGTTCATCGCAGTCGAACGGAATGCTCCGTATGCGGTGGCCGCTTACCGGCTCTCGCCTGAGTGGCTGGAGCTTGGATTTGAAACGAGGCGGCGAGCGATTCGGATCGTGCATGAGTGCAGCGCGATGAATAGCTGGCCAGCTTATCCGACACAGACGACGACTCTTGGGTTGCCCGCTTGGGTTGCCCGCAACCAACAACAACTGAACTCGAAAGAATAACTGATATGTTCACAGTGAACCGTAAGGAAGCCGGATCGAAGTACATCGACACGGAAGGAACTCACGTTGTCACCATCGCAAAGGTGGAGGGTGCGCTGGATGCGAAGGGTCGCGAAGTGGCGACCATCACTTTCAAGCGGCACGACGGCGCGGCGATCACGGATCGTTTCATCAACCAGGAGAATGTCTGGTGGCGCGTGAATGCTCTTGTGGCTGCGACTGATCACAATGTGCCTGATGGAACGACCATCGATTTCATCGGCAACAAGGGCAGCTTCTTTGAATTTCTGACCGGCATGGTTGGACTTGAACTGGCGATTACGACCAAGGCTGAGGAATACGTCGCCAAGACCGGTGAAACCAAGAAGGCGATGCGTGTCCGCAGCTTCAAAAGCAGCAAGCTGGCACCTCCGCCTGATCTTTCGACTGAAGAGGACGCTGGAAATGCTATGCCTTGGTAAGTGATTTAGGGTCACTCGGCATACCCGTAAGTGTCGAGGTGGGGGAGCGCATCACTACAACGCTCAAACTAACCAAATAATTATGACTGAAAAGAAGCCGAGCAAATACGCCAACATCAAGACCGTTGTTATCTCCAAGGATACGCATGATAAGTTGAGAGCTTACTGCGATCCGCGTGGACTTAAGGTTCAATACGTTGCGGAGAACGTGATCAAAAACTGGATACAGACACAAAGTGCATGATCGCGAATGCTGAGACCTGCATCAAAGCGTTGCGGATATTGTCGCAGGATATCCAGAGCGACGATGGCGTGGCCAACGCTGCGCTCCATGAGTGCGCTGATCGGATGGAGCAGCTTGAGAACGATATCAAGCGTCTCACCACTGCCAACCTGCAACTGCGTGAAGGCGTCGAGGAGCTAAAGAAGCGCATCCAACGCTGGCACGACATTCTGACACCGCTCATGCCGTCCGATCTGAAGAGCTGGCATGAGAACAATCCTGACGAACTGCCAGAGGTAGCAGCTTGGGTCATCGAATCTCAACGCCAACGCATTGCTGAAATAGAAGCCGAGAACGACGCTCTCCGCGCCGATCTGCTGCTGTGGGAGAATGGAGGGCCGTTGCCGTGAAGTATCCAAGTTACTGCTGCCAGAAATGCGGAGAACTGATCGGTTGGATCGGGAGATTCATGTTTCCGTTTTTCCACAAGTGTAGAAAGAAGGAGGTGAAGCCGTGAGTAGCATTTCACTTTTAGAACAATGCATGTACGGACTTGTGGCCGGTTGTTTTCTGTCCTTAGCAATCCTGTGGGGCGATCAGCTTGGCAAGAGCATGATGCGCGAAGAAGCCGTGAGGAAGGGCCACGCTGAGTGGGTTGTCGATTGCGCGAATAAAAATCAGTTCAAATGGAAGGAGTGCAAATGAGCGAATACACAATACCAACGTCGAATACGGTGACTACAATCGACCCACAGGCCACAAAGATCCGAGAGCTTCAATCCGATGTGAACGAGCTGAAGGAGCTGGTCGAGTACCTGCAAGATCGGATCAGTAAGCTGAAGAAGGCTGGTAATGGGATGTACGAGTTTATCAATCCGCCATCACCGTGCATGAGAACATCAAGAATGGACAACCTGCTTCAAGGATGGGACGACGCGCAGATTGGGAAGGAGGCCAAGCCGTGAGCGATACAAAGAGGACGGATGAAGAGGAGTTCTACCCGCACGACTCGAAAAACAAAGTCTGTTACGCATCATTCTGCCGCAAACTCGAACGCGAACTCAACGCAGCGAATCAAATCGCCAAAAAGTATGAGGACAGATACTTCGATTCACTAGAGCGCATCAAGGAACTGGAGGAGGCTAACCAAATGACACGCGCCGCGATCAAGAAATGGATAGGTGAAGCGATATTTGATTCCAGGAACGACGATGAAGAATACAAAGCAATAATGCAGTGGCAGCGAGCAAAGGAGAACAAGCCATGAGTGAATCCGAAAAGACAATTCAAGAGCAATGCTACGGCACTTGTTGGGGCGCACAGCAACGGATTGACGAGTTAACTCAGCAGCTCAACGCGGCCAATGAGCGCATCTCAAAGCTATACGACTACGTTGCCGCGCTTGAAACAGGAGGTGACTTGATGGCCAACGAACTAAGCTTTGGATACGACGTTGATCTGTGGAACAAAGCCAGAGGGGAGGCCAAGCCGTGAGCAAAACACCGCGCACTGATCGGCAGCCGTACGTCACTGTGGCCTTTCAGCAGTACGTCAAAATCGGTTTCGCCAAACAGCTAGAACGACAGCTCGCCGGTGCTAACAAGCGTATCAAAGAACTGGAGGCTAAGGCGGATGAGCTTAATGACCTGAAGAAATGGATGGTGGGACGATGAACCATAATGGTGACGCCAACAAAATGGTCGATGACTACCGCCAGAAAGCCATCGAGGACGGTGAACACATCTACACGCTATCGCTGCGCTCTGAGCGGTATCGAGGAGCATTGATGTCCGCCTTGGAAGAGAACGCCTACCTGCACGACATCATCGAGAGAGCGTCGGTCGCATTCTTCGCTGACGGTTGCGATGGTGCTACCTGCGCCAAGATGCTGAAGATCCTGAATGAAGCGAAGCCGCCGAAAACTGAACAACGATGTGAACCATGAGCGAACAAGAAGAATACTACGAAATCACTCCGCTTGGACTGTTGGGTCTCAAGCTGGGAAATGAAGTGGGCAAAGAAGCGTGCGATGTTCTTGAACTGTACTGCCGCCGAAACGGTTGCGGCATAGCGATTGATCGAAACCAGTTGCTCTTTGTCAGGATGGAGAAAGCGGAGGAATAACCATGATGCTCCACGAATACCCGCCCGATCACAAGATGCGGAACACCGCCATCAAGGATCTCGATGTCCGCATCCGCTGCCGTCATACAAAAAGCGTCCGCGATCCGCGCACCTGGAAGATCAAGGACGACACGTTCAATCGCTTGAACGATAGCTGGCAGAACAATTTCGATTTCATCCTTGTCCCGGCTGATTCTCAGTCGGGCCGAGTCGTGTGACTCGGACAACTCCGTAGCACGGTTAATGCGTGTCCGTGCTGCGGCCAAATTTCCCAATAAAACTATGAATCTGAGAGATTACCAAAAACGAGTCGTTGAATGGGCGAAGACAAAAGATGGACTGATCATCGCCCCAGCCGGTAGCGGCAAAACATGGATAGCGGCAGCGATCTGCGCCCATCATTCAACCGCCAGGATCGGATGGTTAGCTCCGACAATCGAGACCTGCAAACAGGCCAAGGTGGCCCTCGATCTGGCTGGCGTTGATCCGAATCGATACGAGATCCGTTGCCCGCATGAGAGCGTCGATTTCAGCAAGTGCGACCTGCTGATAGTTGACGAATGTAAACATAGCCCTGCGACCCAATGGCGGCGCATCATCGAGTCCTGTAACGGATTGCGTTATGGATTCGATGCCACGCCTTGGTGCGATGACGAAGACCGAAATACGATCAATCGTATTTTGTTTAGGAACCGACAGATCGAAATCACGCGAGAGGACATAGGCGATTCATTGGCCGACGCGACTCTTGTCATCTCCAACGCAACCGACATGGGCCTGGAGATGCGAATCGATAACAACATCGACCGACTGTTCAAGGATCGCCGCCGCTACATGAGAATCAGTGATGAAGAACTCAAGCGGATGTGCGCTTGGGAATCGCTGGTGGACATCGGCATAGCGCAGAACGTGGCCCGCAACGAATACGCTCGCGATGTGGCAATCGCACACGGCGATCTCCAGACGCTGATCCTGGTCCCGCGCATTACGCTTGGTGAATGGTACGAGCGCGAGATTCCTGGTGCGCGACTCGTCCACTCGAAGATCGGGAAGAAAGATCGCCGCGCTTACATGGAGGAATTCAAGAGCGGAAATCTGAAGACGATGATCGCGACCAGCTTGGCCGATGAAGGACTCGATCTGCCGAATGCGGAACTGCTGATTATGGTGAGCGGTGGGCGTTCACCGCAGAAGACTATCCAGCGGGCCAGTCGTGTGCTTCGTAAGACGGACACTAAAAACTTCGCGACAATCTATGATTTCAGCGACAAGTTCCATCCCATCGGCGCGTTCCACGCCCGAAAGAGAATAAAATCATACAAGCAACTGGGTATCATTGATGAACGCTTCTCCAACTGAGAACATCGTATTTTTGATTGGTGAACTGAAAGGCATATCAAGAAACGCGGAGACAAAGACTGGTGCCAAGATGGTGCGTCGCGTGATCAGCGTGGCTCGTCATTGGACCGATCAGTCGGGCAAATTTCACGAAGACTTCGATGACTTCGAGATTGTCGGTTGGGGACAAGTTGCTCAACAGCTTGAGGAATTGGTCAATGGCGCGTTGGTGCGCGTCAAAGGCAGAATCAAGGTTGAGCGATGGTACGATGGTGAAGAAACAAAAATGGCAATAAGAGTAGCAGCGGAGAACGTCGTTCTTCTGTGTTACTAAGAAGTACAAAAATGAGAAAAGAAATCAGGCAGGTGGCATCGTTCATGGCCTCGTTCGGCCAGGACACAAAGGTCAATCCACGGATACCGGACGAGAAGACTCGCAGCTTGCGTCGAGCATTGATCGACGAAGAAGCGGTTGAACTCGAAGCGTCCAAAGATCCGGTCGAGGCACTCGACGCAATCGCGGACCTGCTGTACGTCGTTTACGGCGCGGCAATCGCCTACGGCTTCAGCGAGGAACAAGTCGAGCGAGCGTTCCAGACCGTTCACGAATCGAATATGTCCAAGCTATGGGCCGCGCCGGAATTGGACTCGATCAATCAGTTGGCCAATATGCCAAAGGATTACACAATCGAGAAATCCGGTGTTCGCTACATCGTGAAGCGTAAGGACGGCAAGATCATCAAGAGTCCTTCCTACAAGCCAGCCGATATCAAGTCTTGCCTCGAATGAAAACCATTGTTGCCTGTGATCCAGGCGTGAACGGCGGTTTCGCGATCAAGACGCAGGACGGAATCATTCTGCTACCGATGCCTGAGTCACTTCCTGACATGGCGCAGATGATCACCGGATTCAAGACAACCGAGTCCCACTTCTGGATCGAAAAGCTACCGAAATTTGTGTCAGCCGTTACACCGGCTGCGACGATGGCAACGCTCCATGAGAACTACGGCATCTGCCAAGGACTGGCCTACGCTTACGGTTACGCGCTCCACCGCGTCGAACCGAAGGTATGGCAGGAGCCGCTTGGTCTAGGAGGAAGGAAGTCGTGCGCCACCGGCCCGGAATGGAAGCGTAAACTCAAGAGCAAGGCGCAGGAGCTTTATCCGAATCTTGATGTAACGCTTAAGAACTGTGATGCGTTACTCATTCTTCACTACGCTTTGGGCGGAGGACGTTGACAAAAGTCAATGAAACACGGCATCTTTAACGCTGCCGTACATGAATATCATCAAGGCACGGAAGCGTGTGATGGCCATAGGCTGCACACACGGCAACCGAGCCAACAAACACGCGCTCGCCGCTGCGTTGCTATTCCGTGAAGCGTATAACCCTCACGAAGTCATTCATCTGGGTGATGCTTACGATCTGGCTAGTCTCCGCGCTGGATCGCTCGCAAATCCTTCCGATAACGATGCCGCTGACGATTATCTGGATGATATCCAGTGCGGAGCTAGTTTTCTTAACGATCTACGCCCTACGGTATTCACGCTCGGTAATCATGATCAGCGAGCGCAAAAGTATCTAAGGCATCATAACACGGTGATCCGTGGATTCGCGGAAGCGGTTTGGTCGAGAATGATCAAACCAATCGAAACTCACTGTCACACATTCATTCAATACAACGATGTCTTCAAAAGAAGTTTCTATCACTTGGGTGGATTCAAATGGGGACACGGCGTTCTGTACGGCGAGAATTTCCTGCGGGATAGTGCTGAGACCTGGGGAAATTGCGTCGTGGCTCACGCGCATCGTGCTGGAGTTGCAGCCGGACGAAACTCCATACACTCGATTGCATATAGCCCAGGCACGTTGAGCGATATGCCATGCATGGAATACGCGCATAAACGAAGGTCAACTCTCGCATGGTCACACGGCATCGTTTACGGCGAGTACGATGACGACAGCGCGAATCTGAATGTACATATATGGAATCAGAACGAGACCAAATGGAATCTGCCGAGCTTCTGAAGCGGCTGCGGCAAGCCATTGCCAATCAGCCCGATGAAGTTCCCGCAGGTTGGAAGACGGTCGAACAATTTGCGGGGGAATGGGGCATGACGAATAACGCCGCAGGAATTGTGCTTCAGAGAGCCGCCAAGTGCGGTGCCATGGAACGGAAAAGGTTTCGCATTCAAACGGGCGGCAGGGGCGTTTATCCGACTCCGCACTACCGCGAGATCAAGACTTCAAAATCCTCCGATACCCGCACTTCCAGACCTGCTTAGACAGGATATTAGCCACTCTAATAACTTCGTCCTCGATAAGATCCGGTTTGGCGAGGTGCAGGACTTCGTGAATCAATGTGTCCAATCGCTCGCGCTCGCCTTGTCTCGGATCGATCTCGACTACGTTCTCGCCGTGATAGCACTGACCCAAGGCACGTTCGCGTCCCAGTTTCTTCTCCACAACCCTGATACGCATACAAAATGAAAATGAATCGACGCGATGAACTCAAGGCGATAGCCACGGTGGCCTTCGCCATGGGGCTGATCATCGCAACAGCATGGTTCCTACTGTTCGTAAAATGAATACAACATACAAAGTCGCAGAGGCGGATGAATCATCCGTCAAAGTAAACTTCGAGGACTTCAACCGCGCTTACCGCAACTGGTTGATCCGTCGAGGCTTCACCGATGAAATCGAGCGCACCGACCGTTTCAAGGGTATCGCGCAACGCTGCCGTGACAAAAAGGCGGCAAAGAAGAAGGCCAAGAAATGAAAGATAAGATTTATCCTAGAGAACAAATCTTGAAAGAAGCACCGAAGCTCGTTGAGTATGGCATCATGCGCGGCTGGCTGAAGTACCCAAAGAAATCAAAGCTGCCCGAGCATTGGCGTAACGGAAACGATTTATCAGATGAAGACATTCAAGAACTCCGTAAAACCCTCGATCAAAGTTGAAGTCATCGATGACGATGCCGAGATCCGAATCGGTGAGATGAAGGTGCCAGCCGTGGCCTACGTTCGCGAAGGTCGCAAGAAGGTGAGCATTCGCACCAAGGAGGAGTTCCGAGCGAAGTTCGTTCAGGATGAATCGAAGTCCTGATTCATACATAGACGCTCAATCAAAGCTCTTTGAACACTTCGATCAGAGACGGATCAAAATCTGTTTCTGGTCGAAGTACCTGATCACACCCAAGGAGCTTGCGCTTCTGTTTAAGCGCAACCATGAGCATCGAAGGTTCATTCAGGAGATAGCGTCCACGGATCTCGGGGAGAGTGGGCGCAAAGCGCGTACATATCTTGGTATCACATGAATACAATCGAACGGGCGCGGGCATGGTTGGCCAACGTCCCAGGAGCCGTGTCCGGTCAAAACGGACACTCACAAACCTTCACCGCCGCTACAGGTCTCATCCACGGATTTGAACTGTCGCAATCCGATGCGCTGACACTCCTCCAAGAGTGGAACCAAAAATGTTCCCCAAAATGGAGTGAATCAGAATTGAACCATAAGATTCGACAGGCGATCAGTACGCCGCACTCGAATCCGAAAGGTTACCTCAAGAACTCGCGTGGCAGCGGCAATCCGGTATCGATGACCGGCAAGTTCGTCGTCCGTAAGCTCCTTGAAATTCCGAACTCAGAGTCTCGATTTTCAACCGAGGAGTTTCTCCGCACCTGTTTCGACGCGGACGATACGGTCTGCATCTGTAACGAGATCATCACGGACGACGAAGGCCGCTCGCGCCCCGCTTCCAAGGGGACATACCTCAAGCGGGATGAATGGATCAAATCGCACTTTACCGCGCCCATATCGTCAATGTGGACCGGCAAAGAGGCAAAGGGAGCCTATGTCAGGATCAATCCGTGCAGCGACCAGAGCGGCATGGATACGGGTGTTGCCGTCTTCCGCCATGTCCTCGTCGAGATGGACGAGAAAACCAAGGTCGAGCAATGGACGATTCTGAAGGAATCGAACCTGCCATTCTCTGTCATCATTGATTCGGGCGGCAAGAGCTTGCACGGATGGGTGCGCGTGGATGCGTCCACGAAGGAGGAATGGGAGCAGCGGAGGAATATCGTCTATCAGCACCTAGATCATCTCGGCATCGATCCGAAGAACAAGAATGCCAGCCGGTTCAGCCGCCTCCCCGGCGTGATGCGCGATGGCGTTGAGCAGAAGCTATTGGCTGTCAATCAAGGTGCGCCCACATGGGAAGAGTTCATCGATCATCTGGAGTCGGCCAACCTGCCATCGAAGTTCGATCTCAATGACATCATCACCTACGACAAGGACAACGATCCTGACAATCTGATCGGTGATCGCTGGCTGCGGAGAGGGACTAGCCTTCTCTTTGTCGGTCAAAGCGGATGCGGCAAGTCGTCGCTGGTCATGTCGCAAGCAATCCATTGGGCGCATGGCATCGCTTGGTTCGGTATTCAACCGATCCGTCCGCTCAAGATCATGGTGATCCAAGCGGAGAACGACATCGCGGATATGCACGATTCGTTGATCGGTGCTGCCAAGGGTGTGTTCTCGGAGTATTGGGAATCAAAGATCCGAGAATCTGGAATCGAATTCTACCGGGAGACAGTTCGCACCGGAATCGATTTCACTTCGATGCTTCGGAAGATGGTCAAGAAATCGAAGCCTGATGTGGTGTACATCGATCCGCTGCTCTCGTACATCGGCGGTAATCCTGCGGACATCGAGATATGCTCTCAGTTCACGCGACAACAGCTTCAGCCGCTGATGATCGAGACAGGAGTTATCATTGTCCTGGTTCACCACTTCCCGAAGCCGAAGGGCAAGGATGAGAAACCTGATAGTGTGGCGGAGATGGCCTACTCGGGATTTGGATCGAGCGATCTCACGAACTGGGCGCGTGAGGTGATGGTGCTGCGCGAAGCTGGCTACAACACGCCGAGACGCTTCGTGCTTGGTCTGGCGAAGCGTTCGATGCGAAGCGGACTGATTGATAAGGATGGAAAGAGGACAGGCGCGATAAACATCCAGCACTCTACCAAGAGCATCTGCTGGGAGTACGCGCCGCCTGAACAGTTCGTCGTTGATCGGGAAGTCCGACCAAAAGGAAAAGGTAACTTCGGAAAATCGGCTAGGCGTTAGCCTTCTCGCGAAGAGCGCGGCGACGGCCCTTAGCGGCTAGGCTCTGAAAACGGGCCTTGCCCAGTTTTTTGCGCCCGATTGCGGCGGCCAAAGCACCAGGATCTTTCACGCCCTTCTTCTCAAGCTCGCCAACGAGCTTCTCATAACGTCCGCCACCACCGAGTTTCATCTTGTCCATAGTATTGATGTGTTTGAGTTACAGAAAACTACCACGCTTTGCACGACCAGTACTTGGCCGATGTCTTATCCTTCGCACTCGCGCAGTTGTGCCGCGCACGGAAGTTTTTTCTGCGTTCTGGATTCGACTTCTTGATCGTCATATTCGGATCACCGAATCGAACGATCACGACCTTGCCAGCCGGATTCTTAACATACACCGCGCTCTTCTTCCTCTCGCCCGGAGTGTAGAACGGCTTGTTCAATGTAACGTGCTTTCCTTTGTACACGTTACCTTTCTTGGAGAGGGATGTTTTCATTGGTTCAACTCGTCCTTAGCCATCTGATATCGATCCTGCTCCATTTTAAGAATGCGCGGCCACATTCTTTCGAATTTGTTCATCTGAGCCTGGGTTGCAGCATCGATTGGCTTAGACACGATATTAAGATATTCTGGAGTTTTAACGATTCGACCAATCGCGGCATCAACGGCTTCTCCAAAATTTTTGCGAAGATTAGAATACGCAGCGTATCCCCCTAGACCGGCTCCCGCTCCGGCATATCCTCCAATGTGATATCCGACATATCCAACAACGCTTGGCGCAATAATTTTGCTGAAAATGCTAGGTTTTCCTAAGTCTGAAACTTGTTCTAGCTGATCGGCAATTTTCGTGATTCGAGAGACGCCATCATCACCAAACAATCCTTTGGTGATTCCAAAATACTTGCCAGGAGCTTCGCTGGTTCCGACAAGATCCTTGATCTTTGCAGTGTTGATTTTGTTTCCATCAACCGACTCAGCGATAATGCGTCCAACCAAAAGGTTTTGAGCGTCACCAATCAGGTCTGGCCTAGATTGGCCTACAGCCTTTAAGAACTGTTTGCTGCGGTAATTAAGTGATTCTCCCTGCTTCGCCACCAAGAAATCAATGAGGCTAGAAGGCTCAAAACTCTCAAGTTGACCGCCCGGTTCCAACGCTTTTTTAACAGCAGCGTTGAACCTACCACGCGCATTACTGGTTGTAACAACCGCTTCTTCTAAAGCCTTGTAAAGCGGTTTACCACTTTGCGTCTCAATGTTCCTGATGACATCATCAAGTTTAATGGTGTCGAGAACGTCTATATTTTTAGCGCGAGCATCACGAACTTGAGCCTCAATTTTTGACAACGAATCAATGATTCGCTCTTCGCGTGAAGTTATGTTTTCAGCCTTAAGGTTAGCCTTTGATTGAGCAATTTGGCCTTCCTGCTTGATTGCTGCATCCAGTTTTTGCTGCGCCCCAGCAATGTTGTTCTCCACATCTTCTCTCAATCCTTTGATTTGAGATTTAAGATCGTTAGATTGTTTTTCGAGTGACGCTCTCCTATTAACAAGTGCGTTATACTTTGAGGCAACATCGGTTATTTCCGACAAGTCTGGGAACAACTCGTCGATGACTTCCTTTTGTAGTCCAGTTGCTTTTCCGCTATTACCCGCTGTGATGGCTTTGAGAAAATCGTTTGGGTTTTCGCCTCTCGATTGGATGAAAACAAACTGTCTCAAATCCGGCTTAATCTCATCGTATCGATTGCCGAGAAGATTTTTGAGCAATTTCAGGTTTTGCGGGCCAGATGCTCCAGCAATCGTTCCAACGATTCCAGGCATACCGCCGCCTTCCCCAGCTTCTCGCAAAATCTTGTCTGCAAAAAATCCTTTGAATCTTGAAATGCCTTCTCTGTAGGAAGCGTTTTCCTGCTGCAAAGCTGCTTTCAACGCAGGATTTGCCCCAAGTGCTTCGTCGATTTGAGAGTTGATTCGGTCAAGGCTCTCAAAAACCGAATAATCCGCTTTTTGAACCGGCTTATTGAAGTCAATAGACCGAAGGATTTGAGTTCGCCTATTCCTAAGCTGATTTACCGTATATTCTTTTTGCACCTCTTCTCCAGTGGGAGACATTTCGGTGACGATCAGCTTAGTGTTTTCAAGATCAGGATTGATCTTGGCGTAACCCTCTTCTCGATCTTTCTTAAATTTATCAAGCTCCTCTTGAGCAATTTGTTGAGCTTTGAGTCCTAGAGACTCTCTGGTGATTCCACCAGTTGGACCATATCCAGCAGCACGACCCGCTTCGATGCTCGAAATCTGCTGATTCAAATCTGCAACTTGAGTGTCGAGACGCTGCCTTTCAACTGATTCGACCGGAAGCGCATCACGCTGTTTTTTCAGATCATCGATCTGATTTTGAAGCTGTTGAGATTCGACGCTGGCCCTTCCTTCCAAAGACCTAAGCACATCGGTTAAACGCGCATCACGCGAAGCATTCCGAACGTCTCTTAGATTGGTGATTCGATTGCGAAGAGCCTCAGATTCAGCAACAAACGAATCAATCGCATCGTTTGCAACTTTGTTCGCTTGCTCATCTGGAATCTGAATAGATTTTTGTAGTTCAGCTTTGATAGCTGACGAAAGTTCGTCTCCAGTCAATCCAGATGAACCTGCGGTATTCATCGACTGACTGACTACGTTTCGGATTTGCTGCTGGAATTCCTGAGGATTTAATCTGGAATTCGGGGAATAAAGAGCGGTGGCAAGATCGCCAGCAAAGCGATCAAACATTCCTGTTGATCCTTGCCGCACCATTTCACGGCTGATGTCTTCGGCTCGATCCTTGATGAATTGCTGGGTGAATGGACGCTGCAATTCAGCCGCAAAAGCTCTTGGGCTAAATCCGGTAGTCCGAGTAGCGGCTCCAATTCCTCTAGCAGTTCCACTCAATGCAGGACTTAAAAATCCTCCGATACCAGTTCTTTGCAGCACATCGGCCAAATCGGCTGAATCTTGATCAAGCGTTTCAAGACCAGCTTGAAGACCGGAAGTCAAAACGCCACTTCCAGCTTCTTTAGCAAACTGAGTGGCTTTTCGTGCTTGTTGAGCAACGGGAACTCCAGGGACTGCTTGAGCAAACATTTCTCCAGCGCGATATGGCTCTGGTGAAACGGTTTGCCCAACAGCGGCAGTTGTAAGTCCAACACCAGCCTCTGTTAATGCTCCAGCAATCGGTGTCATTCCGGCCACAAATGGAGCGGCCAATAAAGATCCTGCAATCGGAAGTCCGGTTGCAAATCCACGCCGATAACCGCGAGATTCAGCGGCACCTAATGGAGTAAACTCTCCAGATGGCTGAATGCGGCCTCCTTCAAATGGCGCAAGCATTCCAGTCGGCTCTGCCATCTGACCCATTGTTCCAATAAACTGCCGTTGAATTCCAACTTCTCCAGCTTTTTGAACCGCCTGTTCAAGCTGCTGAGGAGAACCAACTTGAGCCTGAGCTTCTTCAGTCGATGGTTTTGCAGATCCGAATTTGACGCTAATACCTTGCGCCGCCTCGTAATCCGCAATCTGCTTGAAATCAGCTTCAGTCGGAGGATTTGGATTCCCCCAGTTATATTGCCTTCCAGACGGAGAAGTGATTGTTCCCATAAGTTAAGGATTATATTTCCATCCAGACGCCGGTGTATTTGCTGTAATCGGAGTCGTATTAGGAGGCAATCCAATCTGGTTAGTCTGCTGAGTTTGACTCATCGAAGATTGAGGAATTCCGCTCGGAATCGTTGTCTGAAACAGAGGTAGGTTGATCAACTTATATTTGATCTTCAAATCGTCAGCCAACTGAACTTGTTCAGGAGTTATCCGGTACTTTGACTTAAAGTTATTGATGGTGCGATGCAGATCCTCCGCAGACATCTTCGCAAAGTTTCGGACGTCATTGGAGAAATTGTCGCTCTTGATGCTTCCGAGGGCGGCAACGAGCCGCTGCATTTCACTTGTGGTAACCGCTTTTCCAGACTGCTCAAACGCTGCCTTGTTGAAGTTATCTTGGAATCTCTGGAGCAGCGCGTAAGCCTCGCGCTCCTTGTCAGTTTTTGCACCAGATAACTTTTTCTGAATCTCGGACACCCGTCCATCGATGATGCCGACAAACGGCTGCAAAGCATTTTTACCGTACTTTTGCTCGAACGAATTTAGCTCATCAACGAGCGTAGATGTCGTTCCAGCAATACGTTCGTCACCTTCGATCTGCTTGGCTTGAGTAGCAGGAGGAATTGTCCATTTTCCGCTTAAAGCGTTGTTTTCTATGAAAGACTTGGTGAAACTATCAGGTTTTCCAAAAAGATTGGTATACTCGTCGACTGCCAGTTGAGCATTCCGTTCAGAAGAGCGTTCTCCGGCAGTTTTTGCTCGCTCCTTGGACATTTTGATCGCCTCACCAATCCGCTGATCAAATGGAAGATTTGGATCTGTTTGAGAAAATGCTGCACGAACTTCTTGTCCGTATCCTTTGAGCGGAATCATCGGAAGGTATCTCCGATAAAGCTCTTCGTTGATCTGTCCGGTTTTAGGATCAAAAACATCAACACCCAGCACTGAAAGCATATCTGCCGCGTTGTTAGCGCGGTCGGCATCGTATTTCTCACGGGCCTTAAGAAGTTTTGCCCTTGGAGAATACTGTTGAAGACCCTGAACTGCCCTTTGAGCTTCTTGATTAAAAATTTTTGATTTGAACCTGGGTACGGTCGGAATCTGGCCCTCGATGTCAGGGTTGTTTAGAAAAGCAGCAATCTGGTCGTTGAATGTTTGAAACGTATCAAACTCTGAATTTTGCGCTTCGGACTCCTTCAGCGCATCTTCGTAAGCCTTCGTCTGAATCTTATTCTGCAAATCATATTGCCGCTGCCGCATGACCTGATCAGCCGCATTAAGCTGGAACTGCTCCATGAGACGCTGCTGCGTCTGAGCGCGATCAAACAGACTCGCACCTAACTGAAACGCTTGAAGAGATTGGTCGGCCATAAATCAGCGAATTCCAGGGTAATAAGAAGACGGAGGAACAGCGTAAACCGTTGCAGGAGACATCGGATTCAGCGGAGAAGTTTCTCCGGTGCTGTAATCGATGGTGGTGCTTGAAACGCTTGGCGCACCGCCAGGAGTAGTGCCGTAAGCCAAAGGACTGTTGGCCATCATGGCGTTGTACATTCCGTACTGCATCAGCGCACCGCCAGCGATGTTTCCAACATTGCTCAATGCGGTTCCAACCGATTGCTGGAACGGAGAAGGCGCAGCGGCAACCTGAGCGGCAGTCACATCGCGTCCGTACTGACGAGCTTGCTGCTCTTGGATCGCTCCGATGCGTTGAGCAGGAGTGATGAACATACTGCTCACCGAGAACGGTTGAACCATTCCAAACGCTCGCTGCTGCTGAATGAAGTTCTGAGCCTGAGTAAGACCCTGATTCTGAAGCTGCAACGAAGTCAGTCCAAGATCGCGAGCCGTCAAAGCGCGACCCGCTCCAGCACCAGCATATCCACCAGCCAAAGCTCGACCGGCAGCGGATCGCATGACCTGCGAGGAAACATCCGAAGGAAGTTCACCACGCAACGACGCGCCGATGTTCTTGCTGGCCTGTTGAACAAGCTGATCGTAACCGGGAATAGCGCGGCGAAGCTGTGCCTCAAGCTGAGTCTGCTCGGCTTCCGTTGTGCGCTTGGCAAGCTCCGTGGCAGGTTCAATCGCAGCGATATTTTGCTGGATTGCCTTCTGCTGTTCACCGGCGAAATCAATCGGCTTTAACTCGGGAATTTTCGGCTTCTTTCCGCCGAACAATCCACCAAGCAGACTGCCACCAGCCGAAATGGCTGAAGCACCAAGAATCGCGCCTACTAATCCGATTGGCATAAATTTCCTTTAGAACCACTGGTACAAACCGCCGCCATTCTGGCCAGCACCGACCATGCGGATCGTGTGAACCGCATCGCCAAGATATTGCATCGTCTGCTCTTGAACCGCTTGCACGGCTTTAGCTTCGTACGCAACAGCTTCGTTTAGAAGATCATTCTCCTCTTTCCGAATCGCCTGAACCATCAATTTGATGGCATCAGCGCACGGCGGAATCAGGTAATCGTTAGGAGTAGATGCGTTGATATGGCGCATCTTGGCCATCACGGTGACCGGCTTGTCCTCGTTCGCGTTGCAACGATTGCCGAGGTAGCTGCGGCGATACTGAGGCAAAGTCTCGTCCGGGTCGTAAACGGCGATGTCAGTCTCAGCGAGAGTCGTCGCATCGTACTCGTAAACGCGACTTACCGTGTTCGTTGCCTGACGAATGACTCCGGTCAGCGTCGTGAACTTCTTCGTAGTCTGAACGTATGGGAGGGCCAAAGTAACCTTCTCGCCATCAATCCAAACGCCGCCACTCTGCGTCCTGATCCACTGACCGTTGTTATCGGTTCCCTGCAACGTGATCGTCTTGCCGACATCGCTCGGATCACCGGGATACACGCGCAGGTAATTGTTCGTACCACCGCTCAGATCGCGATAGGAAACAACCGTTCCACGATCCAGAAGCTGATTCCCGAGGCAAACCTGTCCACCGCCGTTGACGAGTCCGAATCCGGTTTCCTGAAACTCAAACCATTGGTTACGAACGGTTCCGACAGCGCAACAGTCGGCCACAGCCTCAATCGTCTCGATCTGACGCGGCCAAGTGATGCAGCCGTTGTTCGTAAAGATCGTGAAGCGACCGTAAGCACCGGCCCACAGTCCTTTGTGAAGCAGACGGCGACAGGCTTGGTTGATGTACTCGTAAACGCGAGAGTCATCGGTACAAGTACCGATCACCCGAGCGATCATCGCCTGAATGTCAGAAACGATCAGCTTCATTTGGTGTAGTAAACTCGCGCAGTGCGCTTGATGAAGTAAACGCCGTAAAACGGAGGCAGGTTGTTGTGGGCAGCACCGCCACCAGCCGTGTTCGACGCAAGAATGTTGGCAGTTCCTTCGCCTCGATTATCAGGACTGAACGCCTTCGTATCAGCGGTTCCGCGTTGAGTTAGATTGTAATACTGATCGATGGTCTGGTGATTGTGAGTCGGCATTTCTGCCACGCTCAAAACGTGCTGATCTTGGCCAGCAACAGCCGTTGAAGTGGTAGTTCCACCGACCGAAACAACGCCGCTCGCGGCAAAAGTCCCAACTCCAACAGGAAACCGCGCCTCAAAATTGGTATCCACTTGCCACATCGGACCAGTGTAGTCGGTAACAGGAAGGGTGTTTCCGCCATCATAAGTCTGAAGATCGGTGGTAGTTCCAATGAACATCCTGCGCTCAAAACTTGTGTTCGGAACGATGTTTTTACGCGACCAATAACCACCTTGGAACACCCACCAATTACCGTCCGAATCCAACCACGGATAAACCTGATTGTTCAGCGCGGGCGTTGTATTTCCAAAGTTGAAAAACGAATTGCCAATGGCCGAAAGGAACGTCGCCTGAGTGCCGCTGATGATGTCGTTCGCGAAGTTCTGGTAATTCGACGGGCAATAATTGACCGGGAAATTCGGCGGAGTCAGTTGGATGAGCGTAAGGTTTGGCATACTATTCCGATGAGTAGAAGAATGGATTCTGGTCGCAGGATTCCAAGATGCTGCAAGCAGGACTGAAAGTTCTGCAATCGCCAACAACCGGCTCCTGAACATCGTAAGCGTGAACGCGAATGCTCTTGATGCGGCAATAACCCGTCACCAAAAGCTGCATCTGGACTTCAAAAAGATTCCTAGCAGGAGTGCTGATCGTTGAGTTGCACGGCGTATCCGAAGGAGTCGGCAACCGCATCTTCGGACGATACTGCGGCTGATAGTTCGTGATCGGCAGACAATCCATCTGGAATCCGCACAGATTGATCCGAGCGCACTCGGCCCAATCATGCCACTCGATCCAACCCGGATACTGGTCAGGCTTGTAACGAGCCTCAAACGTTACATCGCCTTCCAACTGATCGATGAAGATGTCGCCACTATCCAACCGCTTCATCCCAAACGGCACCTCGAAATTGTAAGCGCGAGTCTGGAAGAGCCACTGGATCTCCTTCTGCTCCGACAGATTGACATCGAATCGGCCAGTCTTGGTCAGTTCCCAAAGCTGAATGTTCCCGTTTTCGCCACGAGCAAAGATCCAGCACTGATCACCGTAAGGATTCTCGGTCTTAACAATCTGAAGAACCTTTAGTCCGGTCCAGATTCCCGCCCAGGCGGGCGCGAACTTCTTCCGCATCGAGGTGATGAGATCAAAGTCAAGAACACCAAGAGCGCGATGATAAACACCGTCGTTATCATAGACAGGCTGGGTCGTCATCAGCAGACGATTGTCGAACACGACAGCAGAGCCTGACCAAAGCAAATCTGTCTGGTCGTTCTCAACAATCTTTAGCATCTCATTGCTGACGGGCGTATTTCCCCAATCGCTGAATGATCGTCGAGCGATGATGAACGACCGAATGCCATCGACAGCGCGGTAGAAGACGTCGCCATTGACCGTGATAGAAGAACGCGCTCCAAGCGCACCCGAGGTGAGCAAGCTGATGGCTTGGATCGGATAGTTGAGATTCTTCCAAGCATCACGATCAACCGGAGCATTGATCGAGAAGACGTAACGAGGAGTGAAGATCAGCAGCGGACCTTGACCGAGCGAAGTGTCCGGGTTGCCTGGAACCGCCATCGATGTGATTCCGCCTGAGTCCGAAGGAACCGCGAAGTCTCCGCCTTCATTGAGGAAGGTGTTCTCGGTTTCCTTGAGAACACTGGCCCGCGTTCCATCTCCATAGACGATATCGGTCGCACGGAAAGAGAAGCCGTCAGGAAGCGCGTACCAGATGCGTCCGTTGACGTATGACATGACGCGCCCGCACTTGATCTCATCTGGCTGCGCTCGACGCAGGTTCGCCCCGTTAAAGATCAGCGGCTTTGAAAATCCATCCTGAATGACGACAAAGTTCTCGGCTTGAACCATCCATCCATCGAGCAGGTTCGACGGATTCTTGAGATCATCCGTGACGCTCAGGTTGATGAACGTGTTTAGCTGCGTGTCGTACAGCCAAACTTCACCGCTAATGAGGGCCAGAATGTAGGTACGCCCGTTGTCCGCAATGTACGGAAGCGCACATTGGAAAACGCCACCGATTTCATCAGGTCCGTAACATTCCTCCGACCAACCGTCAGCCGTGACGTTGATCGCGTCAGCCGTGACGATTGCATTGTCGGCGGTAATCGTCAGGCAAACGTCGTAATCCTTCTGAACGAATCCGGGGCGAGGTGAAACGAATCCTTCGCGAAAGGACGAATTGATGGCGAACGAGACCTGATTCTTATCGATTTCTGACGGCATGACGCCCATGTCAATGCCACCTTCAAAAGTGACAGTGCCATCGGTATAGCGTCTTGGTGCGCGTTCGCTCATGGATTAAGCCTGAATCCGCTGAACCGAGAACGAAGAGCCTTGATCGACGTAAATATCATGCGTCGTGTTGACTATGATTTCGTAATAATCGGTGGTTGCAGTGGCCTGATCGATGTAGTTGAAGCTGATTGGATGATATCCACTACTAGTCACGCTGAATGATTTTGATCCAAGAATGTCGCCGCCATTTTTTCTTAGATAAACAATTACCTGAGCGGTTGAAGAAACCGCATCCAAATTGAAGTAGGCATCGATGCGGTAATATCCGGTATAAGGCGCGGTAAACCGCCCACTAGAAGCAGTAAAACCGGATGCGGTATCGATTCCGGCATACGACGCCGTTCCGTAGGTCGTGGTGGAATACGGATTAGTTGTCGTTCCGCCCGTAAGGTTTGGAGCATTGGCGGCACCCAATCCAGTCACTCGACGAGTAAACGTAACGTAGCTAAACGGAACAATCGAAGGAGCCGAAAGCGTAATGTTTCCAGCGGAATTGGTGACAACAATCGGCAGCGTTCCGACGATTTCCTTCTGAAGATAATTGGTTCCGTCGCCAACCGGAATCTTGTTGGCAGGAGCCGTCGTCAGGTTCGTTCCGCCATTGGCAATCGGAAGAGTGCCGGTGATATCCGCAACCGGAATGGTGGCCGACGTAGAAATCACGCCAGAACCACCGGAACCGGCGGTTTTCATGTAACCGGCAGTCAGCAAATCCAACGCAGTTTCGTTGGTCAGCGTTCCATCGCCAGTCCGACAGATGTAAGAAGCACCCGTGGGCGCACCACCCGAAACGCCAGCCGCACCTTGAGGGCCAACTGCTCCAGCAAGAGTGATTAGTGAACCTGATGGAATCGGAGTTGTCGGAATGGCGTTCGGAACTCCAAGAACACCGGCGGCAGGATTTCCCAGGCAGATCGTCAGATCGACAACATCCAAGACCTGCATATAACCGCAGCCTTGAACGGAAACGAAAAACTGACCCTGAATGCTTTCAGGCAAAAACGAGGAATCAGTGACCGTGACGTAAACAAATCCGCCCAGCGGCGGAACCAAAAACAACGCAGTCGTGTAACAGAAAGCATTGTGACCATCCGTGCCGTTCGTCCCGTTCGTTCCTGCGGCACCTTGAGGACCGGGAATGTTGACGACAACTGGATCAGAGTCGCAAGGCTGACAGCAGCCGGATGAAGAAACGAGTTGCGACGGCATATTTTTCCTTTGCCAGAACCTCAAGTCCAGACTCAATTATTGCAAGGGTAAACTATGTCTTCCGAAGTGTCCGAGCATCCATTGATCCAACACAAGTATGGCATCAAATCACCTGTAAAAATACCTGATCTGGAGCTTGAGCTTTACTGTTTTCGCAATCGTTTGTCCCCAAGTGAGGGCGGTTTAGGAACTTTTGAACATTTTCGCAAAGCAACGGATATCCTCTGGCCAAAGCTCAGTTGGAATCCGTGGCTAGAAAAGCAGATCGAGAGCCTCTGCGAACATGATTACGTTGGCTGGGCTGGATGTGGCGCGAGCGGCAAGACGTTCGGAGCCACTCTTTTCGCGACCGTTTGGTGGCTGGCTAACCCATCCAAGACAGCGGTAGTCCTTACATCCACAACGGCGAAGATGATTCGCAAGCGTATGTGGGCCAACCTTCAGGATCTTACGCGCAAGACACGCGGATTCCCCGGTAACATGGTGGACTCAAAGATGAGTCTCCAAGCTGTCAAAGGAGATGATCGTCATTCGATATCCGCCGTAGCGGTGGCCGAAGGCAATACATCGAAGGCAGTGGCCAACATCCAAGGTATCCACGCGGATCGGGTGATGGTGATCATCGACGAAGCGACGGATACCCCAGAGGCAGCGTTTGAAGCGTGTACAAACCTATCCAAAGGCTGTCGCGAGTTCAAAATGCTGGTAATCGGAAATCCTGCATCCAAGTTCGATCCGCACGGACGCTTCTGTACCCCCGGCAAAGGGTGGCGCAGCGTCACTATTGAGGACCAGACATGGCTGACTGAACGCGGTATTTGCTGCCGTTTCGACGGCATGAAGAGTCCAAACATCAGCGAGGGTCGGACGAAGTATTCGTATCTGATCACCCACGATCAGGTGCTGTCAGCCATGCGGCATGAGGGCGAGCAAAGTCCGACTTTCTGGAAGTACACACGCGGTTTCTGGGCACCGGACGGCATGGTCAAGACGGTGCTTTCGGAAGCACTTGTCGAGACTCATTCGCCCAACAAAAAGCTGATCTTTACATCGAACGCTCAGGAAGTCGCTGCGCTCGACCCAGGATTCGGCGGTGATCGTTGCGTCCTACGCTTTGCCAAAGTTGGTACTGCCACGGATAAAGTGAGCATCCTTTTCGGTGATATCATCCAGATTTCGCCCAATGCAGCATTGCCAGATCCAGTCCATTACCAGATTGCCAATCGGGTTAAAGAGGAGTGCGTAAAGCGCGGTATCCAACCGGATCGATTCGCACTCGATTCAAGCGGTGAAGGCGGTGGATTGGCCGACATTCTCACCAGAGAATGGGGAATTGTTCACCGCGTAGAGTTCGGCGGATCGCCATCGGTATTACCTGTGAGCGACGAGGACAATCGGCCATGCAACGAAGCCTATGATAGAAAGGTCACAGAACTCTGGTTCTCGATGCGTAAATGGGTGGTAGAGGAACGGATTGGTGGACTCGATATCGAGACGATGCAGGAGTTTTGCGCCCGTATGTTCGATGATTCCAAGCGGAAGATATCCGTTGAATCGAAGACCGTGATGAAGCAGCGCACGGGACGATCACCCGACTTGGCGGATGCCGCCGTCGTTCTGCTCGATCTTGTACGGAAAACCGTACAGTTTGAACCGCGCCACACCAAAGCGGACAAGCTCTGGGAGAAACTTGTAAGCGAAGCTGATACAATCTATCACGACATCTAATTATGGGATACAAGTTACTTAATACTCATGTTGTTCCACCGGGTAACTGGGTTTATCGGGTGCCAGAGACCGGCATTGAGATCATCGCAAGCTCTTGGCAGCAACTGATTACATTCGTTGAGGAGCATTACAAAGCCAACGCGATTAAGATTCCGCCGAATCTGACCGATCTGCTGGTCGAGTTTTCATGTCGTCGTGGCGTTGAATGCAGCTACAACGATGTCGAGATTCCGCAGGTCAAAGGCGCAAAATCCTTCCAGATAGGCGATGTCGTCCGGTTCAGTATGAGTTTGGCCCATGGTCTTACCATCGGTGGCGGTAAGGTATCGAAGGACGAAGCTACAAGAAGGGCAGCTATCTGTGCGTCCTGCATCTACAATCGTCAGCCTCATGGGTGTAGTGCTTGCAACAGCCGTGTCATAAAGGAAACGGTGAAGGCTTTATCGTCTCATGGCAGCACACCATACGACGAAAAGCTACAGAGTTGCGAATTCTGCGGATGCTTTGTAAGAAGCATGGTTTGGTTTCCCATTGAAACCCTACATAAATTCACGGACTCTACAGAGAACAAAAACCTTCCAGATCACTGCTGGAAAAAAAGACCATGTACGGATCAATAGCCCAACTTCCGCTTAAGAGTCTCAACGAGAACGGGACTGCGCCCGATACGCGCATCGCGGATGCGGCATCCGCCCGTGAAATCTTCCAGAAACTCATCATGGCAGATGAGTTGCGGAATAACACGCGAGCGAAGCTCCGTGGACTCGTTGACGGAAACCCTCCTTACAATCCTGCGGAACTTCGTAGGAATAATCAGGCGTTCCGTACAAACGTAAATTTCCGCGAATCCGAAGCGTTCCTAACGCTCGCGATGTCCGCTTTCTACGATGTGTTCGCCGAGGTTCCGACCTACGCGACCATCAAGACTGCTTACGGCAACGACATCGATAAGCGCGAGGACTGGTCTAAGATCATCACCGAGGAGTTCGACCGTCTCCAGAAGCTGGACAAGGACTTCGATTACCTCATGCAGCTTTCGCAGCGTGAGATGGTCCTAGTGGGCCACGGTCCTCTCATCTTCGAGGATGCCAACAACTGGCGTTGCAAAGCGATCCTGGCGACCGATCTGCTCGTTCCTGACGGCACCAAGTCCAATGTCAGCGATTGGAAGGTGGCCGTCGTCCGTGTCCGCATGGGCGTGGACGATTTGTTCGAGAAAATTCAGGACGAGGAAGCGGCTAAAGCTGCCGGTTGGAATGTCGATTACGTCCGCGAGCGCATCCGCGTGGCGATGCCCGAACCGTACCGTTCCGGAGTTCAGTACGATTGGGAGTTCTTCCAACGCCAGCTTCGCTCGAACGACATCACGTTCTCTGCTCGTTCGGAAGTCGTGCTGATGTCCCATGTATTCTACAAGGAATTCGATGGGATGATCAGCCACTGCATCATCGACGAGCGTGATAGCGGTGATTTCATGTATCGGAAACTGCGCCGGTTCTCCAAGTGGGAGCAGGTGATTCATCCGATGTATTACGACCGTGGTGATGGTGAGCATCACGGTGTGAAGGGTCTTGGCATCAAGATGCTTCAGGCGATGGAACTGAAGAATCGTCTGCGCTGCGCGATGGTTGATGGAGCGTTCGCTCGTACGCAGATTCTTTTCAAGCCGCTCAATCCGAATGCGCTGAATAAGACGAGTGTCGTTCAGCAGGGTCCGTACGCCATTATTCCTCCTGATTATGATGTCATTCAGCAGAATGTTGCGGGCGTTCTGGACGCGCCTATGGCCGTCAACGCGGACCTTGAAAACGTCCTCCAAGGAAATCTTTCGCAGTACCGTCAGAGCCTTAACAAACCATCCGGTAACCCGCGCACGGCAACCGAAATCCAAGCGATTGTCTCGCAGCAAAGCGCGATTGGTAAGACGCAGTTAAGCCGGTATTACAATCAGCTTGATGCTTTCTTTGAGGAGCGATTCCGTCGCGCCGCCAATCCGAATCTGAATCCGATCACCAAGAGTGATCGCGATGCGATTGAGTTCCAGCGTCGTTGTCGTGAGCGTGGTGTTCCTGATCAAGCCATGCTTGATTTGGACTTCGTGGAAGCGACGAGGACGGTTGGCCAAGGATCGCAGTTCGCGAAACAGCAGCTTCTCGGCTCGCTGCTCGGTCTGCTTGGCTCCTTGCCCGAAGGTGGAAAGATCAACCTGTTGCAGGACTACATCGCTGCTCAGGTTGGACAGCAGATGGTTGATCGCTATCTGCCGTCCGCCATGCCCAACTCGAAGGCTCAGGATCAAGCGGCACTCGCCGTTCTCGAACACTCATCGCTGCGCCAGGGCAACATGGCTGTCGTCACCGATACGCAGAACCATGTCATCCATGTCGAGACGCATCTCGGCGCGGCGAACGAAGCTGCGAGCAGTCTCCAGCAGGGTGCTAATCCGCAGGAAGTCATGCTCTTCTTGCAAGGCATCCTCCAGCACGTTCAAGAGCATCTCCAGCGGCTGTCGCTCGATCCGACCCGCCGTCCGCAGATTGAAGCCTACACTCGCCAGCTTGAGTTGTTGAACCAGACGATCCAGCAGCTTGGTGAGTTCGTGAGCGAGCAAGCTCAGGCGATGGCGCAGCAGCAGCAAGCGATGGCGATCCAGCAGGGTGTTGACCCGAAGACTGCTGTCTTAAACGCCGAAGTTCAGTCAAAAATCGCTCGCCAGAACGCCGAGACGATGGCAAATATCCAGCGTCAGAACGTCAAGACTCAGGCTGATCTGGCCCGTCGAAACGCGAAGACAACCGCTGATATTCAGCGGGCGAACGCAACTGCTCAGGCTCAATTATCGCGTCAGGGATGAAAAACATCCATTTTGTACATGGACTTCACAACGACGGCTTTCATATCTGCGACCGGATCGCCATTCGATCCGCTCATGTAAACAATCCTGACTGGAACCTTTACCTTTGGTGTCCTGAAGAGCCGAAAGGTTATCATTGGGAAAAACTGAAGGCGACGACTCCGGTTCGGATCATGCCGATCCAGAATCCGCATCAATGGAACGGAAAAACAATACCGCAGCATCAGCATCGCGCTGATCTAATCCGCCACACCGTTCTCTATGCGATGGGTGGCGTTTACTGCGACACGGACACGATCACGGTCGCACCATATCCCGAAGAGTGGCTGAACCACGACGCGGTGATCGGTCGAGAATTCTGCGGAGAAGGAACCATTGGCCTATGCAACGCGATCATGTACTCGCGTATGCACGGTCAATTTCAATGGAAATGGCTTCAGAAATGGCAGGAGTTTGATGGTCGCGGATGGAACGAGATTTCAGTTCAATATCCGTGGCAGTTGCATCGCGAGAATCCTGGTCTTTGCAAGGCTGTCGATTTCGAGATGCTCGGTTTCATTCACTGCGAGTCTGGCGAATATTGGCAAAAAAATAGGTCTCTGGATGGTTGCGTGATCGCCCATTTATGGCGGTCGTACCATACGGAGAAAATGAATTCGTTGACCGACGAAATCATAAGCAAAAAAGAAGATGTCTACTGCGAACACGCTTCAAAATATCTTTGATGACATCTACATCAAAGATAAGTGGAACGGCGGATCTGGCCCAGGATCATTCAAATCAAACACGGTTGAGTACGTTGGATTTCTCAACAATTTGATCCGATCACTTGGCGCAACGTCGTTTCTCGACGTTGGTTGTGGCGATTGGCAACTCACCAGTCAGCTAGATTTGGTCGGAATCAAATACAAAGGTATCGATGCCAGCGAAAAAGCCGTTGAACTTGCTAAAGCTCGCGCACCGATTGGAACAGACATATCGGTAAACGGGATTGAATCTGTCAAAGAAATCTTTGATTTCGTTCACATCAAAGATGTTCTTCAACATCTTCCAAATGCGGATTGCGACAGGATTCTTTATGCCGCGACCAAGCATAAAAAAGTCCTGATAGTCAACGATCACTGCGATTCAAACCAAGACATTAATCCCGGTGGTTATCGTCCGTTTAACGCAATTTACTGGCCAAAATCGAAGCTAGTTCAAATGTTCAATATCGGTGGATTCAATAAGTCTGCAATTCTGATTGGATGAAATTTCCCACTACATTCTGTGTTTCACTGAAAGCTGCTGCTGACCGACGCGAAAAGGTCGCAAAACACCTGCGAGATCACGGTATCGAGTTCCATCTATTCGATGCGATTCATGCATCAAAGATGGGTTTGAAAACCAAATTGGCTTATCTTGACGATAAGCCAAACTGGCTTCCAGAGGACGGCCCTCCGTACAAGATTAGCCAACCAGTTCTTGGGTGTTCTCTTTCACATTATGTGATCTGGAGGATTGCCGAGTACCTGCCAGACGACTATTTCCTGATCGTCGAAGATGACGTTCAGCTTTGTGACGGTTTCAAGGAAAAACTGACCGAGATGATGTCACGCCTTCCTGAAGACTGGGAGTTTGTCTTTGTTGGCCACTGCTGCCTTCGCAAGGATTACACGGAAGTTCGACCAGGAATCATATACTCTGGAATCGCGCCACTCTGTACCCACGCTTATCTGATCAAGAAATCATCACTTAGACACTTGATTGAAACGAACGAGCGGATGTACGCGCCAATCGACATTCAACTCCAGAAGAAGAGTCTCCCGACTATGGTTCATTACTGCCTGTTTCCACCTTTGGCGGTTCAAAATGGAGATCAAAGCACATTCTCATATGCCTGATAACTGGGACAAAGTAATTGCCGCAAGAGAGCATCTTGAGGGATGGACCTATGAAGAAAAGAGCCGCTATCTCTACGATTTAGTTCTTCAAGAGAAGCCGAACATCGTCGTAGAAGTTGGCGTTTGGAAAGGCTTGAGCTTGGCCAGCTTCTGTGCTGCTTCCTACACGCATCAGTGCGCGGTGTTTGCGGTTGATCCGTGGAGCGAAGACGCGATGTCTGAGAATGGTTACAACCAGAATCTTAGCGAGAAGCAGTGGCAGTTGGACTCGATCTACAGCAAGTTTCTGCGCGACTTCAAAAACTTGGATCTCGATAAGAATCTAACCGTCTATCGCCAGACTTCTCTTGAGGCGTCCGCTAGGTTCGCAAACGGACGCGTTGATATCCTGCATTTGGATGGAGCGCATACAGAATGGGATTCATGCCGTGATCTGGTTGCATGGACTCCCTGCATCAAATCAGGCGGTTACTTCATCATGGACGATGCAAACTGGGACACCATGAAGCTCGTTCAGGAGTTGGCGAAGTTTAAGTATGATCATGTGACGTATCTTGAGAACGGAAAAACCCGTGTGTACAAAAAACGATGAGAGATATCATCCGTGAAATCAGTCTCAAAGCACTTCGCAGGTTCGCAAACGGAGGAGATGGTCCTGCGGACCTTATGCTCCAGATCGAAGACCTGCGTAAGACGCTGGAGATAAGAACCAAAGAACATGAGGAACACCTGACCGAGATCCGCGAAGAGCGTGATCACTGGCTGGCCCTCTACGACGAAACCAAATTCGCAGCGGAATTCCTGATGAGCTACGCAAAGAACGATGTCCCACTACTAAAGGATCAGGTCGATTGGGAGGTAGGCAAAATTGTCCTGCCGCAAGAGACAGGCACCTACTACTTCAACCCGGCCATCATCCAAGAAGCAGATGGACGAATCACATTTTTCGCCCGTCGCTGCCGTAACAAGCGCGAGAAAGATGAAGATGTTTACATGGAGAAGAACGACATCGTTGTCTTCGAGCTTTCCCGTGATCTGCGGGCCACCAAGAAGGCTCTTCTCACGCTTCAATCGCACTATCCGAATGAGCAGTTTGAAGATCCTCGCGTGGTGCGATTTGGCGACAAATACGGACTAAGCTGCTGCACGTTCATCCCGTTCAAGAGCTACGCGCATCAGGCGATGTTCCTGCTCGATAAGCAGTTCCTGAACGTCGCTCGGTTCGATCCGCTTCACGGAAACAACAACGCCCAGGCGATGGTGAACGATGGCCATGAGAAGAACTGGCTATGGTTCGTCCACGATAATGCGCCACACATGGTGTATTCGGCCAATCCGCACCGTGTAATACGCTTTAATGGGCGTCTTGAGAAAGAGGAGGAATACGAGACGGACGAGTTCAATCCATTCTACAAGTTCGGTGAAGTTCGAGGTGGCACCAATCCGATCCTCATCGACGGAATGTATTGGACTTTCTTCCACTCATCGCTCCCTTGGATCGCGAACAAGCGTCGCTATTACATGGGCGCGTATGCTTTCGAGGCGAAGGCTCCGTTCCGCATCGTTCGCATGACATCGATGCCGATCCTCACTGGCACGAACCAGCAGGATTGGTGGCCCGGATTACCCGCTGTCGTGTTCCCATGCGGTGCCTTTTACGACTCTAATAAGTCTCAAGTGGTAGTCGTCTATGGCATCAACGATGTGGACTGTGGTTACATCCGTATTCCGTATGCGGACCTGCTTGAGATCACGAAAGTGATTCGACCGAAGCGCGATGTCGTCAATGCGGAGCGTCCTCCGCGTTTTGGCGATGTGATCGATCCGATTCCTAAGTTACACAAGAAACGAAACAAAAAGACTAAGCATGATCAAATGGTTGAAAGGCTCAACGAAGAGCGATCCGAAGGACTTGATGAACCTACCGGAGATCAATCTCTCCCAATGGATCTCTGACGGTCAGCAAGCTGAACTGGCGAAGCTGTTGGCCAACCCGATTGTCCGCATGGCATTGCGGATTGTGTCCGAATCAATTCCGGTCCCAATGCCTGGGCATAACGCCAAGGAATCAGATATCGTGTTTGCCGCTGGTGTAACCGCTGGTTACGCGCATTGTCTTGAAAACCTTCGCAAATTGGCAGCAAATCAAGTTGTCAGCGAACCTGAAGCGACGTTTGAAAAACAGTATTAACCAATAACAAATATGGATGGAGATCAACTGAACAGTCCGATTGTCAATGGCGGCGAAACTCCTGATTTCGGGAACTCGATTCTCGATGCGTTCAATAAGATGGGCGCAAACGACGAAGGCGTTGCCGAGCAGGTGACCGAAGCCGATCTGAAGAAGGAGAAGGCCAGTCCTCCTCCTCAGCAGAAGCAGGAGAAGCAGACTCAACCGAAAGCTGAGAAGCCTACCGCTAAGACTCGCGCCGAGAAGGACATCGAGTTGATGTTCACCAAACCGGCTAAATCCGAAGATGTTTCCGGTGATGTTGACGCTGACATCCCCGAGACGATCAAGAGTACAAAAGCCGCTGAAGCCTTCCGAAAGATCAAGGAAGAGAAGGCTGCACTCGCCAAGCAGCTAGAGGAAATCAAGTCTTCCAAGAATCCTTCCGAAGATTACGAGACCAAGCTCAAGTCGTTGAGCGAAGAGCGCGAAGCTCTTTCCGAGCGTCTTCGATTGCTCGACATCGAGCGTCATCCTGAGTTCGTCAAGAAGTACGAGGGTCGCATCAACAATGTGTTCGAGTCGGTCAAAGGACTCGTTGGCAGCGATGGCGACCGTCTCGTATCGCTCTTGAAGGCTCCCGAGAGCGATTATCGGAACTCCCAGATCGATGACATCGTCGATCAGCTTTCGCCGTCCAAGAAGGCCAAGCTGGGCGCATTGATCGTCAAGCATGAGGAGATTCTGGGCGAACGCGCTTCCGAGATCGCTGAAGCTAAGAGCGATTACGAGTCGATCATCTCCAAGTATCAGCAGGATGAATCGACGAACACGAAGGCCGCGCTAGAGGAGGCTAATAAGACTTGGAGCAAGGTTTCCGAGAACGCTCGCGCCCTTGAGATTTTTGAGCCTCGCGAGAATGACGAGGAGTGGAACAGCGAACTCACGCAGCGCATGGACTTGGCCCGCCAGATTTTCAATGGCGAGAACAGCGAGGAAGACCTTGCCAAGGCTGCTCTTTGGGCCGCTGCTGCGCCGAAGTATCGCGAGCTTCTCTATGCTCAGGTCGAGGTGAACAAGCGGCTCCAATCTGAACTGGCGAAGTATCGCGGTGCCGAACCTGGAGTCTCGTCCTCCTCAAAAGGAAATTCGCGCCCCGCTTCCGCGAACAGCGCGAATCCGAACTCTCAGGATTTCATCGCCAACGTGATGAAATCGCTTGGTCGCTGATCACTTGCGATAGGGTCCAGATCCATACGGACCTGAACCGCTAGGAACAGTAGGCGGATTATACACCGGCTTCTGAGGAATCGGAGCCGGTGTTTTCCTGTACGGACCAGACCCGGAAGCGGGCGATTGCGATACTCCTTTGTATGGGGCGTTTGCGCTCATTCAATCCTTTGGCAGAGCATACCAGCCTTCATGGATGGTGATGCGGTTGTTACTACGCACGGTTTTGCCGCTCGCGTCAACAACCCAAACCTTGGCCTTCACGCTCTCAGCAAGGCGTACCGGTTCACCGTGGGGGACGTAAATCACCCTACTTGTCGTGCATCCGGTCAATGCGATCAAGCAGATCGCGCTTGAGAGCAGGTTGTTTCTTAGCGTCTTCACTCGTTTTATCGGCAGAAAAAATGCCATGAAGCCAAACAATCAGCTTCATGGCGAACTCGGCAAGGAAGTTGAACATCCGATTACTCGGCCTTCTTTTCCCCACCGGCGTTCTTCTTAATGGACCAGCCGATGCCAACAATCGTGGCAATCGCACCAGCAAACTCTCCCACCTGATCGGCGGAAGCGAGACCCTTGGCGACAAGGAAACCGCCAGCAGCCGTGAGGATGTGGCGGATGAGTGAGGCGATATTCGGATTCATCGCTTGAACATTACCTGAATGATCAACTGGGCCACAACAGGAATCACGCTGAACGCACCAAAGAGCTTCCATTGGAAAGCTCGAAGGTTATCGATCTGCGCCTTGATACCGTGAATGTCGGCCACCATGCCCGCATCTGCGTCTCCAATGATGGTTTCCAATCTCACGATACGAAGTTCCAGGTTGTGCTGTTGGTCGTCACTCATTGACCGGCTGATTTCTTAACTGCTTCCTCGATTTTCTCAAAGAGAGGAACGCCAACGCGAGCGTTCGGAATTCCCCCTGCTTTGATAGCGATTTCGATGAGTTGAGCCAGTTGCTGCGCTTGTTCGATGGTGAGTTCGATATTGATCATGCGCGATCAGCGTATGTCAGGCAGAAGCGTCCTGCAAGACAGGCGAGCCAGTCACCGGATCAATGACAACACCGGCGGGAAGCGGCGGCTGGCTCAGATCCGGCGCGGGAGGAGCGATCACCGGAGCCTGGATGGTGGTGCCATCGACAACAGCGTCGCCCCACGGCAGCGGAGGAGTGATGATCGGAGGATTAACCTGATCAGCGATCTGCTGGGCCACAGCGGCTTCGGCAGCGGCTTTGTCCACGCCATTGGTCCAGACCCATCCAAGAACCTGTTCCTGCGTCAGATCCTCGAAAGGAGTGAAGTCGGAAGCGGCAGGAGCTTGGAAGCTCACCGTGGCATAGACAGATCCGCTGTACTGGCCATCCGTAGCGGAACACCTCCACGCGGCGGTGACGACGACATCGGTCAGAGAGCCATCAACAGGCTTGACCCACAGGGTTTCGATTTTCCAGAGAGGGGTAATCATAATTAGGCGAGTTTGGCTTCCAGAGCTTCGATACGGGTCATTGCTTCCTGCAAGGCTTTGATTGCACCGTGGTAGAGATCGGTGGTGTAGATGGTCTTGAAAGGAACACCGTCAGCAGGAGTATTTCCAAATCCATCAACATCGACCAATTCAGGAGCGACTGCTTCAACCTGCTGAGTGATCAAACCGATGTTGTTGTCGCTGTGCGTCTGGTCCTTGTACTTGAACGTGACAACCTCCAACGCCTTAATCTTGTTCCAGTACGAAGCAAGAGGCTTGATGTCGGTCTTGGTGCGTTCGTCAGATAGGTTGGAATCGTTCGACTGATAATTCGCAATTCCACCGTTGGAATACAGGAACAGCCTAGAAGCAGCGTTGTCAGAACAAGCAAGAAACTCGTTCGAAGCATTGTTAGGAGCAGCAGCACTGTAGTTGATTAGGAAACCGTAGTTTCCGCCAGACGACGCAGAATTAAAGAATCGTCCAACATACACATTCCTGCTGCTGGTCAGATTAAGCCGCTCCTGATTCGCAACAGAAGTTGCACCAATAGAAAGATTCCCACTCGCATCCAGCGTCATCGCCTGGGTGAAGGTGATCGCATTGCCAGCGGTGCCGGATGGGGCGTTGTACCACCTATGCGCTCCAGACGACTGACTGTAGTACGAAGCTGCAACACCAGTAGCAGCATACTTGTATCCAGCACCGCTAAAATATCCATTTACACCGACATCAATACGATATGCTCCAGCGTTTCCTGCTATGAAATTAGGATATCCCAATTCCATTGCCTTAAAATTACCATCCCAAGCCTGCGGCGTCACTCCGAGACCGAGGTTGCCGGAGGAGTCCCAAGTAACAGCGGAAGTTCCAACACTGCTATATGATGCACCATAGCCAAGTGACCATGTTGACCCAGTGTTGATAATCTGACCAAAATTAGAACCTCCAGATGCTCCAAATGCTGCAATAAGTTGCGAGGCACCACCAGACGCACCTGTTCCATTGAAATACGCAGTTCCACGCACATCAATCTTACCTAATGGACTAGTAGTTCCGAATCCGGTATTTCCGCCGGTTACCTTCAGCGAACTCGTCGCAACCGTCAGGTCGCCGGTGATGGTGGCGGAGGCGAGCGTTGCGGTGCCGCCTGCGCCGAGAAGCTGGTTGGAGGTAATCTTCTTCGTGGTTCCCGATGCGGCCATCGTCGTGTCAGAGACATCAACGATAGGGAACACATCGACCGCTGGATCGACGGTCGTAATCGCCGTCAGTGCTGTGATTTTCGTATCTGCCATAAACTGTTAGTTCGCTTGGATGATGAGTTTACCGGAGTCCTCTCGCAGCAGGAATGACGCATCCTCCAGCAAGATGGAATCAAATGTTCCGAAAGTGATGACGATCTTGTCCCCGTTCTCCAGCAGTACGATGAAGTCATCCTCCTGACGCAGGTCCCGGCGCAGGATCGGAAGGTCTGGTGCGGTGACATTCGAGCCACCCACAGACGACAACCGAAGTCCTAGAGCCAGCGTCGTCATCAGGATTGGATCACACCATTAGTGGCCCACACCGATCCGCTCGAAAGCTGGAAGCTCGTAATCGGAACCTGCAAGGTGACTCCAGCAGGCCAGGTCTGGGTGGAGAACGTGCCAGCGATATTCGCTCCAGAGATACTGGCGATCACCGTGGGCGACAGGAACGTGAGGGCCACGAACGGGCCGGTGTAGCTCGCGGTATCCTGCACGAGAACTCCGCCCGCCACGCCCATCGAATACTGAATCGCCTGATTTGATACGTCGCTCATATATCCCAGATCTTCCGAATTTGGTTCTTAGTGAAAGTACTCTCGAAGCGCGATCCCTGACGATCTTCCAACCGGCTGAACCCGCGCTTCACATGATCCTTGAGTTCAGTCTCACGGGCAAAGCCGGTGACCCCGAAGCAGGCCACCGGCTGACGC
>Ga0208147_1000018_pt1 | contig 47064 bp, 65 predicted proteins | sample DEB3_08_DNA_FD_184520 | JGI IMG/M metagenome (GOLD analysis project Ga0208147, IMG submission 184520) | Aqueous microbial communities from the Delaware River and Bay under freshwater to marine salinity gradient to study organic matter... | ecosystem: Environmental > Aquatic > Marine > Coastal ... | reverse complement strand
ATTATTTTGTTTAATAGCATTTGCTTCTTCATGAAATCTGACATCATCGACCAACACCAACCCCTCATTAATCAACCTACCACGCCACTTCTTAACCCAGTAGTTTTTATCATCACCACGCCTAACCTCAGTGCCAAACTCCTGCATCAAAGCGCGCATAGCCGGTGGTTTAGTGGCGAACAGTTCTGCTACAGTCATACCATACACGTTCCCTAATTCATCTAATAATTTAGGAAACTTAGCACTCATTTCAGCCACCAACCCATCCTTAAAGTTATGCATCACCACATCAGATCGATGCTTTTTAATAATATTACAAGCAGTTGTCTTACCACTCCTCTTTATTCCAATGAAACCTATAATCATATTGTTTTTTATTTATTTCCGACAGTAAATTCCTTAACGCTTCTATTGGTGTACCACAAATCCTCATATCATCAAGACCTTTCCTCTCAATAACATAACCGTGAGGGTAGGAATGTAAAACAAATTCAATACCCCTACATAATCTAAATAACTCCTCTAGCTCTGGTTCTATTTTAATTATTCGCCCAGGCCTCATCATTACCTTAAGTTTCTCAGTAGATAAGTTTTTTATTTGAGGTAGTCTACTCAACATCACAATCGGATTAGTAGCGAAGTAACACATATCTACGTCATATCCAGCTTCCGCACAAGTATTGTCTTTGTCGGGTATATTATTACCGCAGTTTTTACAGTGGTTCATATTAATGTAAAGGTTTAGCCTTGTAAGCTTCCTCAGCCTCTTCAACCGTCTCAAAGTGACCGATCACACTCTGTTTAAAATCCTCTCGGTCAACAGGGAAAGAAGTCACCGCTAAAACACGCTTGCTTTTACGAACATGTCCGGTACCTACCACTTCATATTTATCAATTGTACAAATACCATCCTTTAATTGACCACCAAACATACCACACCACTCCTCTTTAGGCATAGCCTTCTTACGCTTCTCAATCCCCCCACTCGTTACTTTGTCGGCTCCAGCCATCACTAATCTATAATCCATCTCAGCTGCATGTCGGACCACAATACGGATTAATTGTGTACCAGAAAACCCAGGATTCAATTCTTTTAACTTCGCCAAATCATTATCAAAGGTTTCATCTGTTTGTATGTATGTCTTTTTCATATGTCAATAGCATATCACTTGCATGTATTTTAGGCAAGGTGTATTATGTATACATATCAAATAATAATAATTATATGGCAGAAGAAACCAAAGACGTACCAAAACAAAGAAACTTTAGTGTCACATACACTGGAGACATGGAAGAGATGACTAATTACATTATGGAGGTTACTGGAGTGACCAACCGATCACAAGCCTTCGCAATGAGTATTCGTCAGTATTATCTAACACTAAAAGAAGATGAGAGAAGTAGAGCGATAAATAAATAATCATGGAATATACACCATCAACCCGCGGCCAACGCCGCCGAACAGCCCGAAAGCGAGCACGAGCAATGGCACCAGCTAAATACCACAAAGGCACATTATTGGTAAAACAACTGGTTTGGCGAAAAGAGGTCGAGTCGAAGGCTGGAGTGAAGTACACCAAGCATAAGACCTACTTACAAACCCATAAGATAATGGAGTAATTATGTCTCAACTGGCGGATTGACGGTATAGACTTTTGGCCATCAAGCAAGAAGTACAGAATAAACGGAAAAACAAAAGATTATCAAGACCTTAAACAAGCAGTAAAATCATGCGATTAGAAGAAAAATTCAGATTCCTCTTCCTAGACACCGAAACAACCGGAGTAGACCAAACAGACCGCCTCTACCAAGTAGCCTATAAAACCGCCGATGAGACTCTAAACGAGATGTTTAAGCCACCTGTCCCGATCAGTCATGTGGCCTCAAGCATCACCCACATAACCACCAAAGATGTAGCCCTAAAACCACCTTTCGCCAACTCACCAACTGAGTCCAAACTGAAAGACTTATCGGATAAAGACTATATATTCATCGCCCACAACGCACAGTTTGATTTAAAGATGGTGGCCAAAGAAGGTATTAACTTCAAAAATCATATTTGTACAATGAAGCTGGCACGACACATAGACACCGGAGATATGGTAAACCATCAACTCCAGTACCTCAGATACTACTACGAACTCGATATTGATCTTGGTGGTATGGCACCCCACGACGCTCTAGCTGATATTATTGTTCTGGAGGCGGTATTCAAGAAGTTGGCGCGGGCTATCCAGATTAAGTACAACTTAAGTAAAGAGCAGACCATTGAACGGATGATGGACATTAGCATGAAGCCACAGTTACTAAAGAAGATTAATTTTGGCAAGTACCGAGACAGCCTGATTGCCGACGTAGCCAAAAAAGACCCCCAATACCTAATCTGGCTGTTGGGAGAAAAGAAGAAGAAACCAGAAGGAGAAGAAGACATGATATATACCCTTAATTACTATTTAAAATAGACATTAAGGCGAGGAGGTGTTACTCTTAACATTATGACAAAAAAACAAAGTAAATTTGCTAACTGTGGTGCAGATAATGGTAATTGGAAACATGGATTAAAAGGGAGTGAACTATATTGGCGATGGGTAGGGATGAGGGGTCGTTGTGAGAATCCTAAAAATAATAGTTATAGATTCTATGGTAAAAAAGGAATAAAAGTTTGTTCACGATGGGACGATTTTAAAAACTTTAATGATGATATGTTGCCTAACTATCTAATTCATGTTGAAAAATACGGTAAAAAAAATACGTCAATCGACAGAATCAATAGCAAAAAAGACTATTCTCCAGAAAACTGCCGGTGGGCTACTCCTAAGCAACAGAGCTGTAGAACCTCAAGAGTTGTCCTTGTTAAATATAAAGGAGAGATCAAAAATATTGCTGAATGGGCAAAATATTTTAATATCAATTATACAACAATGTATCAAAGGTATAAAAGATATGGCAGATTAACAATCTTAAAATAAAAATATGAAAACATACACACTATTAATCATCACACTTTTCCTACTCGGTATTGTTGTTGGTCAAATAATCAGTGAGAAAGAAAATGAGACTGATCCAAAGAGAGGTTGTGAAGCATCAGCCTATCAGGCAACTAAAAATGGTTTTGACTTAGAAGAAAACTTATTGGTGTGCAAAGACTAAATAAACTCTATGAAATACACAAAATATCGAAAGTACCTAGAGAAGACCGCCAGGGAGATCACTGGCACAGAGTTTTGGTACGAGAAAACTAATTGGTGGGATGTGTTGGCACTAGTCATCGTTGGAGGTTGGGTGGCGTATCTCGTTAGTCGTTTAATTTGGTAGCGTATGACAAACAAACCAGAGAGAAGTGTAGAGGAGATGGAAGATATAGATGACTTTATAACAGATGAAATTACTACCTGTATGGAGGGTTATCGGACTTCTGTAGACGGAATAGAGGCGACATATTATATAGACAGACTTACTGAAGTTATTACCCAAGAACTCCAAACCGAACGTCAGAAGCGAGATGAGGTGGTGGAGAGGATAATTGACCTTTTACCACCAAAAAGAACATGTAGATTTAATCCGCACTCTCCCGTATATGGAGAATCGAGAGCACAGCAAGATGGTTGGAACAATTACCGTCACGCTGTACTAAAAGCCCTTACCCAATCTAATAACACTAAGTAGTATGAAAACAACTGTATTAAAACTAAAAAAGACTGAACTGGAACAACTTCTATCTTATTGCGAAGACAGAAATAGAGAAGGTTGGTACTACGGAAATAAAGAGCAGTTTGAAAAACGACATTTCGAGATTGAAACTCAAATTGAAAGAGCATTAGAAGCCCTTACCCAACCTAATAACCATAAGTAGTATGAAAGTAACAAAAAAATGCCAAGCCCTAGACATAAACGGAAAAAATTGTGGATGTAAAACAGGTTTAAAAAAGTACGCTTATCATGGAGACCCGATGATAGTAGAGAGAGAAATTGAGAATACTTGGGTTGAGGTGTATCTCTGTAGAAAACATCAGGGAGTGTTGTCACCTATGTACGTTATACCTACATTTAAAAATCACAAATAACATTATGAATAACCCCAGATAGAAGTGTAGAAGAAATAGCGGAGGAGGAAAAGGAGCGATTGGAAAAAGAGTTTTTAGAAACCCTTACCCACCCCAATAACCCCAACAATCATGAATCTAAATAAAGCTATAAAACAAGTACAGAAAACCATTAAGGAAAAGCAAGACCCAGACAAAGTTACTTATACAAAACAGTGGGACGAGTTTGGCTATTTAAAAGGCTGGATGATTGGACTAACTTGGGGCACTGTTACTATTACGCTCGATATGACCAAACACTACACTAGAATGATTGGCGACTTAGAGGGAATACCAGATTATATAAAAGGTAAGCACCAGAAGATATGAAAACAAAACAACCAGAGAGAAGTGTAGAGGAGATTTGAATATTCTTCTATTCTCCTATATAATATAGGTAATGAAAAAAGAAAAACATTGCTGGAAATGCCAACTCACAAAACCAACCCTAGAGTTCTACACTAACAAATCAAATAGAGACGGTTACGATGGAATGTGTAAGGAGTGTGCAGTACTCAACTCAAAAAAAAGATATGCCGCCAATAAACAAAAAGAAAGAGATAGAAAAAAGGAATATTATCTGAAAAATATATATGTAATAAGGGAAAGACAAAAAGAAACAAATAAGGAGCGAGCAAAAATCTGGTATGCCGCCAATAGAGAAAAACACCTCGCTAGAGCAAAAGTAAATTACTACCTACGGAAAGGAACATTAGTTCGACCAAACACTTGTGAAGACTGTAGAGATAAAACAGAAAACATAGAAGGACACCACGAAGATTATAAGAAGCCATTAGAAGTTAACTGGATATGCAAAAATTGCCATGAAAAAAGACACCACGATTAAAGAAATAGTGGAGGATATAAATCTAAACATAAGAAAGAACTGCAACGCTATGATTTGTAGTGTGTGTGGAGGAGGTGGATATAATTACGACAAAGAAAGAGATTGTACAGAGTGCCTAGCTAGTGGGATAACAAACTGGGATTTTGATTTCCTAAATAAACAACTCACCCAAACCCTCCAAACCGAACGTCAGAAGAGGGAGGAGATGGTGGAGGAGGAGAAGAAACAAAGATGGATAGTTATAAGAGATTTAATTAACGACTTCTTATCTTTAGAAGAAGACAGAAGAGAAGCAAATATGGTCGAGATGCGTGACAGAATGCAGTCATTTATAGATGGTGAGAATGCCCTTACCAAACCTAATAACCCTAAATAACTATGCTAACCACAATAGAAAAAAACCTACGCAGTCCCCATACTGAAGCTGGCTTACTGCTTAATTCAGTTCTAGCCTTTCCAATCCAAAACGAAACAGCAGGGTCGATGAAGGATAAAATCATCCCTATCGTCATGGATGAAATCAAACGGGACCAAACAGCCCTTCTCAATCACATGCTGGTAAACATCGAGTCGCACAAATACTCACCAGAGTTACAGAAGGGAATGAAGATGTTATTAGAAGTTTATAAGGACTGGTATGACATTATTTAAATAAAGAAAGATTAGAAAAATAATCAGTGCTATAATTAGCAGGTGGATTTTCCACCCCATGCCATTGTGTAGCCGTGGCATGAGGTGGGTAATGTTACCCACCTGTAGTTCACAGGATAGTGTCAATTGTCTTAGTGATGGAAGGTAAAATGGGGAAACGGGGTGGATTAGCGTAGAATTCCACGAGCGACTACGAGGCGGTTTCCCCATTTTGCCTTTCACAGGCAATCAGATAATATCTAATAATGTAATATTGCCACCCCATGCCATTGTGTAGCCGTGGCATGAGGTGGGTAATGTTACCCAGATTAAGTTCTTTGATAAGGAGTTAAACATGAAATACCTAAAAGCCGTGTTAGTTATCTTAATGGTACTTAGCTGGTTCGCTTGGGAACAGGCTAAATACCACGTCCCCCGCTGGTATCGGAGTCTAACGCAATGAAGTTAACACGCCACCATCGACAACCAAAAAGTCGGGGAGGTGCTGGTAGGGGAAAAAATATAAGTTTGGTGCCTGAACATAAACACCGTGCTTTTCATTTACTTTTCCACAATCATGAACCACCAACCATCGCTCAGATCCTTAATGATATATGGATTGACCCTGAGTATATTTTGATAGCCGTAAGGAGGAATCATGAAAGCTAATCAAGTTGCACCCGACAAAACATTTTCTCCTAATTGGATTAACAGAGGAAGTAAATGTTGTCATTGCCAAACAGACATTCAACTAAATCACGGTATTGCAGTCGGTACCAGTACTTACTGCTCATACCTTTGTCTCGCTAACAAAAACTTGAGGAAAGAAGATGACCCTACTACACCTGATATTTGACTATGGGATGAGTATTTTGCCAGTATTGGTACCGCTAATAGCCATCATCGCGCACAAGGTATTAAGATGATATGCGTTGTTTGTGGCCAACCTATAACGGATAAATACTATACCCGTAACACCCTAACGGATGAGGTTTACCATACCCATCCATGTCTTGAACTTTATCTATCGGGAGAAAATGATGGAGAAAAAGAGGATAGTCCCACAGCCGTGTGTGATGTGTCAACTGCCAATCTTGTATAGTGACTACCTTTTAGATGAAAAAGGATTCTACTACCATGCCGGAAACGGAAAAAAAGACCCAAACAGTTGCTATGCCAAGCGTAAAAAATGATTTAACCCTTTGGGGCATGGAATTTGCCCCTCCTTTTGCACCCGTTACCGTAATGAGAAATGGTATCGAATCCCGTAAGGGTTGGTCAAGCACAGGTTCGAATCCTGTCGGGTGCATATTATTATTAATTAAGTATTTATATGGAATATTTTGAATCAATTTTAAAAATATTAGTCGCAGTTGCTAGTCTCAGTCACGTAGTATTGTTTGGGTACACAAAAGAAACGAAGCATGGATTATGAGCTATTATTCTTGGTCAAGCGTTTTATGCGTTAAACGGAGCTACCTATCGAGGAAAACCCACCAACTGCATTAGCTCCGCGCAACACAGAAAAGACAGACTAAAAGCGTGTGGCAATGCAATAGTTCCACAGGTGGCGATGGAGATATTTAGAGCGATAAAAACTGTGTATAACCCCCAAAATCACTTGTAACCATTGCTGTCTCGGAGTACTGTAATATAGATAAAGACACCTTAAAAATCATAATTTTTCTTAGTTTTTTTAAGTAGCTGATAGGCCACCCATCGTTCCATACAGTAATCGTATGAAATAGATGTTTGTTTTGGTATTTCAAGTACACTTATTATAAAAAACTTCTCATATTTATCGAACCATAAAACTAAAAATGATGGCACTTTACTTAAAAAGAAAGCATCAAATGGCTTTGACCGAGGATCTGTATCGCTAATTTTCCATATCACACCTTCTTCTCCAGAAGCTTTGGTAAGCTCAACCTCTTGTTGTGATTCTTTCTTTCTCCATGTATTTAAATTAAAAGTTCCACCCTCAGTCACTTTGTATTCAAAAGCAGCTTGATCACAAATACGATTTATGTATTCTCCATCTATTTTATGGTTCCACCAATTCTGGAACTTTGCGCCAAATGTTGTTTCTAACATGTGTACACACACTATAACACGTTAAGATTGAAGTATTTTTTAATTATTTTCTTTTGCTGTTCGAATTGGAAAAGTAACATCGAATCACTCCATAGGTATAAAAATGATTCTTTACCCTCAAAATGACGAAGTATTCTACCAATAGTTTGTCTGAGAGGGTTCTCACCCTTAATGGGGTGCATCACAAATACTTTAGTTAGAAGAGTGTTGTCGTAACCACGATTAAGAGTTGAAGATACCCCCAACAAATAACCACCAGTCTTTTTAAAATCAGCTAAATGTTCTTCCCTGTCGGTTTTATTCATCTCACCGGTAGACATATAAACAGTATATCCACGCTTCTTAAATGCTCGATAAAAGCTTTCTACATCCGCGACTCTATCCCACAAACAGAGTGTATAGCCACCTAGATCTGTATTCTCAAGCACATAAGCTAACTGAGCCTTCTTTCTATCAACATCATCATCCAAAGCTTCTCTAAACTTCTGCCAATCTTTATGTGGAAACTTGCCCTCATAAGTTTTTTTATACTCATGTGAGTAAACTGCTTTAAGCGGTACAGCTTTATCAGAGTAATGAACAACATGAGCTCCCCAAAATTCAGCTAAAACAGGGGCATAGCTTTTATTACAGTCATCATACGCACATTTTATCGTACCTGTGAATCCATGCTTTCTAACAGCCTTAAATAAAACAATCGCTTTAATCATTTTGTCGGTAATTGCTAGGTCTGCTTCATCAATAATCAGGTTGTCAAATCCAATAAACGACTCGTATTCTTTTCTGAATGAAGTCATAGTGGTGACAACTACTTCACCAGTTAAATCTTTTTTACCGTTGCAGTAGAAAGTGGGTTTTACTCCAATGAATTTGTTAAATTCACCAGCAAACTGTTTAGCCATCACTAAAGAGTGACACACAATCAAAGTACGACCTCCCCATGCTTGGTGTAGGGCGATTGAAATAACTGTTTTACCGGCTCCTGTCATAGCTTCTAGTAGTCCAGTGGTGTAGTTTTTGATTTCATCAAACACTATCTGCTGATCTGGATAGAGTGAGACAGTGGTTTCATTAGGTGCATCAAGTCTCCTGGTGGTAAGGACCGGCATAATCACTTCAGCAGGAGTCCAGCGAGGACTTTTACCCAGCTTAATCATCTGGATATAGGCAGGGTTTACTAGTCTTATTTTCATACTCTCTTTACATCTATCCTCTGACAGAGATAACACTTCATATACCTAGGGTCAATCGTCGGACCCATAGTACAAGTGTGTCGCTTAGTTCCTATCTTTTTAGGTGCTCCAGTTTTTTCTTTTTTTTCTTTTTTCATAAGTTTTACCACTCATCATTAGCTATAGCTTCTTTAATTGATTGTTGATCAAAAGAAGCCTCATAATCTTTACTACTATTCCAGTGACGGTCAACATCATCAGAATCAATATCACCTTCTTCTTCAAGAGATTTGCCGAGAGCTTTAATGTGATTAAGTTTCTCCATTACATTTCTATATTTTGTCTCTAGCACCCAAGAGTTGCCTCCATTATGTTGTTTAACTCGTCTCACTATTCCAAGTGAGTTAAGTTGTGTAAGCCACCCAGCTACCACCTCTGACTCATAGTTTATTTTACGAGCTAAGGCAGCTGTTGTTACCCCTCCGTCGTAAAGAGTCAGATATTGGAGAGCGATACGTCGTACCACAGGAATTGAATCAAAAGCTATTTTGTAAATAACAGTCAAGTCTTCTTTTGGCATCTCATTACTACAATCAGGTTCATCCAGCCTACGCATAAACATAAATGAAATAGCAATAGCATACATCTGCTCAAACATACGCATTGGCATTTCAGGAGTAGGTACAAAAAGAATCCTTCCCCGAAAATTATCCATAATCAATCCAGACCGAACCATTGTACAAAAGTCAGCCACCGATACGATTTCATCTATTTGTTTGTCAGACAATTTTATATCTACTTTATCGCTATCAGACATTGCATTAAAGGCTCTTTGCAAATACTCCTGAGTCATTTCTTTTAACTTAGGCATAATGCTGTACTCGGTTATACCAGTGTTTATTTGACTTATTTTAAATTTAGTTACAGCAACTCTATCTGGTTGCACTACTTGATATAAAACGAATCTATCCCCCATAGCTGACATACTCTCCATGTGTTGAAAAATAGATTCAGTTACTCCAGCAATCGCTCCAATCTTTCCACTCCATAAAACATCTTCACCATTACCAGTTCGCTTTGTGTAAGCTCCATCGTAAATCTCACGTAATTGACCCATGATAGTCATTCTCGTCTGTTCGTTCTTAGAAATCATGGAAGTAAAGTCTTTAAAGACCATCACTCCACCGTAGGGAATTTTATGTAAAAGCGAGGTTTGTTTATCTCCACGGTTCATACCAGAAGCAAAAGAATTTTCCGTTAAGTCGGAAATATTGTGGGTTGGTTCTATGATTTCACCGCTTACAGGATTTTTTAATTTTAGTCCATTGAAAGCATTTAGAGCAGTTGTTTTACCAGATGATGAAGGAGCCACCAACATCAGCCAGATTGGACGCTGTGATGGCATTTGATTGCCTATAATAGTTGCATAAGTTAAACGGATGAAGTCTTTATCTTCGACCATCAGGAACTTCTCAAATGTTTTTTGTATTTCTTTAAAAGTTACTTGTGTCATGTTTTGTGGCTAAGCTCTTCGATTGCTACTTTGAATCCTTCTGGTCCCTGGAGGTTATTCTGCATCATGTAAATATCTATCACATCGTAAGTCTTGCCGCATTGACCGTGACAATGACCTGTATTGTCTGGATAAATATGGAAAGAACCAGTTTTTTCCGTATGAAAAGGACACAACGCTTTATTCTTCTGCGAGCCGTATGTTCCTACTTTAATTAGATTTTGTATCGGGTAAGCTCTGGCTAAATCTCGTGTGGTGGAGTCAATTGGCATGTTTTGTCTTTTCTTCATGGTGACTGATTTTTCTAACTCAATCATCTTCTTCCCTAATCCTAACATAAACTTCTGGCCAACCGATGCTTCCATGTTCTTAGCTATCTGTTGAAACTCTTTTTTCTTCCTTGTGATGGATGCTTTACTGGTTAATTTAGTAACATCTATGTGTATCTGTCGGCAAGGATCTTCAAGGAGTTTTTGGAGAAAGTCTTTACCTTTGTCTCTAAGCACATCTCCAACGTCTTTACCAAAGAGAGGTGGAATCCAACTATACACAGCCTCCCCCAACAAAAGAGCAGTACGGATGGCTCCATTTACTCCAGCCTCATCGTTATCAAATATGATTGTTGGGACTCTATCCAGTTCCCAATCTTTCTGCCACGACATAGCTCCTCCAGTTGAGCTGTAGGCATCATAGCCAGCTGTTCTTAGGGCTAATACTTCCAATTCACCCTCACCTATAAAGAGTCTTTCACTCTGACTCTTGCAATGAATACCATAGAGAGCTATATGTGAACCGTATTCGTATGTGTATTTAGGAGCGTCAGATTCAGTCCAAGGTTCCTTACGATATTTAGAAAATATTTTATTACCTTCAGCATCAAAAATAGGAATTTCTAATTTATCACCCTTAACCTTAAGACCCGCTTCACTAATAATATTAGTCGCGATATTGCGTTCTGTATGTAAATAACTAAACCATTTTTTTGTAGTATCCATATTTTTGCTTGCAATTATTCTTGCATTGAGATAGTATAACCTTAATGCCAAATAAAGTACAACTTACCCCTTTAGAACGTGAAACGAGGAACCATGTTATTCGTTGTCTGTCTAGTTATGGAATCACGAATAAAAGTATTGCTAATATTATGGGGACTACAGAATCAACTGTTTCAAGGGCTATTGATAGTGAACAGGTCAACTGCCACGAAAGAATGGAGACCATTTTATGGTAGTTGACCTGTTTGGTAACATAGCAGGGCTATTAAAATTAAGAATCATATAATATGGGATTAGAAACACCACGAGAGCAAAAAGTTTACCTACAAGTTATTGCGGACGGAAGTATTCGAAAGGTTGTACCAGAAGGTACTCCTGGATGTGTGAAGCGAGAGTATGAGGACCGAGACACAAAAGAAGTGAAGCATAAATTTGAGATGGTTTACGATGCAATTAACGGAATGATTGGAACTATTACTTTGAATAAAGGAAAGTTTGGCGACCAACTTATTATTCCAGTAACTGATGGTGATGACACTTTCACTCTAGCATTGTCAACTTCTCAAAACTTCGGTGAAGATTTTATGAAGAAGATGCCAAACATAGATTTCACCAAAAAGGTTCGACTAGCACCGTTTTCTTTTGTAACAGACCAAGGAAAAACTATCCGAGGTATTGATGTTCGACAAGACTGGAATCCACATGAACCAGTTACTGCTGATAATGGAAACAAAATTCCAAGCAACTACTTCGATAAGGAAGCAAAGAAAAACATCAACGGTTATCCAGATCCAGACGGAAACACTAAAGATTTTTCAACTGATGACTGGAAGATTTACTTCGCTATCGCACGTAAGTTCTTAGTCGCAGACCTTAAGTCTAAAGGGCTCATCAAAAATGCATCAACAGCACCAACTCAAACTGGTACTCCGGTTGCAGCAAAGGAAATCCTACCAGAAGAGGACATTAATCCTGAAGACACCCCTTTCTAATTATTAACCAACCTTCATAGGTTGGGGTGGGGGAACGCACTACAATGCGTGCATTAGTACCGTAGGTTGTAGCCTAAAATAATCCGCCCGACTCATAATTGGGAGAAGATGCGTTAAAGGTACAGCATCCGCCGGTTCGCCGGTGTAGGAAATAGATGTACCCCCTCCCCAGCCTATGAAGAATAAATCTAAAACATGTTAGAGCCAAAATACACAATCCCGTCAGGAGGTCTGACACTCCAGAAGGAGATACAGGCTAAGATAGATAAAGTCTTCTATGAGGGTCGTGTTATTCCTTGTCACACTGATTACGAACACTTCTATAAGGACAAAGAAGATGGAGAAATCTATCCGTCAGTGACAACTGTATTGTCCGTTATAGCCAAGCCATACTTGAAGCAATGGGCGGTTAATAGAGGTATTGAGTATGTACGAGATTGGGCTATCAATATGCCCGTAATTAATCGAATCGACCTCTATGATGTCCTTGAAAGGTCTAAGACAGCTCACAAAAATGTCCTTGAGACTGCCGCCTTGTGGGGAATTGACGGACATAATGTGATTGATAGGTACGTTGAATTGTGGATTGATAGAGGTAAGCAACCAGCAGAATCAATCTTGGATATGGCTTCTGATGACATCAGTAATGAGGGTAAAGCGGCGGCGTTAGGAGCTGAAAGGTTCTTTAACAAGCATACCCTCTTCCCTATTGTCTCTGAGAAGAAGATTCTGTCTAAAAAGCACAAGATAGGTGGTACCTTAGACAGTCTATGGCTGATAGGGGAGACTTATAAAAGACGAGAAGGAGACAAACATTGTGTTCATAAATGGCTTGAGAAGCCTAATAAGGATATTGTTTGTTCTGAGTGTGGCAGAGAAGAGAAGTTGTCCTTGATATTGATTGACCTTAAGACTTCGAATCAGACTACTTCTCCAGAGTACGCGCTACAAGTTGCCAGCTATTCCGCAATACTTTCAGAGATGTGTAAAGTGAAGCCGAAGATTCATTGGATTCTACAGCTCAACAAAAAGAAGCCAGACTACACGATTGGAGTAGTTGAGGATGTAGGTAAACACGCTAAAGCTTTCCTTCATGCTTTCGCTTTATTCCAGCACATTAGAGCAGAGCGTGAGCCGGTGAAGATGTTAAAAGTTAAAACTGTAATTAAGTTATGAAAGAACTAATAGAAAAATACGCAGCTCTTAAGCTCGTAATCAAAGAAGCAGAAGCAGAAATCAAAGCTATTCAACCAGAACTAAAAGAACAGATGGACCTTGATGTTAAGTATGAAATTGAAGGAGCGACCATTACTCTTGCTTCTGGTAAGGTGAAGTGGGTATACACTGAAGCTACCACACTGATCGAGGAAGAACTTAAGAAGACTAAAAAGGAAGAAGAGCAGCTAGGTATTGCCACTGAGACTCGTGGTGAGCCTTTCCTACTTTGCACTTTTCCGAAAGTAAAGTAGAATAATAGATGGAAGGTCTGTGGTTATTCCTTCCCCATTTTTGTAAGCTCTACGTTGTACAAAAACTTCCCAGTCTGGGGAGTTTTTTGTTATCTATTCAATTATTATTGATGACCTTCTTACCGCCGGATCTGCCATCCATTTTTCTTGACCAGAATAGCGTCCATCACCCTTTTTAGGAGTAGTTGATTCTATTAATGATATAGCCCAGAGAACAGAGAACTTTACATCTTGAGCCATCTCATTTGTAATAGTGGGGAATGATTTGGAGTTAATCTGGAATATCCCTCTATCATCACCACCTCCAGGGTTATCTTTCTCACCTCTAAAAGCTTTTGTATTAAACCCACCTTCTTTCTGAGCTAATTTCAATAAGTAATTTGTATATTCAGGAGCAACTTCATCAGCAATAGCTTTAATCTGATTGGCAATTGATAGTTTTTCAGGAGTGTCAATCACGTATGAACCCTCTTGAGGGTCATTAATTATTATTCTATTTATCGGTTTTACTAATGGCTTAGGTTGATATGTTTTATAAATATCTGCAATAGACTTGTCCCCTTCAGGGGTCTTTATGTAAGGAATACCATTTCCAGATGTAGACTCTTGGAATACCAGAGAATCTTTTGTTATTCTAGGAGACTTGTTCTGCTCATCAATAGGATTGCTTATCGGTTCTGTCTGCTCATCATCATAGGATTTATTAAGGTCAAATTTCTTAACAGGCTTCACACCAACAGCTCTACCTTCCTTTTGTGTTAAGGGAAGAGTTGTATCTTCTTGCTTGAATGAAGTCGCGGGGCTACTGTTGGCAGTCTTTTCCCTATCCATCACTCGACTGTTTTTAACCGGCAAGTTGAATGAAACAATATTTTTAGGTTCTTCAACAGACTTCTGTTTTTCTGTTACTGCATACTTAGCTTCAGCCAACTTATCTTGAAGGGATTTGTACTTACCATTTAATGTTTCAAATAAACTCATATACCATTTCTAGTTAATAATAATTTATATTCTTTATCAGAAATATCAGACAATCTTTTAGCTTTTTCTTCGTCATCAGCTCTCTTATATGATGTTTTTCTCATTTCAAGTGCATATTTATCAGCAACATCTTCACCATATTCTCTAACTACTGCATAGAACTTATCATCACCAAGTTTAGCTTTCAGCTTATCAACATTACTAGAGCGCATAAACCTTAAATCTTTTACATTTGGTGTTTGGTCAACTTCACGCAATCTAAGTATTTCTGTGGTAATAGAGTCTGTATTTGCATCACGAACACGAGAACCAAATAGCATACTCTCAATATCTGTAGACTCATACATAATACGACCAAGAACATCATGTTTGACTGGCAAATCCATTCTTAAGAAAGGAATTTTATTTACAAACTTATCAAAGTTCATGTCATACAACGGTGTTTCAACAACAAATTTACTTTGTTTTGTATCCCGTTGCACATCATCTGTTGCTCTTGCGATGTCATACATAAGGCCAGGTATAAGTCTTGATGCAACCGTATCTCCAATATTTCCAGCAATGTTTTCTTTGAGTGTTCCAATATCATCTAAAGATGCTTCTGAAACAGTATTTATACCGTCAAAGAACGGTAGTTGTGCTAGATAAGCGGATGTTGCACCTTGTATATAGCCTTCTACTGGTTTATTCTTTTTAGCAAACATGAATGATACAAAAGGAGATGAAATTGGACCAAGATAATCTACCGATACCCACCTATCACCAATTAAAACAGCGTTATGATTAGCATTAGCTAGTTCATCTATTTTTAATCTCTTAGGGTCGTATACTCCCATGAAATGTTCTGGATCAAAGTTCTGAGCAAGTAAATAAGCAGCAGTCATACCTACTCCAGATCTGGTTACACCTCTCATTGCTGCTTGCATCGCTTCTTTTGAAATCACACCATCTTTCATTAGTGATTTACCGACAGTGAAAGTACCTTTTACGAACCCGAACCCAGCGTAATCAAGTGATAATTCTGCTACATTGGCTGGTGTTTTTACGAAAGGCATAAGGATGTCTCCAGCTCCGCCAGCTCTGTTTAAGATTGAACGTAGTCCTTCACTGATACCAGATGAGAACGAATCATTTGTATAAGTAGCGTATCTAGCATCTGAAATTGCGGCGTCTCTCAATACTTTAGCTTCACCCGTTGCATTTACATTTGTGGCTTCAATAAACAATTTCTTAGCTTTTTCAGCGTCACCACCGGCGGCTTTAGTAACTCTTAATGACAAAGAATCAGTAAAGGCACCAGAGGCAAAGAATACGTCTGGTGTTGTAAGAGTCTTTTCAAACACAAAGTCAGTATATGCTCGTAAGGCTGGATTTTTAATAGTTGCAGATTCTTCACCAACAATCTTATTAAGACCAGTAACAGTGTTATCAAGGTCTATCATTCTAGTGAAGTCAACGCCTGTTTCTTTATACATCTTGCGAGCAAACGTCTGATAGTCTTTTGCTAGTTGTTTTACTGTCGGATTCTTAAATGCTGTACCTGTCGAAAATCTCCTAGTGATTGCTTCAGTAATAGCATTAATACTGTTACTTTCAATGTTCAATAATGGTGTCTTTATAGAAGCAAGCATTGTGGCACGACCAAGGTTATTAACAATTGACTTCCACCATGAAGTAGGAATTAGTTGGTTACGGTATTCTGATAGTGCTCTATAAGACTTACCCCATTCAATATTATCTGCCTCGTGTCCCAATTTACCCAAATTATCACCAAGCTTTTTACTCTGTTCATAAAATTCATTACCAAGTTTTGTCATCTCTTTTACCTGATCATCAGTCAAAGCGACACCAAGTTTTTGTTCTGCCAATATCTCCATTTTACTATCAATAAAATTATCTACAGCCTCAAGGTTCTTAAAGCGAGACATGTTGAAAATAGTTTCATCTTTACGATATGCTTCATCGAGATTGTCGCGAACCCAGTTTTTCATTGCTGTCAACTTCTTTTCACCAACAACCTTTTCAAAACGCTTGTTTAATTCAATAGCTTCGTCATTATTCTTTAATGTTTTTGCAAAAAATTTAACACGACTATCTGAGTCCATTTTAGTAAGAGCTGTTATTTGGTCGCCATCAGAAAGTTTACTCACAGCTGTTTTAAGCTGAGGTATCATGTCTTTAGGAATACAATAGTTTTTTGCCATATTAACAGATTAAATCATCAAATAACTTCTGGACATCTTTTATCATAATAGCTTCATCAACCTTCTTTGTAATCTCTTTCCTAACAGGGTCATAAACCTTAGTTTTGTAGGCTTTGTTCCTCGAACCTGCACTGGCTATTTCGTCAGCTGAAAGAGATATTTTACCAAGTCTTGCTTCAACAATTTCTTGCATGAAGTTTGTTTCAGGATTAGAGAACCCGTAAGCCTTAAACATATTTAGTCCTTGAGCTGTATCAGTAGCAAGTATACGCATCTTTGATAATAAGGCCATTTGTGTAGCTGTGTCACCATTATTCTTTGCTACCTGCGCCATCTCCATAAGAATAGAAATCCTTTCCGTTAAAGGTTTATTTTTGTTAAGCGCACTTTTAAGAGCCTTAGTTTCATCTTTCCCGATTATATCAGATGCTTTCTCAAGTTCCTTTTTAATAGTCTTAGTATCATACATCTCATCAATTTTACTTCCTTCAGGCAAATCTTTATTGATGCGTTGAGCAAGCTTAGACACACCTTTCTTTGGTGTTTCTGCTTCTGTTATTTTTTTCTTAGGTACTGCCTTAGACCGTTCTGCAATAGCAGTTTTAACAGCCTTCTGCTTTTCAGCAACAGTAGCATTAATCTTCTTGGCAGAATCTTTCACAAAAGGACTGGCTGTTTCTGATGTCTTTATTGGCACAAACTTAGTAAGTCTTTTATCTTGAGCTTTAAGGTAATTATCGTAGGCTTTTTCTTCAGCAATATCATATCTAAGACCTTTACCATATTCTCTTTTAACATCAGCAAGAACCTCTTTCCTTTCTTTTAGTGGTATGTCTTGGATTAATTCTTTTGTTGTGACGTTCACATTCTTAAGAGGCTCGTCTATGTCGATAGTCGGAGTTTTGTCTTTTGCTGGTAGAACCTCTTTACCATAATCAATAACCGGCAAATCCTTATCTGGAGTGTATTTTATTTCTGGTGTTTTTATTGGTACCCTACCACCTTCAGCAACACTTTTGACTGGAAGTTTTGTCTTTTCTGCTTCACGAACTGTTGAACTAGCTGCTTTTTGAGCAAGATTGAATTTAACCTTATCTTCAATACCTTTAGATAAGCGACGTTCCATCTCAAGAGATGTTGTGATGTTGTTTAGTTTCTCTCCCACTTTACCAAAACGAGTAGTTTTACTGTTAGAAAGAGTATCAACAGCTTGACCAAAGTCGTCCATTTTCTTCACAAAAACTTCTGGAGTAATTGTTCCTTTTGATAAAAGGTCAATGTTTCTACCAACTTGTTCTGTAAAATGTCTTTTAACTCCAGCCTCACTAGTATCATCCAGTAATCCCAGACCTAATGTATCAAAAGCTTTAGTTGCTTCTTTAGACATTGTTACTTTTCTGGTAAGTCTAGTAAATAGAGAACCTAGACCAATAATATCTACAGAGTTTAGGATAGGTAAAAACACCTCTTCAGCTGTTCCTTGCAGGAGGTTCAGTGTTCTATTTTCTGGTCGTTCGTAATCAAGTTGGTTGATGCGGTCTAAAGCACTTCTGTTCATTGGCTCAAAATCCTGCTGAGTAACAGGTGCACTACCATCAAGGGCTGGCTCATGAGTAATCGCAAAAGGAAGAGATATGTTCTCATTTTTTACTGTAGCCGCCACCTTAGCCCCACCAACAACAAGATCTTCAAAACTTCTGAGGACAAGGTTGGACATAAATCTGGTGGGCGCTCCACCTCCTAACTGAGCTTTTCTTTGACTGAAAGGTAAACGTACACTTGTTTCATCAGTACGTCTTTCCGTGATACTCGCTAGTGTTTCGTCTAACTTTAATGGTTGCCTTACTGTTTCCCCTGGCTGGCCATAAGCCATTGCTTTTTCAATATTAAAACCACCACGGTTTACCTTGGCTCCGGTATATTGTTTTGCTTTTTCAATATTGAAAGCCATGCTATTCAGTTAATGCTTGTAATATTTCTTCAGTAGTTAGTCCATTGTCTATTGCGATTTGTAACTGTTCCTGCATTTCTGGTGCTTTTAACATGTTTTCTATGTCTGTTTTCTTTCCCTTCCACATACTTGATATACCAGCTTGATCTGCTTTTGTTTTTAGTTTTGTTATCTGTTCACCAGACATTGAACCGATAATATCAGTTATAGTTTCCTCAACAGTTGGCGGATTTAAAGACCTCTCAACAGTACCTAACGCAGTATCCCCACCTAGTATCTCAGCTAGTTGAGCTCTTTTATCAGGATCGTCTTCACCAGCTAACACACTTTCAATACCAAAATTATTTAGTACATATTCTATGTCACTAATTTCTTCTGGAAGATACCCAAGACCAGATATTTTATTGAGTGTCGCTCCTTTAATCTCAACTGTATATTTACTATTAGGGTCAACAGCAGGTCCTGTTGGCTTTGGTAAGAAGATTTTATCTACTGCCATTCTTTGTGTTGAAGTTAATGCAGATCTAATTTCTTCGTTATAACCATTCTCATTTATATGCTCTTTCAGAGTGTTTATGTCTTTCATACTCATTCCTGCGCCAAGTAATGAAGCATTATTAGTGGCAGAAAATTTAAAGCCGGTATCATCACCAGCATCAATACTATTGAGGAATTTACTGATTTGAGCAATATCAACTTCACCGCCAAGAGCAGAAAAGATAGCTTCTGGTGTTTTTGCCCCCATCTGGATAGCACTAAAGATACTATTCTGAGTAGCTACCTCCTCCTTCTTAGCTGTCTCCTTATCATTAATCGCTTTGTTACGATTGTAGTAGTCTTGCTTGCGGTTGTATTCTTCTTGCTCGATGTCCTTTAGTTCTTGAGCCTTAAGCTTCACAAGGTCATATTGTCCTTTACGAGCAGCGTCTTGAGCTTCGAAAATAAGCTGTTTACGATCATTATCTAATGACTGTAGTTCTGACCGGTGACTTTTAGCTAGATTCAATAAGACACCAGTAGCAGAACCTGAGAAGCCTAAATAACCACCTGCATTAGCTAATCCGACTGACGTTTGACCTGTCTCTGAAGCTTGTTCTCCTATTTTATTTTCTTTGTCAATTTTAGCTTGAGCGTTAATAGCCTCAATCTCAGACTTTAAATCGTCTTGTAGACGAGTGATCTCATCATCAATATAAGTTAAATCACGCTCTACCAGAGAGGCATTATTGATTGCATCAGTCGCTTGCTTCTCGTCCATCACAATAGTCTCGTCAGAACCAACAATTCCGTCAGTAGGAGCGGTGTCCTTGGAGGCTAGATCAGTAGCGGCCTTGTTTAGCTGTTCTGCTTGCCTCTCGTATTTGCTTTGAAAGGTACCAAGGGGTGTAAGGAATCCTTTACCTGGTACTTCGTCACCTTCTTTGATTCCTTGATCTAAAAGGTCTTGAATTTGAATATCAGTCAAAGGATTTTCAAAAGTACCAGCTCCAGTCCTTTTTGTTTCGTCTCTACCGGAGACTGATGATCTTGCTCCTTTATTAGTAACAGCCTCACCGCCTACAGTGTCTATATTAGAAGCGCGAAGGTTATCAGAAGCAAGCAGGCCACCTTCACTTAATTTTTTGCGTCTGTCTTTTCTATCGTTTCGCTCATCTCTTAGACGTTGTAATTCAGCTGCTCTTTGAGCTGATGCTGAGATTCCGCTACTTCCACCACCAGCAAGTCTAAAGGTGGCATTTTGAAGTTCTTCTTTTGAACGAGGGGTTGTACTAACTTCAGAGGTGTCAGCACCTGGTGTATAACCACCAGCAAAATCATCACCACGAGCAGAACCGCCTCCGTTAACAAGGTTTATTGAAAGATTCTTTAAAGCTGTTGATGGGCCAGAGGTGGAAGCACCTGCGACAACACCAGTTGGTGCTGATTTTAATTTAGCTTTACGAGCGTCATTTCTCACTCGTGATGCTGCTCTACCTGTTGTTTTTGTTGCCATATATTATTTTTATAGTTCACCTTCTGCTTCCCAATGAAATGCCCCAGCATCCATATTAGATGTTTCTGTCCAAGTAATAGTGAAGCCAGTATCTGTAACTGATGTTATGGAAAATGTATGGTAAGTAGCCTCAGTGGAGGTATAAACTCTTGCCGCGTTTACACCACTTCCCGTTGAGCCTTCATTATAAATCAATCCAACACCAGTAATTGCACCATTAGCCCATGTTGCAGACATGTATGAGCCATAAGTTGTATTACCAACTGCCGCATAGATACGCACAACAGATGGACGAAATCCACAGGTAACTACTGCAGAACCACTAGCGTCAGTTAGTGTTCCGCTACCAGATGCTCGTCTTTTTCCTTTCTGTATCAATAACTCAGTAGTACTAATTGCTACACCGACTAAAATCTCGTATGTGCCAATAGTTGTTCCAATAGTCCCAGCAGCATCTTGTACATAGTATTTCTCTCCTTCTGATAAACCTGTAAAACCACTAACAACACCTGTAAATTGAACTTCAAAATTACCGGCATCTACACCATCTGTAATTGCAAAACCAAGAAACTTCATCGCCGCTGTGTCATTTGCGTCACAAGCGTAAAACTCGTTGTCTGTTTTGTTTTGATAAACAGGAACAGGTAGTGTTGCCCCTGTGATTGTTGCTCCAGCAACCACCGTTTTATTCCTGAGAGTATATGGATTATCGGCAGAAGGTGTTCCACCATCACCTGCTAAAGCGTCATTTTCATCTGCTGTTGGTACTCTAGGGTCATTATCACCAACAAAAATAGGACTAGCGGCACTCGCTGGAGCGACTGAAGCCTTAGCTAAACCAAGTACTGTAGTAGTAGCTGGCACACCACCAGCCACAATAGCAGCATCAACGTACTCTTGGAGCCATTGGTACATCTGAGGGGTGTCTACACCGATGTCAATATAAGTATCTCCAGAAGTCCAAGCAAGTTTGTTAGCTGCAACTTCAGTAGTTAAGTCACCAGTGAACTTAAGTCCACGCTTAAGGATTGTGATACTAGCGTCAGCAATAGTGGTTGGGTCAAACTCAATCAACTCAAGAATAGTGTTGTTAGCATTACGGATTACAGCAAAAGCCTGTGAACCAAAATCAGCTGAGGTTAAATCAACCCCATCCCAACCTTTAATATTGTTTAGTTTAAACGTAGAAGCAGCCGCTGTGATAGAACTGCTTAGGATTTTTGATGGACAGGTGAGGTGCTTGAGTGACATATGCTATTTATTATACACGATTAAATGGATTTGATTTTATTTTGATTGACAGATGGGGATTCTGAAAGCATCAATCCCATCAAGGTAGTTTCGTGATCTTGGTTGACTCCAGATGAAGAAACACCAAAACTAAAGTAGTTACCGTACTGGAATGGGATGTATACCCTAGCTGAGAAGTGCCTTCTACCATCAGCGTCCAAATCAGAGAAATCTGTAGTTAAAGTCTGAATACCAATCGGAGCATCACCAAGGTAAATATTAGAGTTATCTCCATCAAGAAATCCTTCCTCAGTGGCAGCTAAGTTAAAGATTAAGAAAGGAGTATCAGAGAAATCTTTCCAAACATTATAAGTGATAGTTGTGCCACCTCGAATATATCCCTCAATATAAAGCCCTTGCAAAGCTTGTAGGTGAGCTTTTGAGGCAGAGAGATTTATATAATGAGTAGCTACTTCAAAACTATAACCAAACTGGTCATCTCCTTCAACATCAACATTTTGGTTATGGAATAATTTATAGACGTTAGCATTTTGAGAACTACCAAAGTAATAATCGCCGTTAAATTCTGTAATACCGAAAGCGGCAATATCCCAAAAACCTTCAAATGAATTGGAGTTGCGGTTATATATTAAGACAACATCATTAGCAGTTGATTCAGAAGAAAGCTTGAGGGGGATATACACCTTACCTGCTACTTCTACACCACGGCCTACAGAAGAAGTGTCAGCTTGGTCTAACCAACGACTAATCACATTACCGATGTCTTGAGTTTGAGGTCGTATGTCTTGTGATCGGACACGTCCAATAGAAGTGAATTGTTTTGAGTCAGTAAAGAAATAAAGGTCATCGTTACCTCTGGTAGTTTTACCAATTGAGCCGGCTCCTGGCTTTAAAGGCTCTCGTACCGCCAAGTCGTCTGCATCTTGTGAGTAGACAATTGCTTCGATGTAATCTCGTTTAAAGATGTAAGCTGTGTTTTCCTGAGCGACCACATCAGTAATTGGACCACCACCATAAGGTGTTGAGATGATGTCTCCTTCACCAGCGACTCTAGTGGCTGAGAAAGTGTAGGCAAGGGGGTCGTTTAATTTTGACACAAAAGCTGACGAACCAGAAGCTTGACCTTGAAGTGTGCCAGCAGAGTCTCGGTGAAGAGCTGAACGGACACCGCCGACAATCAGCCGGCCTAGGTAGTTTGTGTATCTGTTTCCGCGTGGGTTGGCTTCGTATTCAGTTGGGACTACTGTAACCAGAACATCATCAGCTGAAGCGTGAGCTGAGGCTACTGTAATTGTAGTAGCGGTTGGAACGGCTGTGTAAGCTAAGGTTGTACCATTGTAGATAACGGTACCGGAAGCGGGGATTGCTAATCTGCGTATTTCAAAGGTTGCGCTTCCTGGGTCTGATCCAAGTGTGTCAAAAGTGATTTGTGTACCAGTGTTAGCGGTTATTTTTCTTACCTTACCAGAGTTGGCTCCACTAGTTATGTATACATAAAAACCAATCCACTGACTAGCAGCCCATGTCACTGTCGAGACAGTTAAAGTAGTAGCAGAACTTGAAGTGGCTGTTTGAGACTCGTAAACGTCATCTAAAAGAGTACTGTCTACAGTTAGTTCAGTTTCTGCACCAACTAGAGCACCGTTTAATCTAAGAATAGCTCCTTCCCATGCGAAAAATTTATCAAACTGATTACCTCCTACAAGGAGATTTTTATTAGAAACATTATAAAGCGAGTGGACGTAACCAAATTCTTTGTCTTGAGTGAACCCGTCTTTTACTCTAAACCAACCTTGGTCTGTATGTTGAGCTGAGTAAGCTTCCATTTCATCATCGTAGTTTTTAACAAGAATTTCATTAGTCTCAAAAGATTTCTTGAAAGTATAGAGCCCTTTAACTGAATAAGCAGACTCATTTTTAGTGCCCAACAAAACAGTACCTGGGCGTGGAGAAATACCACCTCTATCGGTGATTTGAGCATTACGCATTTTTCTGAGAGAGCCTACAGGGGATTTTGTAGAATCGACTGAAGCGTAAAATCCCTTACTAAAATCGGCCAGATCAACTATAAAATCTTTTTGTGCCATATCTATATTTGCTGGTCAGCATAAGTGCTAATCATTATCTGCGACTCGTCTGGATTATTTAGTCCGTACTGCTTAAGTGCAAGGTCGTAATCTTTACCGGCTCGATCAATAATGTTGTCATCATTGTTAGTTTCTTGCAGTCCGATGTAACGACCTTTCTTCACGAACAAATCGTATTCTGATTCGTCAGCTACAAGCAGATCTGATGAAGTGTCAGTTAGTTGCTTATAAACACCAGCTGAAGATTGCCATCCGTATTTACTGTAATAAGTTATATTGTAAATTTCACCTTTAAGGATAGTGAGCCAGTCAAACTTGTAATCAGTTTCACTGACCTTACCAACATCTTTAGTCATGTAAACAGAAACAAAGTTAATACTTGTATTGGTTACAGTCCCTGTTTCAGTAAGACTAGTTAAGTCAAATCTTAGAAGATTCCATCCAGCTTCAAAAGCGTTTCCATCATGTTTAGCTGTAATGGTTTTACTGTAATAATTACTTGCGTCTGTTCCTATTTTAAGAATGAAATTCGTAATATCAGTTGCTGAGTTTAATTTGACCCAAACAAAGACTGATGAATTACCGCCAAGGAAATCTGTAATATCAAATTCGTTAATGTCAGTATTCTTAATACCGGCAGTTGTTTCAGAAGCGGCAGATAAATCGAAACTTAATGAGCCGGCGCCTTTAATATAGTCATCACCATCGGCAGCAAGGTTAGTTGCTCCACCGACAATTTCCCAAGTTCCACCGCCAGAGGTAAGTGAATCAAGTTCTGAAATAAATTGTTGAGTAGCCGGTAGTTCACCGTTTATTAAAAGTACTCTCTGGCCGTTGTAGTCATCAATCGCAATATCTCCTAAGTTAGGACGATTATCGAATTGTTCTACTGGTACTAAAGAAAAACTATCATCACCTTTTTTAACTTGAGCTGGAATATCAATTATTTTATAGTCAGCTAAATCAGAGGGAGCAGCGTACTGAAGAATACTAGGAAAAAGATGTGGGGACAGTGCCATCTTCCTTCGTGCTGATCTGATTGAAATATCATTTCTAACCTCACGCACCACCTCATTAGCAAAGTCTTCTTGAGAAGAAATCATACCAATCTTACCAAAAATCTTGCGATTGATGTCATTAAGGAATTGACTCTGAGTATAGATGAATGTCATATGTAACTGGATTATACCACAATTAACTTGACCAGAAACCTATTAACTGCGGATAATCAAGTGTTAATTCTCTTTGTGTCAATCTGCAATGTGAATAATTTGCCTCGTCAATTTTAAAGGTATACCCGTCACTTTCTAGCACTTTAGCATAATGATATAGACCGCTTTTTGGATAATAAAAAACAGCAACATCACCAACTTCTTTCTTAAGATTGTTTAATATATCAGTTGTTATTGGCAAGTTAGGAAAGTATACTTTTTTAACAAAAGCATAACAATTGCACTTCATAGAATTATCAATTATTTCTATTGATTTTTCTTTAACTACTGGTATTTTCCAATCGTCATATGTAGGCTCTGAATATCCTGAAAGGATAGCAAGAGCCATTAACGTTGATGTGAATAAAATAAATTTAAACTTAGTCACACATCCGGTACGGTCATACAGTTCTCTCGTGGTGGTAGTCTCTAATTATATCAATAATGTAAAAAAAGAAGTGAAGTTTTATATACATAAAAATAAAACCTAACAAAATATTTGATATGTCAAAATACAAAAAACCACCAGCTTCCACACTAGTGGTTTAAATGTGTATGGTGATAGCGCTTGAGCTCGCTATTGGTTTATCATACCATCAGCCCTCACAGCTGATACAGACCCCTCCTGTGGGTAATGGTTGCAAGGTGTAAGTGTAACCATCCTTTTTAGCAAAATCTTCGTGATACTCTTTTTCTTCTTGGGTGTTGATTGTGATCATACCCTTATCACCGATGGGTGTTATTCGCCAATAAGTCTCGCCGATTTTCATATTACTTAGTAATCACATCAGTTGTGTCTATTCGCAATAGAATGTCTACAATAGATTTAATAATTCCAACATAGCCGACCATATCTGCTTCTGTAAGAATAACTACAACGACACTTAATACGGCTTGGACGATAGCGACCCACACTGTTCTCGATTGTAAAATTGATTTCATATGTTTATTTAAATTTATTATAATCAACCTTCCCTTCTTGGAAGTCTCTAAGGGAATATCCAAGAGTCATCTGAAGGTGAGGCTTATCCACCAGCTCACGCCAGCGACCGCCCCACTCAAAGCCTTGTTTCTCTCCTACTTTTCCTAATAGTTCCCAGAGGGTGCTACTGGCATTATAACCTTCTTTTTTGAAAACAAAGTCAACGGCACACCCATAATTATGCAGACTCTGACCACCTTTAGCATTTGTGACAATAGCACCAGCAGTAGTTCTTCCTTGCTCATATAGTTTATTTTGTTCTTCTATGCTTCTAAAGCCTTGCACAAGTCTCACAGGGTGTCCAAGACGTGCCATCTCCGAAATAATCGCCTCCGCTCCCCGTTCTACGCAGGGTTTGAGTCCTATATACTCCTTTTTAGCCAATAATCGCGTGTAAAGCGACACAAGCGATTCTAAGAGGTTTTTAGTCTTTTTAAGTGCCATTCTACGTGGTTGGTATAGATTCCAGTCTAGTGAACGCACCAAAGGCTTAATGTCATTGTACTTTCCCAGTGGTGCATGATACTCGTGGGTGATATCTTTCTGTTTAGTCTCGGCATAGTACTTGTGAGTTATCTCATGTAAACAGGTTTGAACAAACTGTGACAAGCCAAGGCGCTTACTATCTTCATCACTCCAGAAATATAAGTCTCCCATTTCATCATCAGTCTTTGGATTGGCTCCTCTAATACCTTTAATTCCCCACTGCTTACATTGAGCCTGACTAAAATGAAAAGCTACGATGTCATAGCCAGTGTCAAAGTATGGCTTGATTATCGAATTAAGCCAGACGTGGGAAATACGCTCTTTAGAAACATGCGTAGTATGAGCTTCGTATTTAACATCGACATCAAAGACTTTGAGAGTATCTTTTATCTCTTGTAATTTATCAGGTAGTGATTCCCATTTTGTGATACTTTTGTCACTACTTAGGATTAGAAGTTTCATATTTCTTAATCTTAACATTATTTGACTGGTAATGTGGTAGCTGGTCACTGATAGCTATGTATAGATTCAACAGCCAGACATAGATTAAGACTCCCAAAGTGAGGTAAAAAAAGGTTTTCATTTTAACACTAAGCCTAATAAGGCAATTATAACCGCTGATAATACTAGCCACATAACTCGGGATAGAATCTGTTTTATGTCCTTTAACCCTTCTTGCATGGCGATGACTTCTATAGAATGGGTAGCCCGCCACGTCTCCAGACCGATTATTCTGTCACGGTCAGAGGTTCTTATTTCACTAGCAACATCAACCATTTTGGTATGCTCGTCTTTAAAGAAAGTGAACATTTCGTGGAGAGTGGTGGCATTGACACTACTTTGTTTGAAGTCTCTTTTTAAGTCTCCAATAAGGTTGCTAATACTTTTAGACAAGGCCATGTGTGAGTCATTAAGTTTACCGAGGGTTCGGTGTTCTGATTCATCGACTATTCGTTGTACTTCTTCTTTAGAACACATAGTTAAAACATCATTACTTTAGGGATAAAGGCAGGGGCGCCACCGCCAGCATCTTCCTTAAATTCAGCTACGGCATGTGATACCTGCGTTGCACTAGTCCAAGACCAACTCATAGCATACGAACCTGTAGTTGTTGCCATCTCATATGAAGCACCACCACCCTCTGTACCGAATACTAATGTTGTATTGTCTTGAAATTCAGTTTGACCAGCGCCAGCGGTCATCGTGTTGTTATTATTTCGGTATAGAGAATCAATAATAATAGAGTTGGCTTGCGTAGTGGTTAATGAAAGAGATGGCGCGTTTGTTGAGGCTGTATAAGCTGTGTTGGTCGCACCAAGTGGAGAAGCATCGACACCAGATAAGGAAATAGCCGAACCTATTATTCCTGAGTTTCCCGACAGAGTAACAACAACATTATTTGCTCCCGATGCTGGACTAGCTAAATAATAAATAGCTGAGTCGTATGTATTTGCTGAATAAACAGCTTGCGTCATTGCTACTCCGTTATAAGTAACTGAAGATATTGTTCTTGGTCTAAACCACTGGAAACAAACTACTAGAAAATCGCCATTACTATTATGGCTAAAAGTCATTGTAGTGGATTCCGTCGCCGGTCCTCTACTTGCTGTTACATTTCCTACAGTAATAGCCATACTTACATATCAGCGATATACGCTTTTTTAAAGTCGGTGGCTACAGTAGTTCTTAAAGCTTCTAGGTCAGGGACAAGCGCTGGTCGTAGCGCACCTAGAGTATTTAACTTTGTTAGTTGTTCTAGGCGATTAAAGTTTCTAAACCAAATACGTTGGTCTATTTCTGCTTGGGTTGGAGCTACGTCAACTACGGTACTTAAATCCACTACACCAAGAGGGGCAACTAATTCAATATTAATCTGTATATTCTCTAAGTGTTCGGCAAAGTTTTTGATAGTTCGTTTAAGTTCGTCTGAGGTGACTTGTAAGCCGAAAGTAAAGGTTTCGGTAAAGGTATCAGTACCGTTGGTAAACTCTACATCTACTACCACTCGTTTTGCGGCACGTTGGATTGATTTTGAAATGATTGTTGCTGTATACATATTTTAATTATTAAGGAAGTCTAAATCCTAAAGTGATAAATCCACCTTTAGGTGCAGTGGTAGAAACTGCGTCAACGTCTATTCTGATTACGTCACCTGTAGCCACGTCATCGTTTGCTGTGTCTATAACAGCGGCGGTTGCGGCGGTTGCACTGGTAGTTTCAGCACTGTCGATTGTTAGCTTGGTTGATAACATATCAGCCGCCTGAGTTACATTGTGGATTTGGAAGTCAGTTGTTCCAGTTGTTCCAGCCGTAACTACACCACCGCTAACTGTTACTAAGTTCATTCCGTTAAGTGAAGCTGGTACGATGAAGTAGGCTTGCCCGTCACCAGTAGCAAGGTCAGTGGCACCAGCTTGGATTTGAATAGCTACGTTTTTAGTACCTGCGTAAGAGCCAGCTAGAGCGTCTGGTGATACATATTTAGCGGTACTTGTGCCTGTGTTGACTTCAGAGGCTGTTGCATCGTCGTAGTCTGTCGATGCTAACTTGGCGTTTAACTGTGTCTGAATAGCACTTGTTACACCGTCAACATAGTTTAATTCAGTCGAGGTTGGAGTGAGTCCGTCAATGAAAGTCTTTTGAGCAGAAGTAAGGTGATAGTACTCTGATGCTGTGCCCCCTTGTAACCCTGATAACGTGTTGTGTTCTGTTGCTATTGAGCCAGAAAAGCTCATGTTAAACGCAGACTCGATTTGAGTAAAGGAAGTGGCAGATTTAAGAATGATTATCTTGCCAGCCAAGAATCCATGAGCTGATATTACGCTTGGTAGTGTTGCTGGTGCCATTGCATCTTGCGCTTGGATAAGGGTGTAGTCTCCTTGACCGTACACAACATAAACATGATTATCTGTCGACAAATAAATCCAGTGTACCCCATATTTATTGTTGGACAACGTGGCAAGCCCTGAAGCAATGTTGTTGTACTGAGTATTGTTTATTTGTGTGGACGAGGCTACTTCCACCCATGACGCGCCGTTGTAGTAGAAATATGAGAAAGTTGAGGCTACAGAAGAGTCAAAAGCATTGGTCGTTAACTTAATTAAACCATTCCAAAAAGCACCTGCGGTAAACGCAAAGTTGCGTGTTCCTGTAGCAGACAACATGCCTCCACTAGAGTGAGCGTATGGCATAACTTCTTGATTGAAGCGTATCATCTTACCTGCATGGTCAGACACCGCCATCTTTACTGTCTGATTTATATGCAGAGATGTACCGTCACGATACACCTCTCCAATTTTAAAATTAGTATTGTAATCAGTTCTTTCTGTTATGGTGGCAATGATACGAGGTGCGCCAGCGTTGTATTCCACATAGATGTAATTATTCGCTAGGTCAGTCAAGACGACATTAGCAGGTGAAGAGGCGGCGAAGTCGGTAAACTTAATCACAGCTACGTCACTGTCAGTCGCACGGATAAGGCCTGTACCTGCTGTTATTGTTATAAGTCCGCTACCTGCATCAGAGATAACACCACCAGAAGTCCATCCAGACGAGTGAAATAAATCTTGCATGTGTTGGACAGTTGAATAAGTCGAACCAGTTATCCTTTCGGCTATTACTGTGTTGGAAGTCTGGTCGCCTGAGTTGGTGCCACTAGTATTACCAATAATTACTTTCTCCGCGTCAGTAACATAGTTATCATCAGCACCAAGGGCAGGGGCATATACGCCTGTGTGGTTATGGTCTCCAGCGGCTACAGTTCCAGCGCCAGTGCCTACATTCTTAGTAGCAGAATCACCTAAGCCTAGATTAGTACGAGCAGTAGCTACTACAGCCACGTCTGAGAGGTTGTTAGCAGCAAGCATGTCACCGCCACCAGCGATAGTCTGAAACTCCAAGCCATCTTCAGTCGCGTTTACTTTCGGGAATTTACCAGCTTGCCCTGTGTAATCGGCTGGGGTGTCGGTGAGGGCTAGGAAAGTACCACCGCCACCAACAGCAGTCCACGACCCACCATTGCTTTTAATCTCAATTATTCCATTGTTGTCTCGTACCCCATATCCTGTTGTCCCAACAATTGATCCGAAGTTTACATATCTATATGTGCCACGAACAAGAAGATGCCGTCCTTCCGCCCAAGGGACAGCAACGTATGATCCATCATATTCTTGAAATGTTCCTTCTGTTCGTGCCATTTTTATTTATTATATTTAACTCCGGCATCTTTATATAGACCTTCTATATATAATTCTTTTTGCTTAAATGCTTCTTTTTCTGCTTGAAAGTTTATTTTATCTTTAATAAGAACGTCAACCTCTTTTTGTGCGACGACTTTTTTCTCTTCAAGAGTTTTAATTTCATTATTTAGTACAGGAATTTTCTCACCTAATTCAATCGCTGTATCAGCAAAATCTTGTGCTTTTGCTTTATTGATTTCAATTTCTTTTTTAGCTGATTCTACGCTTTGGATAACTCCCGCTAATTCACGTTGTTTCAGAAAGATTGAATCATTAATTTCACTAAGTTGTTTTTCACTTACAGAAATTTCTTTTTTCAATGAATCATTAGTGTCAATTAGAACTTGTCTATCGTGCTTAAGTGTTTCTATTTGACCCGACAAAGCTGTGAGAGTTTTTTTAGCTTCTTCTTCTTTCTTTTCAGCTTGATTTCTTGCTTCAGCGATTTCAGATTGACGTTTTCCTACAAGTGTATTGTAGTTCTTTTCTTCGGTTGAAATGTTTGCTTTAATTTCAGCTACCTTACCATCAAGAGACTTAATTTTCTCCATCTCTTTACCAAAAGCTTCCTTAGTAGACATTAACCTTTCTTCTTCTTCTTTTATGTTTTTAGAAATTGAGGCTAATTTTTTCGATTCATTGTCAACAGTTGATTTAATCACAGAAAATTCTTTCTCTTTTTCAGCTTTTTTCTTTTCAATTTCTTCAATTTCTAGTTTAAAACCATTTAAAGAGCGAGAAAGTTCGCCTTCTTTTTCTTTCTTTTGTTGTAAAACTTTATCAATATTTTCCATATTTATTAATCGTTAAATAGTCTAACAGTAACAGTCACACTTCCTGCTGCCCATGCTGTAACAATAGCTGTGAGGTATTCAAGTCCATTAATATTTAATTCAAATATTCTTTGATCGTCTGTTCCAGCTGGAGCGATTCCTGTGTCACCATCAACTGATGAGCCGTCTTCAAGGTCTTTAGCTTGAATATAATCAAAAGGATTGGAAACTGACTGAGCAGCAGCAAAGTTTGGTGCGGTTGCAGCGATTGAACCGGCAAATTTAAGTGTTAAGTTCGCACTAGAAGCGGTATTAACAGTAACAACAGCGTGTCTGAAATCTCTACAAAAAATAGCATTTCCAGCTCCGGTTGCGGCTTTCGCGCTCATTATTGTGTATATTTTTGAATCTCTCATATCTTTTAATTATAACTTATAAACCCATTTATATCCCCCAAAGATTGAGGGATATAGTGGATTGTTAAGTAGGAGTTCCTCCTTCGTGAGTACCTGCTCCGAATACTGGAGCACCAGCTACGATAACATTGGCAGATAATGTGCTGCAGAAATTAGTAGGACCGGCTGTAATTGGTCGTTCAAAGACCAATGTGCCATCTACAAAACTAGCAACTGATTGTACTGCGTTAGTGATTGCTACTCCACCACCGCCTGTAGAAAGGACAGCGATAAATGAACAATCTTTAAACCTGTTAAGGAATTTTGCTCCAGCTGTGTCAATCACTTTGATTAAGACAGCACTTGAAGAAGACGACATAACAAAGAACTCGCAATCAAAGAACCTATTACTCTTTGCTCCATCAGCACTTGACGCACCAGTAATGGCATCTAAAGCCATAATGTTACGTGCTCCACTCGTAAGAAGAACATCAGTACCAATTGAACACCGTCTGAATGTACCAGAATCTTCACCCAACAGGATTTCTGATGAGGTTGTTAGATCTAGGTTGTCAGCTACTCCAAAGATGAATGAACAATCTTCGTAAAGAGTACCTTCACCAGCGGCTTGAATAACATTCAAAGCAGTAGCTTCTGTTGAAGCTTGAATAAACTTAATGTTACGGAAACTGTTTCGAGTACCAGTAACCTTAAGTAGATATGCAGCAGTATCAGTTGCACTGTTCTGAATTTTGGCTCCTTGTTGAACAAATCGTCCACCACCATCCATTCCTATTACATGGATTCTACTCTTTGACCAAGCAATCGGTGTAATTGTGTGAGTCGTTTGTGCGGTAAGGAGGATGACATCATTTGCGTTACTTACTGCTGCTGCATAAGCAGCATCAAGTGTTCGGAAAAAACGTACCCTTCCTTCCCCATCAACATTGAACATTTCAGTCAACATATTTTGCATTTGCGAGACATCAGAATCTTCACAAACAACAAGTACTTGACCAAAATTTGGTCCAACAGCAGAAGCAATTTGCATTGCAACTACTTGTCCGTATCCGGCAGATAAATTAAATTGTGACATAATTATTTAGCGCTAGTGGCCCTCCTCCAAACCTTTCACCTCTTTCGAGGCTTAATAGCCCTATGCGCGATTAACTTTTAATTAAGCGGCTCCGTTACCGTAAGAGATAGAGAACCAAGCTGGGTCTGGAATCACAATCATGTGACCCGCATTTACAGCAAATGTCCAATCATCAGTCAATACGCTTACACCATCACCTGTTGATGGAGGAGTAACGTGTGGCTGTTCGTGAACACCAAGCATGAATGAACTGTTTCGTGTAGAAGCAAATCCCCAATACTTAGACTTTGTACTATCAACGTTACCATCCTTATCAGTAGCAACAAGTGGAAGAACCACATGTCGGTACTTAGTTTGGTATACGTTTGGTACTCCTGCGTTAGCTCCTGACTCAAGAGTAGAAGTTGCTCGTAATAGCTCACGAACTGAGTTGATTGAGTTCTGGTCATCAGTTGTCCAGATAACATCATCAGTACAAGGAACCTTTTGTCCAAGCTGGTTGATGCTATTTTCAATACGCATTTGCTCCATCGCTTCTACTGAACCACGAGAAACTTGAGGGTTATTAGCCAAAATGTTTCGGTAAGTAGTAGATGAACCTCGAACAGTGTGAGCTGTTGAAGCTAGAGCAAGAGTGTCTCCTACAGTGGTATCAACTGTTCGCCCACTCATATTTGTGTATGAAGTGTTAGCAGCGAAAGTAATACGGTGTTGAAGATCAAGCTCTCGACGACGCATTGCGCTTGGAAGCAAGTCAAGAAGAGTGTTTTGGATTTCCTTGTACTTTCCTTGTGTTCGCATCTGATAAGTGATTACTTGTGCGAGAGATACTCGGTAAAGAGTACCAATCTTTGAGTAACCTTGCTGACTTCGAGCAAGAGCAGATTGCTCTCGTTCTGCCTTATCCTTAGCATATAGCTCAAGATCCATTGAACTAAATTCACGGGTGTTACCAGTGTTTTGTGCAATACTGATTTCCTTAACGATACCAGAACCTTGGATTACTGAACTGAAGGATTCGGCTCCTTTCTTCCATGTGATTTCAGCATTACGAACAAAGTCCGGAAGGCTTACTGTCGATAAATCAAGTGTACTCATAATTAGTAAGAACCGTTAATTTTAAGGAGGAAGTGCCCCTTAGTTGTTGATAAAACTTTAACACATTTTGCAACGTCAACTGACGATGCTGCTCGGTCGACGGTAACTCCGTCAGTTAGATCTTGTTCAAGACCAATATCTGCTGCAACGAGGCCAGATGTGACATCTCCCTCATATACAACATGCTTCTCAATAGGAACAATAACTGGTAGAAGACGCGCTGTGGCATAATCGTCGTCAGCTGTTGTAACTGCCTTATCAAGAATACCTACAATAGCAGTGTTAGCTGTTGAGCTAGTTGCTAATTCTAGTACTCCTGAAGTAATGGTAACAAGTGTGCCTCGTGGCATAGCACCACCTGATGCGTCAACCGGAAGCCAAATTGTTTTCACTTTTCCTGATACTACAGAAAATGACATAATTTAGTTTACTTATATTAATAATCACATCTGCCCCCCTTCTTCTCTCGTAACCCGACAGACATGCAGAACTGTTGGGTTACAAAAGAAAAAGACGGACAAGAAGTTACACAAGCTTTCGCTTACGATTCTTCTTGTCCGCCTTTATCGGTAGGACGATATGTACTTAGTGCATTATAGAATGATACATATCAATAGTCAATGACGACTGTATACAACTACCCCAACCTCGTTCTCTCGACTGTCTTTAAAACATCTTGTGGAACACCATCCCTAACAACTATCTCAATATTACCAAAACGATATTTAGTACGCATGAGAATTATAAGTTCTATTTCCTGCTTCTTAAGAGGCAGTATCTGTTGTTGTTTCTGTTGGTTCATCTAAGTGCTTAGTAATTTCGTGTGCTCGATCTAGTGTGAAGTCAAAGTACATATCTGTACCAGGGATAAATGTTTCGTCTTCACCCATGAACTGATAGCTGAGTGCTCGATTCAAGATATTGAAGTAAGCATTAACCATTGACTGAGCAAGAGTTTTAATCTCTCCTCCGGAAACTCCATACTTCTGCAATACTCCGATTAGTTCCTGATTAACTGCATTAAATTTTAAATCCTGAACATAGTTCCAATCTTTTACAGTGTCTGAAGCAACCATCTCAAACACTAGTGTTGGAATTTTCATTGTGTAACTAGTTCCATCTTCTCGTTCAAGAGTCATTGTTACAAACCCTCCTTCTTCAACCTTCGATAAAATTTCTTGTGGTCCGTAATACTGTGTCATAAATGTAATTAGTTAATGTAGCGACTATCAATGTCAAATTCTTTACCATCCTTAGTTGTTACAGTAAAGATGATGTTACCAACCTTGTCCTTACCTTCTTTAATTACTTCAAACGATTCCATGACTCTTGTACGAGCAAAAACAGTTTGATCAATCTCCTCAGTCTTACCATCAAAGAATTTATAATTTGAAGAATGTTTGAAAACTGACTTTCCTGTTAATGGATCAACATGAGACTCATTTTTTGAAGTAACCCATGACTCAACTAATTTTCCATTAATACTAGCAATTTTAACTGATTTAACTAAACCACCCTTAGCTCTAATGGCTTCAATCTTTTTGATTTGGTCTGGACTAGATGTATCAACAAGTTCTTTTTGCCCTTCTTTTAGTTTCTGAATTTCTTCAAGAATAAGATTGAACTGATCTTTTGAGATTGTTACAGTTTCTTCTTTTTTACCTTTTCCATTAGCTTCTGGAACTACTGGTGGTGTTTTGTTTTCTTCTGCCATAATTATGCTGTTTGATTACCTCCATACTTTTTAATGTCTTCTTCAGTGTTTCCTAAGATGGCTGAAATTTCCTTATCAGCTTCACTCACTTGAGCATCTGTCTTAATAGGACCTCTACCGCCAGCACTTGAAAGGTTTTGCATATTGAAGTTACCGGCATCAAAAGCTTCTCCAGTAGTTAACTGATAAGCGTCAGCAGACCTCTTCTCAATTCCTTCTAGTGTGTTCTCATAAAGACCAGTCTTTTGAAGAGCTTCAAACTTATTGTTAAAGATAATTTTCTTTTCTTCATCTAGTTCTGAAGAATACTTTGAAGCACCAGCAGATTCGTTTGACTTAACAAAACCACTCACAGTATCTGAAAGAGCCTTAATTGCAGCCATAATATCTTCTGGCTTTTGGGCTTCTGACGCTGACTCTGGCTTCGGATCAGCGACTGGAGCAAGGGTCGCTTCTTTAACAGCCTCAGCAATCTTAGCGTCTAATTCTTCTTGAGAAAAAATATTCTCGACGGGGTTTCCGTCCTTGTCAAATACTTCCATAAAATTAATCTTGATTTTCTTTATCTTGTAAACTTTCACGACGCTCTCCTTGAAGAGTGACGGCCCATTCGTTCATCTTCCAGGCCATCGCTTCCATCCCTCTAAGGAAGAAGTCGTATTCATTACGTTGCATGTTTTGAGGAAAGCCATTGGCAACATGTATATTAGATAACATATCGCGTAAATCTGCAATAGAAGTTGTTAGCTTTTTCTTTAAAATATTATCGTAAAAAATATCTACTTCTTTAACGTATTCTGCTCTTTTGGCTGGATCAGATGGTTCACACTCATTATCATCGAAACCAACAACAGTTACGATGGAGTATCTTGATTTTGAGTCGGTGATAACTTTATTTATTTGTTTCTGTTGAGAAAGCTCCTCTTTTAATTCATTAACATAATCTTGAGTATCTTTCAAAAGATTTGTCACTGTTTTGTATTGTTTTTTACTGACAAAATAATCTCCTAGTATTGGTATGTGTTTTAGCATGTTTTATTTATTATCTATTATTTGGCTGGAACAGCCGGCTGAGCTCGTCCAACTCCGCTTCCGTTCATATTGTTTCCAGCAGCTCTATCGCCAGCAACTTTACCAGCATCAACCGCTGGAGCCATGTTACCGACAGCACTACTGAAGAATTTTGATTTATCTTTTTGATAAACCGCACCAAACTCATCAGTGATTCCGTCAATGTTAAGTTGGGCGCCCATAGAAGCGAGTGAAATAGCATCACCCATCTGCTCTCGGAATCTTAGCGTGTGATATGCAGATGTTTCTTCTTCTTGAGCTTCAACAATAATGTGCCATAAGATTTCAGCTTCTTTAAGCATTTTAGCCGATAGGTAAATACGACGTACTGGCATACCAAGAGCCATTTCATCTTGTAATGAAAGAATCCGAATGACTTCTGGTGGTGGAACTTCGCCGTCAATTGGTATAACTCGGCGCTCACCTTTTCCTGCTCCTTCAATAGTCGTGTCACGAGAAACATTCCGGTAACGATTAGATCCGTCAGTATGGACACCAACTGGCTCCAACCACTTCCCTATGATGTTGTATAGACGCAGGTAAGCAATCTTTCTTTCCAACAAAGTGGAAGCTGCAATGATGATGCCGAGATTAAGTTTAGCTTGCCGCTGAACCTCCATAATCTCCGTAGCGGTTGCTCCAGACTTAGCTTGTTGTCCTTGGAATACATTGGAGATGGTCGATTTCTCAACTGCATCTAGTAACTCTTTGTAAATCTGGAACTCTGACGACGTTACGCCCTGACCTTCGTTTCCTATCGGTTGTAAAGCATTTGGTGGAATACCCATAGAAATGTTACCAGGATTGAGAACCTTAGCTGGAATTACTTTATTGGTGATGTTCACATATGGAGTTGCAATACTCTTCCGAGTCTTCAAGTCAAACAGACTAAGCATGTTGTCTGCCGCACGAGATAGTTCGTATACTGAACCAGTAGCAACGAATGAACCACCATAAGCGAATTGGTTGTTCTTGATATATAAAATTTGCTTAGTGATATTGTAATTTCCATTTGGTGTAACCGCCGACAAAGGAAATCCTGCTGGTGTCATTAGGACACCGTTAATCTGTAGAGCCCACTCATCATTGTGTGGGTCTTGGTATTTAATTATTTCTACTTGGTCTTTTTCAATAGAGTTTAATCGGAACTTGGCATCATAAATAGTTCTCGCTCCAGTTGTAGCTGTATCAGTAGATGATGGTCTTGGTGCCCCAGCTCGTACAAACTTCCAGTTTTCAAATTGACCGTAAATAGTTTTAGCAACATCGTAAGACATTGTTTCGACTGTGAAAGCAAAAGGCTGGTCGTTCATTGAGAACTGTGTGATGTCACCAAGATACACATTTGGTCCGTACAATAAATCACGATTACACCCTTCAAAAACTTTTTCCAACTTCTCCCTGTAACCGGCAAAATCTTTAAATTCTCCCTTGTAATCTTTTTTAAGTTTCTTCCTAATCTTAAATTTAGTTAGATAACTCTCCTGCACAAAAGCTGTTCCTTGTTTTAAGAGTTCTCGCTGACGACTCATTCGCTTCTCTTTATCACCACCATCATCGCCACCATCGTGTTCAGCTGTCACTTGTAAGATGTCTGTAAAAGCTGTACCTAGCTCACGCAACTGTTTGTTGTTACGGTCAAACGCATACACCTTAGGGACTAGATTTAAGTTATCTAAGTGGGAAAGTAAACTGGTTAGTTTAGATTCAACAGTACCGGTAGACAGTGGCTTCTCATTACTATTTGGCCTAGGTTCAATAACTGTGTTAGCTAGCTTCTCATTTCTTTCGAACCATTGTAAGTAAGTCAGGTTGTTAAACTCAGCGTGTCTTGTGTCACGCGCTTCTTGAGCTTGTCGGAGTCTCCCTTCAAGATAAGTTTTATAAGCCCATGTCTTGTCGTCATACTGAATCTCTTTCAATTCTTTCTCGTCTTCAACAAGAGGGTTCTCAGCACGAGAACCTGTATATGCAACTGGGTGTGGAAAAGCGATAAAAGCCATTTGAATTATTATACACGATTACTAGTCAAAAAACGATTGGGTGTTGATAGTATTGTTTGCTTCTTCTCCCCATACATTGAAGCTTCTTTCTGTGTAACTGAGAGCCATCATACGAACAGCATCGCAAATATGATCATTACCATCCTTTAGAGGCATATCCATCTCAACTCCAAGCTTCTTATTGAAGTTGCGACGGTAGGCGTGTAAAGCTGATACTAATTTTGTTGTACTCCCCTCATTAAAGCGGAACCTTTTAAATAGACTACGAGTTTTTTCGATACCCTCCATAAATCCAACCTTGTCCATCACATAAATATTAGTCAATCCTAAATCCCATAAAAACTTCTCACGAGAAACCCCCAAAGATAGATCGTGAACCGCCACATCGTGAGGGAGTATATTTTTACCGATTCTATAGCCCTTATCTCGAATAATATTCACGTAATGCTCTAATCCATAATTGCTATTTTGGTAGAAATCCACAAAACGTATCTCCTCTCCTATCTCTTGATAAAACACAAGCACGTTCATATCATTAAACCCAAGGTCCCATGCTACGTTTACTTCATATCTGGTTTCAACAGGGAAGAATCCAACGCGGTTCTCTTCATACACCTTACTCATCTCGTTCGCATAGTATGCTCCCTTGATTGTCACCATAAAACACTCCTCGATAATTGAGGGGAATTGTTCGAAGATACCGTCACCCACAGTTTCTTTCTTCTTCACGTACCAAGCTTTCTGACCTTGAGTGAGTTTAATTTGATGAATATTCTTCAATGTGTCGAAGTACGCTTTCATCTCATCATCTATCAAAACCGGCACACTCTCCGACAAAGTGTAGAGGGGGTCCATCCACCAAGGGAAGAAAAATGATTTAAAGTCTAGCTCAGTTAGGTTACGTCCTGCTTTACGCTTCTTCTCTGCGTCCATCAGCAACCGATAGAAATGTCCTTCACGACCTTCAGCAGTCGATTCGATACTTACCATCTGACCAGCATCAACTGAGTTAATCGCTCCGTGTAGGATTTCGTCTGCCTTAGCGGGGTCATGAGCACAGATATACCCATACTCTGAAATATGGAGGAAGTTTGGTGTACCTCCACGAGTAGACATTGATACAAAGATATTGCTTCCGTTCTTGAACACTAACTCACTCGCAGTCTGTACAGTTGGATCACCGACAAGTTCTTTGAGCCAGGGGTGGAGGTGTCTGATTGCAAATATTATTTTGTCACGGAAGATACGTTTCATGTCTTCTTCACGGTGAGCGATAATACCGGCAACTTTATTCTCGCTCCACAACACCTGATCAAGATAAAAAATAGTAAAGAAGGTCGTTAGTCCAAGCTGTCGGGCTTTAACTATAATGTTCATGAACCACATGTGGTCCAACATGTATAACTGGGTAGCATTTGGACGAAACTGGACCTTCTTGCCCTTTTTATCACGAATGTAGTATAAGTTGCGTAATCGCCACTTAAAGTCGCCTAGATGGGATTTTAGAGTCTCTACATCAATGGTGCTCATGAAAGTATTTCACTGATTAACCTTTTCATCTTTGATTCCTCTTTAACGTCCTTTTGTTGTTGCTCCTCATTGACTACATTCTGCTCTCCTTTTTGAATAAGGTTAAAAATCTCCTCCAAAGTAGATGTGTTTTCTTCTGGTTTATTGTTCTTTTTCTCGTTTTCTTTCTGAATAGCTGGGTTGAACTCTTGAGGGAAGTTCGCGATTAGTAGCTGGAGGGCTATTTTGAAGTCACCGTTTATGGTTGCCTGAGCATTAAGTGTCTTAATCAACTTGCTTTTGTAGGTTAGGCGCTGAATTTCCATGTACTTACCTATCTCTGGAATAGCTTCTACCCATTTTTCGTAGGTGTCTTTATCTATTCTAGCTAGAAGACAGGAGTCGTGTATAGTTAGCCCTTCAAGAAGGTTTGCTCCGATTTCTTTAACTATTCTGAGTTGTTTGTTGTTTGTTGAAGAGTCTTGTTTTTTAATTTTTTCTTCAATTGTGTCAGTAAGGTTGACAAGTGCAATGTTTTCTAGCATTTGATTATTCTAGCATAAAATCTATACCGACAAGGTTGTTAAACTGTTTTATGGAGATAACTTTTAACTTACTATTAGTCGGTACAATCATTTTTTCATTTAGACACACTAGAATAATCTCAACTGGTTCTGTGTAAAAAGAATCTTCTTCTGAATGATATTTCTTGTTCTTGATGTTTACACAGCCTGAAAATGACTGCTGGGTGGTTGGATAGAAGACATCAAACAGATATATCTTATCGTCTAATTCAACCTTAAAGTCTACTGTTTTTGCGCTATTTAAGAAGAGTTTAGCTGGAGAAGAGGCTTTTCTTGACCCATGTTTGCTGAGTAGTTTTTTAAATATTTCAGTCTCCATATCATTTGATAGGCTCATTGATTTTTTTGCTCTCTTTGCCCTTATACGACCTTTTGTGAAGTCATTTGTCTTTAAATTAGCAAGGGTCCTGAATTGTGGTAAACCGCCATAAAGACGCTGGATTGTTCTAGCTGTTGGTAATAGAGGTGACTTGTCAAAATCTAGTGATGTTGGTTCATGGCCGTTTGTGGAGATGAAATTTTGTACCATCTCTTTATGTTTATCTAATTTATCCATATGTTCATATTGTCGCACATAACGTCTTGATGCACAAGTTTTCTAGAAACTGAAAAAATCAAATAGTGTGCGCCTTAGTACCGATGGTGGCCTATAAAAAGTACGGGGGGTGGGGTCTGGGGGGGTATAGGGGGCCTGATGATGTCGCGCAAGACTTTGGGCGCACATTATACACTTCGCGACATTCAAAATTATATGGCTATAAATAAGGCTGGATTGATTGTGATTTTTGCGCGATTGTGCGCGTTTTAGCGCTGTTTTAGCGCTGTTTTGCTAATACATAACCACCAAAATGAGTCAAGAAAATGCCCTAAACTTGATTAGCCTTATTTAGAGCCATATATTGAAAACACGTTTTTGCTATTGACTTTTTCAATTCTCATGTTCCCCAACAGGTATATAAAAAGGTTCTTTTTTAGTATTATTATTAATGTAACTAATTTATAATAAAACTATGTTGAGTCCAGACTGTGGATAACTCAAAACGAAATATATATACTTCAATGACCACACTTTTAGAAAATGTCAATCAGGCTCAAAATAAGGCCCAAAATACTATTGACAAAAAAACTTTTGTGGTATAATCACACTTTTTTTTATAAAATTAGTATATAATATGTATTTAGTACATGAATCAGTACACTATTTAATACACTATTTAATACACTATTTAATACATACTAAATACATAAATACATACATACATCTACACATCGCACTAATGTAATAACTCATAACCAAACATATATGCAGAATACCTATAATGCACTAAAACACTTTTTTAAATCGTGATTATACCACACGAGTTTTTTTGTCAAGGCGACAACATCACAATCCCCTTGTATAATATACACAACACAATTAAACCAAAGTCAATACAGTTATACACAGATCACCCTTGACTATTGCACTACAATATAATAATATATATGTATTAGAAATAACCACAATCTAATCATGATAATACAATACTATATAAAAAATGTTTACGGCGTAAATAATATGTACATAGCAGATGATAGACAAGCCAAACTGATCCAAACACTGACGAATAAAAAAACTATTAATCAATCAGATATTGAAGCATTAACAGAATTGACGGGCTGCGCATGGGTACAGATTTTCGCGCCGTCAATATAACCATAACTAATCATGCAAACAATCATTTTCAACGGCTCATACGTAGCCACCGACGGTCAATACATAGCAATAGCCGACACAATCAGAGAGGCGCAAATCCAACTAATCCAACAGATACCCAAAAAACAACACAAAAAATCTTTGTCGGAAATTATCAATCAAGCCAAACGCGCACGACAAACTGCAAGGCTAGTAAACTTTTTTTAACCATCACTATCATGCAAAAAATAACCATGAAAAATAAAACTATAACTTTAAAGATTGCCACTGATTACACAAAATATGGCAACAGTTCAGATCAACAGATCGACACCCTAGCAATTGCAATGACCGGCAGCGACTACAACGAAACTGAAGAATACAATTATGATTATTTCAGTGAAGTTGAACACGACGCAAAAAAAGAATGGTTATCAAGTGACGCGGAAAACTATTTCAAAAAGACACTAACACCAGATCAAGCGCGACACTTTGCCGACAATTTATCAGAATATAATCAAGCTTTGCAAGAATATAAAGACACTGTTTTCGATGATGTTCGCGCCGGCGACTGGGATACTAAAAGCGAACACGCCGACGCAATGAAAGCATGCGCCGACGAGATGGAAAAATGGCTATCAAGTGCACAAGATGATAATTATAAAGAATGGTTACACGGCGATTATCGCGGAAATTTTGACGGCATTATACCGCTAGCAAATAAAATGTATCGTGATTATGGTATTGAGATCGAATACAATAACAAAGCCGACGAAATAACCGCAACATTATCAGATGATACTATTGCGCTACTCATTGAAGATGGAAACATTGAAAAGAAAAGCAAAAAAGCTGTTAAGGACTGGCTAGAGTGTGATATCGAATATACGGCCGAATCAAAACACGCCGACGAAATGAGAAAAGCGGAAACGCGACGCGCCGAATATCAGAAAACACGCGAATATAAAGAAAAGCGCCGGATCGAAAACGAAAAGAAAAAGCGTGATGAATTACTAGCACTTGTTAAGTAATAAAACCATGCAAAACCAAACACCAAAAACAGCCGACCAAGCTCGACAAGCTGCCATCGAATGGCAACGCGAAACAGCCGAGGCACAATCTATCAGTTATCAAGAACTAGCCGAGGCGCAAGCTTACTTTGTAGGGCTTGCGGATCAGTGGCCGGAACTAAAAGAGGAATTTATCGAAAACGGTATAATTTAAATCACTATGAACTATAAAACACTATTACAACATATTGACGAGATAGAAAACGAGGACGAAACTATCGACATGCTACAAAAAGCAGCCGAGCTTTATTGCGGTAATTATGATCTATGCGAGGGTTATAAACACGCCTTACGCATGACATTAAAGGACCAGTATGAAAACCACGCCGACGAACAAGCCTCCGATGATCTAGACGAACTCACAAAAATACTGACGGCTTAACGCCCCCACATAATTTAATCAATATATATATGCAGAATATAAAAATATCAACAATTGCATACATAAATTAAATGAACTTAAAAAAAAACTAGGACGTTAACGCCCCCACTTACCGCGCATTATTCACATAGTGCGCGCTATAGTGGCCACGTTTACAAACGACGGGACACAACAGCACTTTGACAATCTAGCAAGCAATAAAATGAAACGCTAACCGCGTGAACCCATTCTATTGTATTACTTACATAAAAAATAAAACAACATGCAACAAACAACACTAAGAAAATACGAGGAAATGCGCGACGTATTACCGCCGGAAGCAATGGCGCATAATGAAGAAATAAATGTATACGGCTTTTTAGTAGGCGAGGCAGCGTCACACCGTGACGGCTTGCCAACTTATGACGCGTATTTTCATGACATGCGCGACGAAACGTGCGCCGTGTTCGATTCTGCTATGACTAGAAAAGAATTTTTAGCATTAATGAATGATGCGGATATGCTATCCGAGGCGCTATGCGATCAAGAAGACGCGGACGGCGAGGAGGCTATAGAGCTAACACTTTCCGAGTCATACGACCAAGAAGCCATCGACGCGTATATAAAAAATGTAGGCGAGGGCTATCTTGATAATTTTGAAGAAGCCTATAGTGGCCAATTCGATAGCGATGAAGATTTTGCCCAAGACATGGCAGAGCAATTGGACTTGATAAAAGAAGACGCGACATGGCCAAACAATTGTATAGACTGGGAATATGCCGCGCGTGAATTAATGTATGATTATTTTGAAAGTGATGGTTATTACTTCAGAAACATATAATCATATGACTAAAAAACACTATATCGCCATTTCTGAAATTGTGAAAGGAACAGCGCAACACGATACCAAGTACACCGAACAAACCATAAAAGCGTTTAAAATACTGACTTATCAACTCGCCGACTACTTCGCAACCGATAACCCAAAATTTAACCGCAAAATGTTTCTTACCGCTTGCGGTATTGAAACACGGCCAACATGCAAAGACCACCCCGAAACACAACTACATAAACGAGATAACGAATGGTATTGTAGTGAGTGCAACCCATTTTAAACGAGCTACTATAGCCGAGCCACGCCGGACACGATCCGAGCCGAGCCGAGCAAATGAGCCGACACTAACCAGTGCCGGCTTTTTTGTAACCCCACCCAAAAATGTTGTGCGACATTCACACAACCAAAAACCACCAACCATAAAAATCACAAATCGATCACCCTCGCAGAACGGGCGTGTCGATCAGGAATAAACCTGAAACCAACCAAATATTTCAAAATAAATCTGAAACACTCAAATTTTACTTACAATATCTTCTAGCGTATTTTTTCTTAATAAATGCCATGTATTTTTATAGTTTATATTGTAGATCCGACACCACTCAGCTAAGGTGTTTGTTTCTTCACCAAGAGTAATCAATAAGTTACTTCTACGGTTATTCGCCTGTTCTGTTGGTGTAGCCCACCTACAGTTTGTCGGCTCATAATTACCGCTGTTTTCAATCCTGTCTAAAGACATACCAATCGGACACTCTCCCATATCTTCTAAGAAAAGGCTAAATTTTTTCCAACGGTCACAAAATCCAATACCTCTACCACCATAACTGGAATAAGACTGGTTATTTTTATTTAGACATCTTTCTTTTACTCCCTGCCAACTTTTGTATGTTCTGGTTCCAAGACAATTATGTTTCTCCTTATAACACCCACAAGATTTTGTATTTTCTCTTTTTACGTTATCTAATAAGGCTTCGAAGTGATTACCACAGTGGCAGATAGCTGTTGTGTAAGCTCTTCTTTGTGTGCCTTTTTTCTTATAAGATTTACCATAGTGTTCTAACATATATTTAAATAATTAACACAAAAACCTATATCCTCCTTGCGAGTGGATACAGGTCTTTATGCGCAAGGATTAACACATAAATTATAGCACAATTTTTAGTATTTCTTTCTCTAAATAATCCTTTTGATTAAGTGATGTGGTAATTGTAAAATCACTTTTAATTTCTTTTTGTATTTGTTCTGACGGATGATTATCATCATCAACTAAATCAGTTCTTTCTAGTCTAATTAATATTCCATTATTTTGTTTAATAGCATTTGCTTCTTCATGAAATCTGACATCATCGACCAACACCAACCCCTCATTAATCAACCTACCACGCCACTTCTTAACCCAATAGTTTTTATCATCACCCCGTCTAACCTCAGTCCCGAAATTCTGCATCAAAGCTCTCATGAGTGGTGGTTTTTCGGTGAAAAGCCTATTAATATCCCAATCAGAACCATCTCCCCACTCACCCTCAATACTGTGTTGGTTACTTGCTAATTCCTCCAACAAATCAGGAAAACAAGCCTTCATCTCCGCCACCAACCCATCCTTAAAGTTATGCATCACCACATCAGATCGATGCTTTTTAATAATATTACAAGCAGTTGTCTTACCACTCCTCTTTATTCCAATGAAACCTATAATCATATT
>Ga0208147_1000017_pt1 | contig 48854 bp, 62 predicted proteins | sample DEB3_08_DNA_FD_184520 | JGI IMG/M metagenome (GOLD analysis project Ga0208147, IMG submission 184520) | Aqueous microbial communities from the Delaware River and Bay under freshwater to marine salinity gradient to study organic matter... | ecosystem: Environmental > Aquatic > Marine > Coastal ... | reverse complement strand
ACGGCCACATCGACAGCGGCGGCCAGTTCGCCAAGCGCGCCAAGTTCGATCCCTGCTACGACCTTCCGGCCGGCGCGACGACCGGCCTGGCGGCGACGACTGCCGGGCTCTACGCCTTCGGCAGCGACGAACAGCCAGCCGGCATGCCGGCAGGCGTCACCTACCAGCGTCTGCGACATCCGGACGGTGGCACCGCGCTTACGCGCGTTCTGTCGTGGGACCTCTACGCCGGCAAGCTGTACGTCTCGGCGCTGTTCGCCGACGACAGCAAGCAGCACTTCTACGACGGCGTCCTGGTGCCTGACTGGTACGATGGCAAGGCGCGACTCTCCTTCGACATCACGGACGGCGGCATCAACCCGGCCACCGCATCCTCCGGGTCATTCGAGGTAACGGGCGGTACGGCCAACACTGGCGTCAACGAGATTCAGGACATCACCATCGACGGGGTGTCCATCATCGGTGCGTCAGACATCGACCACACCGGCAACAACGCGACGACGGCCGCGGCGATCGCCAGCGCCATCAACAGCCACACGTCGACGCCGGACTATACGGCCGCGTCGAACGGCCAGCAGGTTCGCATCACGGCGGTCGACACGGGCGTTGGCGTGAATGGCAAGGCGATCGTCGTCACAGCCGCTGGCGACGTGACCACCGGGAACTTCGTTACGATGGCGGGCGGGGCCGTGTTGACGACAGCCGAGATCACTGACTTCAAGATCGACGGCGTGTCTGTCCTGTCGGCGCCGGTCGTGTGGGCGGACAGCCACACCAACACGGCTGCGTTGATTGCCGCTGCCGTCAACGCCAACGTCTCGACCCCGGAATACACAGCGGTGTCGTTTGGTGCGTCCGTCATCATAGCCGCCGACACTATCGGTGTTGCACCCAACGGCCGGTCCGGGGTGGCGACGCTCGCCAACGGATTGGAAATCAGCCCCTCAACCGACCTGGCGCTGTCCGGAGGTACTGACACCACCGACAGTTACCCGCTCGGCTCGTTCGTCAAGACCATCGGCTCGCGCATGATGAGCGTGTCTGGGCCGAACCTGCACTTTTCCGGCATCAAGGCGCCGACCAAGTGGACGACCGACGCCGTCGGCGCCGGCGTCATCGACATGTCGACGCAGACGGCCGGGGCGGAAGACCTGATCGCGCTGGCCGAGTACCAGCAGTGGGTGGCCATCTTCGCCGAGCGCATCGTCCAGATTTGGAAGATCGACAGCGACCCGACGCTCAACGCCAAAGTCCAGGTACTGCGCAACACCGGCACCGCCAGCCCGAAGTCCGTGACGCAGTTCGGCGACAACGACCTGTTCTACCTCGACGAGAGCGGCGTCCGCAGCATCCGGGCGCGCGACGCATCGAACGCCGCCGCCACGACCGACATGGGCAGCCCCGTCGATCCGCTCATCAAAGCCAAGCTGCAGTCCCTGACAGCCACCGAGCGCGAGAAGGTCGTCGGCCTCATCAACCCGACCGACAAGCGGTTTTGGCTGGTGATGAAGGATGAAATCTACGTTTTCACCTTCTACGAAGGCTCCAAGATCAGCGCCTGGTCGGTCTACCGCCCCGCCTACTACCTCAACAACGTCTACACGACGTTCTCGATCGACGACGCCGTCACTTTCAACCGTCGAACCTACGTTCGCAGCGGCGACAAGGTGTTTTGCTACGGCGGGATCGCCACGGGCGAGGCGCAGGACGCCACGCCGGCCGTTGCGCGCCTGCCGTTCCTCGACGGCGGCAGCCCGACCAAGCTGAAGAAGTGGACGGGCTTCGACGCGGCCGTCCGCGGTGTGTGGAAGGCCAGCATCGCGCTGCGCGTCGACAAGGACGGCGTCGAGGTCGAGGAAGAGGTCGCGCGCATCTTCGCCACGACCTACTCCGAGCCCGGCAAGCCGGCGTTCGGCGAATCCACGCATCTCAGCCTGCGCCTCGAGTCCGTCGGCGATGGCGAGGCTGTCATCAGTTCCGTGGCGCTCCACTACGACGGTGAATCCGACGATGCGGGTTGAGTACGCCACCGCCGACGACATCCGCACCGTCGCGCTGGCGATGCGCCAGGCCGACTTCGACGAGTTCATTGCGTTGTCGCACGCCGACACGCGCGAAGCCCTGGCCACGCATCTTGTCGCACGGTTCGCCGGTCGCGCCGACGTGATGGCAGGCTTCGACGCCAGCGACCAGCCTGTTGCGGTGGCCGGTCTAGTCGAGCATCGGCCAAATGTCCTGTCGGCGCTGTTCTTCGCCACCGACGCCTTCGAGTCCGTGGCGCTTGAGGTGACGTACATCGCGCACCGCCTGCTTCGCGACGTGAAGACGACCGGTGTTCACCGCATCGAGGCCGTCTCGCTGGTCGGCCACGACCAGGCGCACCGCTGGATCCGGCATTTTGGGTTGGAAGCGGAAGGCCCGCCGATGCGTGGCTTCGGCAAGAACGGCGAGGCGTACCAGCAGTTCGCCTGGGTGCGATGCACGTCCGACTGATCTTCGAGCGCGATCGTGCCGCCGTCATCGAGCTCGCGCGCCAGATGACCGAGCTGTACCGGCCGGACCTGACGTTCGATCCGGTGCGCGCCGACGCGCTCGTCACGGCCTCCATCAAGCAGGCACACCCGACGATTTTCGTCGCGGACGACGATGGCGACATCGTGGGCGGGCTGGCCGCCTACATCGTCGACTACCCCACCGCCGCTGGCTTTTTCGTCTCACAAGAGCTATTTTATGTCCGTCCCGACAAGCGCGGCACTCGGGCAGCCGCTCTCCTGTTCGCCGAGTTCAATCGGTGGGCCGATCGCTTGGACCCCGAAGAGGTGTTCGCGGGAACCGCCACTGGCCACAGGCCAGAAGTAGCCGCCCGCTGGATGCGCCGTTTCGGCTTTGAGACCCTGGGGGCGCACATGCGCCGGCGGGTCCGCAGGTAGGCTAGATGTTCGGAAAAGGTGGCGACGGTGGCGCAGGGGCGTCGCGCGAAGCCGAGATGCGGCGCCAGACGTTCATCCGCGACGGCTCGAACGCCATCAACCAGATGTTCGACACGCAGTTCAACGACGACTTCTACAAGGGCCGCAGCAAGGCGTACCTCGACTACGCGAAGCCGCAGGTCGATGATCAGTACGCCGACGCGCGCAAGCAGCTGACCTTCGCGCTCGACCGCACCGGAATGCTCGACAGCACCGGGCGGACGCAGAAGGAAGCCGAGCTGACGAAGCAGTACGACAACGCCAACCGCAACGTCAGCGACAAGGCTCTGGACTACGAGAACACGGCGCGCAGCAACGTCGAAGGATCGCGCGCCAACCTCATCTCCATGCTGTCGGCCACCGGCGATCAGCAGGGCGCCATCAACGCCGCTACCGGCCGCGCCGCCGCGCTCACGGCGCCCGACGCCTTCGACGGTATCGGCCAACTGTTCGGCAACTTCACCAGCGCCTTGAACACGCAGGCCGGACTGGAAAAGAACGCCGCCCTGTCCAACGGCACCATTAGCCCCCGCTACAACACCGGCCTGTTCACGAACGGCACCGGCTCTGTGAAGGTCTACTAGCATGTGCGATCCAATCACCGCCGCCGGCGCCGCGATGTCCGTCGGCAGCATGGTCGCCAACCAGGCCGCGTCCGACCAGGTGTCCGGCGCGCGCAGCGGCGTGATGAGCGCCGAGTTGGCCCGTCAGTTCGGCTATGACTCCGAGGTCAACGGCATCAACAATGGTGCGCGCGATCGCTACGCCAACACCGGCGCCGACATGGACACCCGCAAGAAGCAAGTGGCCGATTTCTACGGCGAGAACAACGGCGGCCTGCCGACGGCTGGCCCGACCGCCGGCAGCATGCCTGCGTCGGACTCCGGTATCATCGTGCAGGAAGGCAAGCGCCAGGGCGAGAAGACGGCGGCCTTCAACACCCAGCAGAACGACGCCTCGGCCAACCTGCGGTCCTTCGGCGACGTCCTCGCCACCAAGAACCTCGGCACGGCGCGCGACGCGGGTCAGCTCGGCATCGTCAACGGCTTCAAGGCCGGCTCGACGGGTGTCCTGCCGCTCGAGCTGCAAAGCGCCAATTCGGCCGGCAATGACCTCAAGATGCTGGGCGACGTGCTCGGTGGCGCCGGCCAGGCGGCCACCTTCGCGGGCCTGTCCGGCTTCGATCCGTTCAAGTCGACCACGATTGCAGGGACATCCCCTGCTGCCAAGGCTGCGCCGCAGGGCGCCCGCGCTGTCGGCGACGCCGGCCGCAGCGGCATCTTCAGCATGTTCCGGTAGGAGCCACAGATGGCAGATCCCTACGCTCCCGTCCGCGTCCGCGGCTTCGGAGACCCCGGCCTCAACCAGGGCTTCGGCAACCTCGCCAAGATGTTCGCGCCGCCCTCGATTCAGGACCAGTACGCATCGTCCAAGGCCGCAGAGGTCCGGCAGAAGATGGGCGGCATCGCCGAGCTGTACCGGCTGGCCGCCGACCCGAACGCGCAGCCGGGCGACCTCGACCGTTGGGGCGCCGTGACGAACACCTGGAGCCCGACGTCTGGTTTCGTTGCGCGCGACATGCACGACGCCACGACCCGTCGTGGCCAGGACGTCAAGGATGCCACCGACCGCTACGGCATCGGCGTTGCCTCGTCGGACCGCCGCTACGCCGTGAATGTCGGCTCGGCCGACACGCGCCGCGGACAGGACCTGGACGACACCACCAAGCGGCGCGGGCAGGACATCAACGCCAACACGCAGGTCACGACGACCCTGCTCTCGCCGGTGGCCAAGGACTCCACGCGCTTCGTGCCGCCGGACATCGCAACCCTGTACAAGCTGCCGCCGCTGCAGAGTGGCGTCGTGGCGGCTGCTCCCGGCGAGAAGAACTACATGCCGGACGGCCGCGTCCTCGAGGGCGGCGTCAAGCCGCTCACCGAGACCGAAGAGAAGGCGAAGATCATCGCCCAGCTGTCGCCCGAGGAACGGCGCGCGATCGGTTTCGGCACCACGCCGGTCGAGGTCACGCGCGACCCCACCACGGGCAAGCCGACGCCGATGACCCGGCCGCAGATGCTCGACACCGGCGCCGTGCCGGTGCCGGACAAGAGCGCCCAGGTGTTCAACTATCGCACGCCGACCGGCGCGGCCGGCACCGCTGTCTTCGATCCAACGGCGAACGGCCTCGTCGACAGCCAGACGCGCCAGCCGTTGCCGCAGGGCGCGCAGGTGCAGGCTCCGTCCGGTGTCCAGAACAAGGAAGGGCTCGGCCCGACCACGGCCAACCAGACGACCGCCAACAACAAGGCGGCTGGTCTCGACGTCATGGAAAGGACGCTAGAAGCCTACAAGACACTGATCGCCAACAACCCCGGCATCGTCGGTGTTCCCGGCGCCCTCCGCGGCACGGCGCAGAATGCCGTCTCCGTGCTGCAGGAGTTCGGGCAGGCGTTCGGCAACATCGCACCGGAGGCCCGTGTCACTGCCGATCAAGCGGCGGCGCTCGCCCAGCACATCGGCGCCGGCTCGCGCGACCCCGCCATTGCGCAGGCGCGCGTCATGCAGGCCGACCTGGCCTACAAGTGGGCGCAGATGCAGAACCCGACCGGCGAAGTTTCGCGTCAGGCTTTCGAACGTGCGCTCGAGGTCATCACCGGCGGCACACTGGCCAACAACAAGTCGGCGCTGGAAGCGATCGAAGCCATGCAGCAGGCCGTGGCGCGAGAGCGGCAGGGCGTGGCGTCGCTGCGCAATCCGGGCGGATCGGCGCCGCGTCCGGGCATCGGGCCGCGCGTCCTCAACCTGCCGGATGGCCGCGGCACCGTCACCATTACGCCGGTGGAGTAGCCAGTGGCCGATTACATCGTCGAAGGTCCGGACGGGAAAAAGTATCGCGTCACCGCTGACACGCCCGAGGCCGTCGATGCGGCGGTACAGGAGCTTTACGGCAGCGGCGCCGCGCCCGCACCCACCGGCGGCGCAATGGCGCCTCCCGGCGCCGCCGCAGCGGCCTCCGTCGGGCCGGCACCGCCGCCTCCGACGCTGGTCGAACGCATCATGTCCGGTGCCAAGACGGCTCTGGGCATCGCCGACCAGGGCGTGCGCGGCGCGGCCGAAGGCATGGCCAACATCGTCGGCCTGCCGGGCGACATCGGAAAGGCGACGGGCCGCGGCATGGGGCCTGTGGCGATGGTGGGTGGCATCCCGTTCCCGACCTCCGACGCCATCAAGGCCATCCCGAACAAGCTCAACGACTGGACGGCAGGGCTGCTGGGCGTCGAGGCGCCGCGCCAGAAGCCGGAAGGGCTCGGCGAGCGCATCGCGCATCGCGTCGGCGAGGAAGTCGGTGCGATGGCGGTCCCGGCCGGCGGCGCCGTGCGCGCGGGTGCGTCGCTCGGCCCTGCAGCCGCACGGGCTGCTATCCCTGAAGGCACCGGGACCAACGTCATCGGTCGCATCGCCGACTTCTTCAAGCAGGCTCCCGCCAAGATGGTCGAGTCGGCTGCCGTCAACCCCGCCAACTTCGTCGGCAAGGAAGTTGCGGCCGCAACCGCTGCCGGCACTGGCGCCGGGCTGGTGAACGAAGTGACCGGCAAGTCAGCCGCAGAGGCGCGCGGCGAGAAGCCGACGGGCCTGCAGCAGGCGGGCGATGTCGCAGGCGCTGTAACGGGCGTCGGCACGGCTGCGCTCGGCAAGAAGGTGGTGGACGTCGGCGGACACGTTGTCGGCGCCATGACCGGCAACACCGGCACGACGAACAAGGTCGTCCGTGACGTAGCGACGGACGAGATCGCGCGCTTCGCCAACGTGGCGCCCGGCAAGGACGGCGTCATCGACACCGATCCGCTCGTCGCGCAGATCATGAATGGCCGCAAGGTCGACGAGACCATCCCGCGCTTCCAGGAGAGCACGGCCGACCGGACCAAGAACCCCGGCCTGGCTGCCGCCGAATACAGCCGCCAGAGCGGCCCCAACAGCGGCCAGTACGCCGCGCGCCGCGACGCCAACACGGCGGCCATCGACGACGCCATGAAGACGTCCGAGCCGCAGGCGACGCCCGGTGCGCTGTCGAGCGAGCTCGAAATCGAGCGTCAGCGCCGCCTGACGGACGCCGGCGTCAACACGGCCAACGCCACGGACGAGGCCAACAACCTCACCCGCACCCTGACGCCGGGCGGCACGCCGGCGGGCCGCGGCAGCACGGTCCGGAACGAGCTGGAGACGGCGCGCGACACGACCCGGCAGGCCACGGCCGACGCCTACGAGCGCGCCGGCATCAACGACAACCCGTTGGCGCCGACGACGCTAGCGGAAGGGCTTGACCGTGTCACCGCCAGCCTGCCGCGCGCCGATCGTGTCGACACGCCGCAGGGCCTCATCGACCAGATTGCACAAATCCCGGCGGGCGAGGCCATCACCATCCGTGAGGCGTCGGCGCTCAAGACGCGCCTTCTGGGCCTGCAGGAGAAGGCTGCCGCCGAGCCGGGCGGACGCAACACGGTGCGCGTGCTGGGTCAGTACATCGACGCCGTCGAGGAAGTCATCCAGGGCGGCATCACCGCCGAGCAGCGGGCGGCTCTGGGCGAGGCGCGCGGATTGCGCCGCGCCGAGGGCACCGCCTTTGAGCGCAAGGGCGATCCGGTGGCCGATATTCTGTCCGTGCGACCGGGCGGCACGCCCCGCATGCGCGACGAGAACGTGGCCAACCTGTCCGTCCGCACCGACGCGCTCGATCGCATCCTGCAGCAAGCCGACACGCCGGCGACGCGCGCCGCCATTCGCGACCAGCTGCTGTCGAACGCCGACACGGCGACGGCCGAGGGCATCCAGCGGTTCACGCAGGAATACAGCCAGCAGCTTCAGCGGTTCCCCGGCATGGCCGACGAGCTCGGTCGCGCCCAGACGGCTCGAGGCGCACAGGCGACCGCACAGGCCACCGAAACCGAACTCATGCGTGAGATCGGGCCGCAGGGCCGCGGTGTCGTGGCCCGCTACCTCCAGTACGGCGACGAGAACGCCAGCAAGGCCATGCGCGGCGTGATCGCCAGCAAGGACCCGGCGCGCGCCGCCGACGAGCTGTTGCGCTTCGTCAACGACGACCCGAAGGCCGTCGAAGGCGCCCGCAAGGTGTTCTGGGATATCATGCAGGAGAAGACGCGCAGCGGTGGGAGCACCACGAAGACCATCTCGGGCAGCCAACCCTACCTGCCGGGCGCGCTGCGCCGGTTCGTGGACGACCCTGCCGTGGCGGCTGTCGCCGAACGCCTGTACCGGGACAACCCGGAGCATTGGCAGAACGTCAAGAAGATCACTGAGGCGATGCAAGGTGTCGACGTCCGCAACTCGGCCAAGGCGCCCAACACGTCCGGCACGCCCCAGGGCATGCAGCCCGGCTACCTGCCGAGCGGCGAGACCTTGGCGTCGCGCATCTTCGCCGTCGAGCGCGGCGTCGTCAGCCCGGCCTTCGCGGCCATCAACATCGCAGGCATCATCGCGCGCAAGGCCGTGAAGCAGGCCCACACCGCGGCCGTCGACAAGGCGATCGACAAGGCCCTGCTGGATCCGGAATGGGCGGCGCTGCTGCTGAAGGAGAACAACCCGGCGAACCGGGCGGCCCTGGCGCGCAGCGCGAAGGGCTGGCTGGGCAACGAGACGTCGACGCTGATCGACATGCTGGGGCCGGAAGACAAGGACCGCGAGACGAAGAAGGCGGTGATGAAGCCCTAGAGCGACCCCGGCGGGCAGCTGCTCTCCATCTCGGCAATCGTCGCCACGTCGCCGGCGCCGCGCACCGCCCGAATCGTCACGCCGCACGAACCGCCCCAACCGCCGGGCTTCCTGAAGAGGTAGGTCCGGCGGCCGTCGTCGGTGTCGTAGACGGTCTCGGGCATGATGCTGAAGGTCTCGGAGAACGTCTGCACCGGCTGGCCGATCCAGCCCGCCAGCTGGCGCTGCTTCCCAGCCACGGTCGTCTCACAACCGGCCAACGCAACGAGCATCAGGATGAGGATGGCGCGCATGGAGTGCAGTTTACCGCATCGCCCGCCTCGCCGCACCCCGGCAGTTTGCGCCCCGTTTTGCGCCCCACTCTCTGTATGTCAGACGCCGCTTGCGTCTTGCCAGACGCGCAAGACACCTTTAACTACGGCGTTTCAGGCACTTAGCCTCTGCGCTTGACTGCGTTGTCTGAGCGTGTTCTGTATACAGCACATGGCCGACTGTCTGATGCAGTCCAGACAACGTTTTAGCGATTTTTGCGGCATCGGTTGAGGGTGGTGTCGGACGCTGTAGGTCGCGTCAGACACTACTGGCCGGTCTTTTGCGCCCGACTACAGCGCAACGCCGCCGCTTATCGTATCCACCGCCTCGCGCAGGTCCTCGGGGCAGTGCTTCGCATAGACGCGCTCCGTCATCGCGATCGTGTTGGCCAGGATCTTCGCCACCAGCCACAGCGGCACCCGCCGCCGCGCCATGTGCGTTGCCGCGGTGTGGCGCAGGACGTGGGGCGTGACACCGGCCACGCCAGCGCGCGCCGCAATCCGGTCGATCGACTGCGAGAGGTCCGTCGGGGTGTCGAGCACCAGGTCGCTCGTGCGCTCGCGGTAGGCGCGCTCGAGGACCGGCCGCAGGACCTTGGAGATGGGCACCACGGCGCGGCGCTTCTTCGTGGCCGCCCGGCCCGGTTCGTTGTAGTCGATGACGCCCGTCTCGAAGTCCACCCTCGACCAGGGCAGCGTATAGATGGCCGTCTTGCGCGAGGCAGTCTCCAGCGCCAGCCACAGGAACCGCTCGGCGCGCGACAGGCGCTCGCCCTGGCGCATCTCGGCCGCAGCGGCCATGAGCTTCTGAATCTCGTCGGTTGTCAGCCAGCGGTCGCGCGGCGCGCTCGCCGGCGGCATCTCGATATGCGGGATTTCATCGCGACTGATGAGCGGCGGCTGGCGCTTCTTGTGGGCGCACCAGTTGAGGCAGGCGATGAGCAGACTGAGCTCCAACCGCACCGTCCCGCCGTTCGCCGGCTCGCCGATGGCACCGCTGGCGCGCTTCGTCGTGTAGGCTATGACGGTGTCGGGCCTGATTTCAGACAGACGGAGCGCGCCAAAATGGGGCTTGATGTTCTTCCATGCGCTATCGTGTCGCGCGCCGCCGTCGGCCACCCGCACCTGGATGTGCTGCTTGTCGTAGACGGACCAGAGGTCGGCCACCGTGAAGTTCTCGCCGGGCGCCGGGCTGCTGCGCTCGAGCTTCAGCCACTCCGAGAAGTAAGCCGTCGCCGCAGCCAAGTCTGTCGTGCGCGTGCTCTGGCGTCGGCTTCGGCCGCGCTGGCCGCGGGGGCCGGGTTCTGTCCACCGGATGAAGTAGATGCCGGTTGCGCGGTCTCTGTCGAGCTTCGGGGGTGACGGCATTTGAGGGCCTGCAGGTCGGAGAGTTCGATGGTCGGCGGACGACCGGGATAGTAGGGCAGCTGGCCGGACAGACGAAGCCGTTTGATCTTGGCCTCGGGCCACCCCATCAACTCAGCGGCGGCCTTTTGGGTGAGCGTTATCGGCATTGGCGGCCATGTCTTCCTCGAGCAGCGTCGCGATGCGGGTCGCGGTGCTCAACTTAACCAGTCGGTTAACTGACACCCAGGCGACGCCGGGCGCGCTCTCGATCGCCTTCATGACGAAGCTGGGGTGCTCATCGGCGGCGATAGCGTTCTGCGCGATGTTCGGCAGAAGTGTTTCAGGCTCCATGCCAAGCGCCGCCGCAATAGCGTTGAGCTTCGCGGGGCCGGGAAACGACAGGCCGTTGACGTAGCGCGATATGTCATCGCGCGAGACAGGTTTGCCGCCGGACAACATCTTGGTCGCCTCGCGGGCCAGCTCCGACTGGCTCCAGTTCTTCGCCTGCCGGGCGCGGTCCAGCCGCGCGGCGAATTGCTGTTTATCCAGGTAATTGGGCTTGAGCTGATCCGGCACCTGGTCACTTCCGATGCTATCGCCGATGTAGTTTCGATACTTCCTAGCCACCGTTATCTCCCTGAGCAATCCGCAGAATGTATGTCCGTTGTAGTCAGCCGTATGTCTGTCGTCAACAATTATTCAAGACGCTGTTGACATGCGACAGACATCAGACATACAACACCCGAAGCGCAAAGACTCGGAGACGCGGGTGGCTGTTACCTTCAATACCAAAAAGTTCCTTCGGGACCATTTCCACAACCCGCCTGGTCTTGCAGCCTTTGTGACGTCGTATGGCGTCGACGGGGTGTCGACTCCAACTGTCGAGAAGTGGTTTCAGCGCGGACGTGTACCGAGCGAGTGGCTGCCCCTTATTCTAGCTCTGATTGAATTGGATCGCGGCCAGCCCGTTTGCATGACGGCCTATCTGGGGGGATGCGCACAGTGATGAAAACAGATTTGGAAAATTATACATTTGCGTATTGGAGATTCAGTTCGTGCTTGAGCCGCGAGCGGCGTCGGGCGGTCGATCCGGCATCTGTCGTACCGGCACAACAGACAGACGACGCAGCCGAGTGCATCGATGAATTGAATATCATCGCCAGGCACAGCGACTCGGCCCGGCTGCGGTTCGCCGCCGTCAACGCCATTGCGCCCGCCCCGGCCCTGGCGCCCGATCAGGAACAGGCATGCGAATCGTCGGCGTAGACCCCGGCGCCCACGGCGGCGTCGCGCTGCTGGTCGGTGGCCAGCTCGAGCGCGCCGTCGACATGCCGGCGATCGAGGTCCGGCGCGGCAAGACTGACAAGGCCGAGGTCGACGGCTACGCCTTGGCGGCGTTGCTGCGCGAAATGCAGCCCGCCGTCGTGGTCGTCGAGCAGGTCGGCGGCATCCAGGGCCAGTCGGCCAGTGCAGCCTTCAACTTCGGCCGAGCGGCTGGCGCTCCCGAGTACATCGCAAAGGCGCTGGGCATCCGCGTCGAGCACGTCACGCCGATGCGCTGGAAGAAGGCGCTGGGCTTGAACGCCGGCAAGGATGGCAGCCGCGCAATGGCGATGCGGCTGTGGCCGTCGCTGGCCGCGCTGTTCTCGCGCAAGAAGGACAACGACAGGGCCGAGGCCGCCCTGCTGGCTCACTGGTTTCAACTGCAGCAACCGCAACATGGAGGCGGCGATGTCTTTGCCTGAAGGTGTGACTGTCGAAGAGGGCCGGTACTACCGGCGTCGGGATGGGGTGGTGGTAGGGCCGATGTCCGTGAGCGACAGTGCGTCGTTCCCGTGGCGAGCTCCGAACAGCGAGACGTACATGAGCGACGGCCGCTGGTGCGAGACGTGGGCCGATGAATGGGACCTCGTAGCGCCTGAGCCGGACCCGCGCCAGTTCACGCTGAAGCTGCACAGCGCCCCTACCGCCGGCATCGGCGACATCAACAGCGACACCAAGGGTAGCGGCGCGCGCTTCAACGCCGGCAAAATGCGCGTCGACCTGATTCCCTTCGAAGTCATCTCGACCTACGAAGACATGCAGTTCGAGGGCGAGTTGACGCCCGAGCTGGACGAGGCGCTGGCGGTTCTGCGGTCGCTGGGTGCGTGGCAGGCACGTCGCTGCGGCGCTTCGGCCGTGCTGGAACGCATGGACGATCCGTGGTCCAGCTGCGCAGCCGTCTTCGACTACGGCGCGAAGAAGTACGCCGCCTGGAATTGGGCCAAGGGTATGCCGTGGTCCGTTCCCGCCGCCTGCGCCGTCCGTCACCTGCTGGCCATCCTGCGCGGCGAGGCCAACGACCCGGAGAGCGGCCTGCCGCATATCGGGCACGTCGCCTGCAACCTGGTGATGCTGGCGCAGTACGAGAACACCTACCGCGAGGGTGACGATCGACCGTCACAGTTGTTCGCGCTGGCTCAAGCCGCTTGACCGTTGTCTTGTGTGTCTGATATTGAGACATACAGCGTAATACAGGACGCCATGCCGACCCCTCTCCCCACTCAAATCACAGGAGCGCAGTTTCTGGCAAGCCGCCGGGCTGCGCTCCTTGCGGACGCTCCGCGAGTGGGGAAGACGGGCGCATCCATCCGCGCCGCCGACTATGTGATGGCGCGGACCATCCTCGTCATCACAACGGCCACCGGCCGCGCGCAGTGGGGCTACGAGCTGGGCCAGTGGGGCCTGCCGCGCTCCATCCACGTTCACTACGGCGCCAAGACGCCGCTGCCCGAAGCCGACGCTGTCGTGGTCGGCTGGCATGAGTTCTTCCAGGAACCGCTTTTCAGCGCCCTCACCGCCCGTCGCTGGGACGTTCTGATCCCCGACGAGGCCCACTACGCCTGCAACGTGATGAACGGCAGTGCGCCGACGCGCCGCACGATCGGCCTATACGGCAAGGGCGGCCTCGCAAGCGTGTCGGGCTATGTCTGGCCGCTGACGGGCACGCCGATGCCGAACGGCGCTCCCGACGACCTTTACCCCATGCTGCGCGGGCTGGCGCCGAGCCGCCTCACCCCCTACGCCGCGCATGACGATTTCATCAACCGCTTCTGCGTCGTGAAGACCAAGCGGTATCAGGGCCGGCTGGAGAACGTCGTGGTCGGCGGCCAGAACCTCGACGACCTCAACCAGCGGCTCGACGGCTTCTTCCTGCGCCGGACGCAGCAGGACGTCGGGATCCTGCCGCCGCGCTACGACATGTTCGCGCTCGACGTCGACAAACTGCCGGCTGAATTGGCCAACTGTCCGGAAGCCGAAGCCATCCTCGACGCCGCGCGCAGCGACGACACGCGCTCGCTCGAGATGCACATGGGTCCGCTGCGCCGCATCACCGGGACCATCAAGGCTCACGCCGTCATCGAGGCTGCGCGCGAGCAGCTGAAGGACCGGCGCATTCGCAAGCTGGTCCTGATGGCCTGGCACACCGACGTCATCGACGCGCTGTGGAAGGGTTTCGCCGAGTTCGGCGTGTGCGGCATCGACGGCCGCACCGACCCGCTGCTGCGCCGCCCGATGGCGGCCAAGTTTCAGGAAGACGCCCTCTACCGCGTGTTCGTCGGCCAGATTCAGGCCGCCGGCGAGGCGATCGACCTCTCGGAAGCCGACGAGCTGTGGTTCGTCGAATACAGCTTCCTCCCCAAGGATATGGCGCAGGCGTCCCTGCGCATCACGAACCACTCGCGGAAGGCCCAAGGGCTCGTTCGCGTGTGCGCGCTGCCGGGCTCCTTCGACGAGGTCCTGGTGTCGATCCTCCTCCCCAAAGTCGCAACCATTCGCAAAGTCATGGAGCATTGAAGATGCCTGTCACAATCACGATCAACGGCGAGAACGCCGCACACTCCCTCGACGAGCTTCGCGGCCTGTCCGTCGGCCTGCTTGGCGCCACCAGCTTCACCCCGGCGGCGGGCGTGCAGATGGGCCAGGGCGTCGCGATCGGCAATGGCGGCCCGGTGCCGGCGGTCGATCCGCACCCGGCCGCCGAGACCACGACGCAGAAGTCCGGCCGCGGTCGCCCGAAGAAGGCCGAGCAGCCGGCCGAGCCGGTAGCCGAGGTGAAGACCACCGAGCCCGAGCAGAAGGCGGACCCCGAGGCGCAGCGGGTCAATGAGATTATCGAGAAGGTGAAGGCCGAGCAGGCTACACTGACGCTCGACGACCTGCGCAAGGCCGCCAAGCCCTACATCGACAAGTTCACGATGGCTGCCGCGCAGGTCGACCTGCAGGACTGCCTCGAGGACGCCGTCGGCAACGGCCGCCGCGCCATCAGCCAGCTCGCCGACGCCGACCAGGAGACGCTGAAGAAGGCGGTCGATGCGTTCTACGCCGCCAGCGAGGCCAAGGAGCGCTACGTCCGCAAGACCTCGTTCATGGGCTGATACGATGGCCCAGCGCAACACCCCGGAGCGGCGAGACATGCTCGCCGCTCGCGCCGAGGCCCGCGAAGCGCGCGTGCCGCGGTTTACGCCTGTCCCCTCTCAGCGGCGGTTGTCGACGCGGGGCCAGCCTGGCCAGTCGTGGCGAACGAAGCGGTGGACGCTGGCGCGAAAGAAGCAGCGCGGCGAGGACTTGAGCGAGGCGGCGCTGCCGAAGCAACCCAAGCGGTCGCTGCTGTCGCGCATGTTCGGTCGGCGGTTCGGCTGATGGCTAAGTTCCGCAAGAAGCCGGTCGTCGTTGAGGCGATCCGCTGGGATGGTTCTGCGGAGGCGCGGTCGACGCTGCACCTGCTTTCACCTTTGGTGACGTTTACAATATACAAAAGCGGCGCCATCGAAATTTCTACGCTCGAAGGCCGCATGCGCGCCAACCGCGGCGACTGGATCATCAAGGGCGTCGCGGGCGAGTTCTACCCCTGCAAGCCTGACATCTTCGCTGCAACCTATGAGGCCGTCGATGGCTGACGAACAGCGCGCCCACGCCACTTGGTCGGCCTCGTCCACGTCCCGTAATTGGGCGTGCGCAGGCGCTCTCGCTCTCGGCGAACAGGTACGCCACCTGGACATCGAGAGCGAAGCCGCTGCGTGGGGCACGGCCTGCCACAGCATTTCCGAGAAGTGTCTGAAATCGGGCCATACACTTGGCGGCGAACAAGACGCCGAGGACTTCATCGACACGATGGAGAAGACCAAGAGCCACAGCTTCACGGTCGACACCGAGATGGCCAACACGGCGCAGGTCTATGTCGACTACGTCCGGGGCCGCCTCGCCACCTACGAGGCCGAGACGCGCGAGCCGGCCGAGCTCTACATCGAAGAGCGGTTCTCGCTGGCCGACCTCAACCCGCCGTTCGACGCGGGCGGCACCGGCGACGCCGTGATGATCTTCCCCAAGTGGGAGCTGATCGAGGTCGTCGACCTCAAGGGCGGGCGCGGCGTCAAGGTCGACGTGACGGCCAACAAGCAGCTTCGCACCTACGGGCTCGGCGCCATGCTGGCCCACCCGCGCCGCCCCATCAGCCACGTCATGTCAACGGTCGTCCAGCCGCGCATGGGCGACGGCAAGCCCAAGAGCGAGACCTACCACGTCGCCGACCTGATGGAGTGGACGGCCGAGCTGGTGGCCAGGATGAAGCTCTCGGCCGAGGCCCTGGAAGCCTACAAGGCCATCAAGGGCGACCTGATGCGCGAAGCCTGGGGCGACAAGTACGTCGTCGCCGGCACGCACTGCACGTTCTGCCCCGCCGAGGGCTTCTGTCCGGCGCGCGAGAAGAAGGCGCTGGCCGCCGCCAATGCGTTCTTCAACGACAGCGGCAAGGTCGTCATCCCGAACCAGCCGGCCGACCTGTCGCCCGAGAAGCTGGCTGACGCCCTCGACGCCGCCGACGACCTGACCAACTGGCTCAACGCCGTGCGGGCACTGGCGACGCGCCTGGCGCAGGGCGGGACGACGATCGCCAATCCGGCCACCGGCTCGTCCTACATCCTGACGGAGCGCATCGGCAATCGCCGCTTCAAGGGCGAGTTCCCGGCCGAGGACCTGAAGAAGCTCGGCATCAAGGACGACGAGCTCTACACGCTGGCCATGCGCTCGCCGGCGCAGCTGGAGAAGAAGCTGGGCGCCAAGCGCCTTCGCGAGCTGGGCGGCAAGGACAAGCTGGATGCGCTGATCCACCGCCCCGTCACCGGCACGTCGCTCGTCTCCGCAACCAAGACGACGCGGCCCGCCGTGGCGTCCGCAGCCGAGAAGTTCTTCGCATGAAAACGCTCCTGTTCGGGAAGAAGGATCCGCGCAACGCCAAGCCCGGCTGGCTGAAGCGCCGCGGGGCCGTCGGACTGACGCCGCGCGGCGACGACGGCAACGCCTACGACACAGCCGACGGCACCGCGCTTCTGACGCCCGAATGGGACAAGGGAAACGACGATCCGGCAGTCATCCGGTCGTCGCTGGGGTTGGACGTCTCCAAGAGACAGCCGCCCTCCGAGTGACTGAGTAAACCGCAACAACTGAAGGAGGCCGCATTGGCCAAGAACATCCGCACCGAAGACTTCAAGCTCGAGAACGTCCGCCTGTCCTACCCGTCGCTGCTCACGCTGAAGAAGCGGGTCGAGAAGAACGGCACCGTGAAGTTCAACTACGAGGCCGTCCTGCTCTACCCGAAGGGTCCGCCGCTCACCGGCAAGAGCAGCAACGGCCAGCCGCTCGACGTCGTCGCCGAGTGCATCCGGATCGCCACCGAGCATTGGGGTGAGAAGGCCGTCGACATGATCAAGACCGAGCTCATCCGCAACCCCTTCAAGGACGGCGACGGCAAGGATGGCCTGGTGAAGAAGACCGGCGAGAAGAAGCCGGGCTACGAGGGCCACAAGTTCATCAGCGTGTCGGCGAACGAGAAGCGCCAGCCGAAGTGCTTCGGCTCGACGGTCGGCGCCGACGGCAAGCTGGTGGAGCTCACGGATCCGGCGGCGCTCTATCCGGGCTGCTACGTCCACGCCGTCGTCAACGCCTACACCTGGGAGAACGACCTGGGCGGCCGTGGCATCAGCTTCGGCGTCAGCATGGTCCAGTTCGCCAAGGACGGCGAGCGCATCGGTGGGGGTGGTGGCCCCAGCGCCGACTCCTTCTTCGAGGGTGTCGTCGACAAGGGAGCGGCGCCGGCCGCTGCCGCTGGCGGGGCGGGCAACCTCTTCGCCTGATTTGTCTGACATTGCGCGCGACAGTGGTTCGCTGCTGTCGCGCGCTCCTTCCTACCATTCAATTCCGAGGACAGCATGCGAGAGATCCACGACCACAAGGTCAATCCGGCCAACGACACGCTCAAGATCGAAGTCGTCGATGAGCCGGGCGCTGGCGGCGCGAACCACCGCTACATGATCAGCGGTTTCGACACGACCAGCAACGTGTCCTACGACGGCGAGCCGCGCGACTGGATGACTGTTCTGTTTCAGAACGGCCCCATCAACGAAGTCGGCGTCAACGGCGTCACCCAGGAAGCCCTGCTCGCGATCGTCGCCGACCGGCTGCGCTCGTTCCAGAAGGGGCCGTTTTCCTGCAAGGCCAACGCCTGCGCCCTGACGCACATCGAAGAGGCGATGCACTGGCTGCAGCAGCGCACCATCGACCGCATGCGTCGCGGCGTCGAGGGCACGCACCAGCAGTGACGACACGGGGCGGCTCTCACCGGCCGCCCCTCCCTCTCCCAAGGAGCCCTCTCATGAAAGACGTGATGATCGACATTGAGACGCTCGGCACGCGCCCCGGCAGCGTCATTCTCAGCATCGGCGCGGTGTTCTTCGATCCGAAGGGCGGCATCGGCGCCGAGTTCTACGTCAACATCGACCCCGAAGACTGCAAGCGGCTGGGCCTCACGATCGACCAGAAGACCATCGAGTGGTGGAAGCGTCAGAGCCTGGCGGCACAGAACGCCCTGACGATCGACCGCCAGCCGCTCTACGACGCTCTGATGTCGTTCGCGGTGTGGTTCACCAGCCACAACGGCGAGCGCGTGTGGAGCCACGGCGCCAATTTCGACCAGCCGTTGCTGGACGCCGCCTACAACGTCATCGGCCGCGAAGTGCCGTGGCTGTTCTGGAACAGCCGCTGCACCCGCACCCTGTTCGACCTCGCCGGCGTCGACACTCGCAAGATGTCGTCCGGCGTGAAGCACAACGCCCTCGACGATGCGCGCGGCCAGGCCCGCGTCGTCCAGGCGTGCATGCAGCGCATCCACGTCGGAGCCCCGGCTGCCGTCGTCGTTCCCCCGTCACCCATCGTCAACGCAGGAGATGTTTTCGCATGAGCAACATCGGACACAACAGCGGCGAGGCCGCCGTCAGCAAGAAGACCAAGGCCGGGCCGATCAGCGCCGACCGCCTCAAGAGCTTCGTCGAGCGCATCCAGAAGCTCGAGCAGGAGAAGAAGGACATCGGCGGCGACATCAAGGACATCTACAGCGAGCTGAAGGGTGTCGGCTACGACGCTCCGACGGTCCGCTGGCTCGTCAAGGAACTGGACATGGACGCCGCCGATCGTGACGAGCGCAACACCCTGCGCGACGTCTACGCCCATGCGCTCGGGGTGTTCGCATGAAGGTCTACATCGCTGGTCCTATGCGAAATTTTCCGGAGTTCAACTTCCCGGCCTTCCACGCTGCAGCCGCCAAGCTGCGCGCCGAAGGACACACCGTCTTCAGCCCTGCCGAGCGCGACATCGAGCGCCACGGCGGCGTCGACATCTCCAAGGGCAACATCACCGGCGACGAGAAGCAGGCTGCCGCAGAACACGGCTTCGACCTGCGCGTGGCATTGGCCGAAGACCTCGCGTGGATCTGCGCCGAGGCCGAAGCCATCGCCCTGCTGCCGGGCTGGGCGCACAGCAAGGGCGCCACGGCCGAGTACAACGTAGCCCGCGCTCTCGGGCTGCAGGTGATCCTGCTGCTCGGCGACGGCCAGCAGGCGACAGGTGTAGCATGATCGGCTGGCTCAAGTACCGCGGCAGCAACACCTGGCACCGCGTCGAAGTGCTCTCGCGCATCCCCGGCACGCATCACTACCGGGTGCGCCGTAGCCGGACGGACTTCGATGTCGGTCCGTCCGACGTGCTGGTTGTGGTGGGCGTGTGAGCGCCTACTACAACGAAATCGACCCCTACGCCGCCGCATGGCTGCGCAATCTCATCAGCGCCGGGCACATCGCACCCGGCGTCGTCGATGAACGGAGCATCGTGGATGTCCAGCCAGACGACCTCATCGGATACACGCAGGTCCACTTCTTCGCCGGAATCGGTGGATGGAGCCTTGCAGCCCGCATCGCCGGATGGCCAGACGACAAGCCTCTCTGGACCGGAAGCTGCCCCTGCCAGCCCTTCAGCGCCGCCGGCAAGCGCAAAGGCACGGCGGACGAAAGGCATCTCTGGCCGGAAATGCGACGCCTCATCGCCGCCTGCCGGCCCGATGTCGTGGCTGGAGAACAGGTTGCGAGCGCGGATGGACGTCAATGGCTCGCTGGAGTACGCGCTGACCTGGAAGACCTGGCCTATGCAAGTTGGGCCGCCGATCTCTGCGCTGCGAGCGCGGGCGCGCCCCACATTCGACAGCGGCTTTGGTGGTTGGCCGACGCCATCCGCCATGATGGACGCGGGCAACACGGGAGATGCGTGGATAGAGCGGCGTCAACGGACGAAAGAACGGCTGGGCAACAGCAACGGCTTTGGCTTGACGCTGGGCATGGCGGCGCAACTGGCCGGCTGGCCGACACCGATGGCGGGCTCGCCGGCGACGGACGAGTACAACGCGGCGGGCAACACGGACAGCAGCCGCAAGACGGTGGAGCTGGTGGGTTGGCCGACGACAACGGTCGCAGACAGCCGCGGCTCGAGGACGGCCGGCTACAACGGCAACCAGTTCATGACGCTGACGGACGCCGCGAACCTTGCGGGCTGGGCGACACCAACGACACGCGATCACAAGGACGGCTCGACGGATCTGGAGGAGGCGGGCGTGCCGATCAACGGCCTCTTGGGCCGGCAGGTCAGCCTGGCTTCTGGTCCACCTACGACGTCGTCCACTGCACCGACGGGAAAGCGCGCCGCTTTGAATCCTTCGCACAGCCGTTGGTTGATGGGCTACCCCGCAGCTTGGGACCAGTGCGCACCGACATTGCCGAAGCGTTCGCGGAAGAAGTGAACCGCTACGCCTCGTTCATGTGCGTCGACCCCGGAGCAGCGATGCGAGACCTGTGGGTGTCGCTTGTGGAGAAAGCGGTTCAACGGCCGGTTGGAGGATCGCCAGACCTTCACGCGCCGCAGGTTTTGCTCTCTTTCCTGCGCCAACTCGCGGACCAAGGGTGGCCTCTCGCGCAAAGCCTTCCACGCACAGGCCCGGAAGCACAGGAAACCATCGTGCGATGCGTGTTCGGCCATGAAGCGGCTTCACGTCCATCACATCGACGAGGATTGGCGGAACAACGATCCGGCCAATCTGCAAACTCTGTGCATCCATTGTCATCAGTTTTGGCACGCTGCGCACAGGCGGCTTGGGGTGAAGCCCACGCAGCCAATGCCGCCGCTGTTTTCCCTCTCGCCTGGAACGCAACGAACAGGGTTGGACGACTGCGCGCCTACGGCAACGCGATCGTCCCGTGGGTCGCGGCGGAAGTCCTCGGCGCCTATCTCGATGGTCGGGGTCTTCGCGTGACACCCGTGTCTGACATTGCGCCCGACGCCGGGGTGTTCGCATGACAACCGACGAAGCCAGGGTGGACTTCGAGACGCGCAACGACCTGCGGCTCGGAAAGAAGCACAAGGACAACAAGGGGCTCGGCCGGTACTTCGAGAGCCCGCACTGGAAGGCACTCATCATGTGCTACCAGATGCCCGGCGAGACGGTCATCAAGGAGTGGACCTACCGCGACAGAGCGTGTCCAGCCGACCTGGCGGCGCACATCCGCGCCGGCGGCAAGATCCGCGCCCACAACGCCCAATTCGAACGCAACTGCTTCGACCGGCTGGCCGTCGACTTCGGTTGGCCGCGCCCGCGTGTCGACCAGTACGTCTGCACGGCCGTAGAGGCCGCCGCAATGTCCTTGCCACGCGCCCTAGACGACGTCGGCACGGTGCTGCAGCTCGAAGTCCGGAAGGACACCAAGGGCAAGGAGCTCATCGACTTTTTCTCCGTGCCAATTCGTCGGCTCAAGAAGCACGCCAACCTGCCGCCCGGACCGATCTTCAACGAACCTGAAGATCACCCGGAGCTGTTCGCGGAGTTCATCGCCTACTGCCGGCAGGACGTGGCCTCCGAAGCTGCCGTGGCTGCTCGCCTGTTCCGGCTCTCGCCGGCCGACCAGGACATGTACGTCCTCGACCAGGTCATCAACTCCCGCGGCCTGCGTGTCGACCTCGCCAGCATCGACGCCGCGATGGAGATGGCAACCAAGGCTCGCGGCCTGCTCGAAACCGAGCTGCGCAAAATCACGGGTGGTGCCGTCCAGGGCGTCAACAGTTCGGCCGACATGTGCGCGTGGTTGAAGACCCGCGGCGTCGAAACCGACTCGGTGGCCAAGGACATCGTCGCCGATCTGCTGGAGCTGGAGGATATACCGGACGACGCGCGTCGCGTTCTGGAGATACGGCAGCAGGGCGCCAAGTCATCGACCGCCAAGCTGGAGGCCATGCGCGACCGCGCCTCGGCCGACGGCCGCGTCCGCAACGCCTTCATGATGAACGCCGCCGGCCCCGGCCGCTGGACGTCGACCGGCGCCCAGCTTCACAACCTGCCGCGGCCTCGCAAGGTGTTCGGCGACGCGCATCTCGACCTCGACCTGCTGTTTGATTTCATCGGCACGGGCGACCCGGAAGCGGTCGAGTTCATGTACGGCCCGCAGCTGGGGCAGCCCCTGCCGCTTCTGGCCGACGCCCTCAAGAGCTTCATCTGCGCGGCGCCGGGCTACGACATCATGGAGGTCGACTACAGCGGCATCCAGAACGCCAACGGTGCGTGGCTGGCGGGTGAGACGTGGAAGCTGGAGGCGATGCGCGAGATTATCGCCGACCCCTCCAAGCCCGACATGTACCGGCGCACCGCCGAGGGCGTCTATGGCGAACCGATCGCGAAATCCGATCCGCGTCGCCAGGTCGGCAAGGTGGCCGACTTGTCCCTGCAATTCGAGGGCGGCGTCGCGGCCCTGCACCAGATGGCGCGCAACTACGGCCTCAAGCTGCACCCGGTCTTCCCGCCTGTGTGGGCCGCTGCCGACGAAGAGCGGCGCGAGAAGGCGTGCAAACGATACGAACGGTGCCTGAAGCGCCGTGAGGCCAAGGCCGACGTGCTGACGCGCGAAGGCTGGATTGCCGGCGAGCTCATCAAGATCGGCTTCCGCGCGGGCCATCCGGCCATCGCTGCGGCCTGGAGCGCGCTTCGCGACGCCATGCGCGACGCCGTCAACGAACCCGGCCGGCAGGTCGGCGTGCTCAAGGTCCAATACCTGGTGGCTCACGGCTTCCTGTGGTGCCGCCTGCCGTCCGGCCGCTGCATCGCCTACCCGGCACCAAAGCTAAAGCCGATGGTGTGGTTCGAAGACGCGCTCACGAAGGACCGAGACTGCATCCCGGCCGAGCAGGGCTACGCTCGCGAGCGCGCCGGCGAAGGGAAGGTCAAGAGCAACGCACCGGCCTCTGTCACGGCGTTGGGCGTCAACAACCAGACGCGGAAGTTCGAACGCTATGGCCTGTACGGCGGTCTCGCGTTCCAGAACATCGTTATGGGTATCGAGGTCGACATCCTGCGCCACGGGCTCAAGAAGGCCGAGGCGGCCGGCTACCCCGCGATCGGCCATATCCACGACGCCGGCCTGTTCGAAGTGCCCAAGGGCTTCGGCAGTGTGGAAGAGCTCACGAAGATCATGTGCGACCTCGAGCCGTGGGCTGCCGGGCTGCCCCTGACGGGTGCCGGGTATCGCGGAAACAGGCTGAAGAAGGACTGACTATTTTGTCTGATCCGTCTGTTGACATATGCAATACAACAGACATACACTCCCGACAGCGTCACAACCACGGAGACTATAGTGGCCGCAAAGAAGCAGAAGACCAACGTCAAGCCGACCACCATGCGTATCCCCGCCGAGTTACTGGCGGCGTGCTCGCGGGCTGCCAAGAAGCAGGACCGCAGCCGCAGCTGGCTCATCAACGGCTACATCCGCGCCGGCCTGGCACGCGACGGCGAGAAGCTGACGCAGCCGCGCGGCGCGTTGGATTAGGGAGAGCGCCGTGCAGCCTGTCAGAACCAAGTTCACATCGGAAATGCTCGGCGCCCCGAAGGGCTGGGACGAGCGACAGCACGGGCCGTGTGTTGGCCTTCCTATCCTGCGTACCGAGGACCCGTATCTGGTTTCCTGGTGGAGGCCGTCATGGCGCGAACGCTTGGCCGTGTTCTTCGGTAAGCCTGTGCGTCTCTGCGTCGTTGGTGGCAATCATCCGCCTGTCGCGCTCGACGTCACGGACGAGTGGTAGCCGTGACCTGGGGCGCCCTCATCTACGCCACCGGCATGATTGCCCTCGCTCTCGGCATCATCGCCTACCTGAAACACGTCGACGGTGGAGACCTGCGATGATCACCAAGCACTCCGTTCACGCCTACGTCGCCAGCGTCTACTTCAAGGGCGGCGGTGAGCCGCGCGACATCCACTGCGACAACGTCGTCCCCAACCGGCACGGCTTCACCTTCGTTCGCGAAGACGGGACGTGCGAGTACCTGTCAGCGGCAGTCGTCGACAGCTTCGAGATGTTCAAGGCGGCGCCTGTTGGAGGGACGGCATGAAGGACCCGAACGCTGACTGGCCGACGATGCAGTTCGCCGACCCGTTGACCGGCGCGTCGCGATGGTTCGCGTGGTATCCGGTCTGCACCTGGGACCACCGTTGGCGCTGGCTCTGCTGGGTCGAGCGGCGGTTGATGCAGTTGAAGCCGCACCTCCACGACTACGCTAGGTCGACGCCGTGGTGGCAGTATCGGCTGAAGGTGTCGGCATGACCCTCGACGACCTCCGCGCCGCGCACCCCACCCTGGGCTTCGCCGTCTACGCCTACACGCCAGGCGAGCCTGTGACGCTCGAAGTCCACGACGCCGGCAACGTCTACACGTTCACGGCCGCCACGTTGCAGGCCGTCGTCGACGAGGCATTCCCGCCTGTCGTTTCACAGCCACCGCTCGGCGAGGGGCCGCACCCTTCGTTGCGTGCGGCGCAAGAGCCGCAGCCTCAAGCGGCTGTCGGCAAAGCGGGCGGTGGCGCTGAAACGACGGGCAGTGTGTTCGACTGATGGACCTCCCGCCACCTTGCACCTGCGATCGTCCAGGCGGCGCCCACGACGAGCGCTGCGCACACGTCCGGTTCGTGCGCAGCAGCATCTACGAGCCCGACCTTACGGTGCCTGAGTTCCTGCGGCGCCAGAAGGCCGTTGTTGCCGCCAAGCAGAGCAGCGGCGTGTTTGACTGAGGGAGATGACGATGTCGATGTTCGCGCCGACCGGGCCGATAGACCCGGAATTGAAGGATCTGCTCGACAAAGCGCAAGCCCGGTACGAAGCGATGACGCCTGACGAACAGGCCGAGATGTGGCGCGAGCAGCGCAAGTCCTGGGTGCGTGGAGAACTTACGTTCGCCTATCCCAACATGACCGCCGAAGAAGCCGATCGTCGCGCTAGAGAAGCCGAAGCGCATGTAACCCTATCGCCGAAGGTTCGACCGACTGTCTGACACCGCTTCCAGACACCACCCTACATCGGCTACATTGCGCGGCCCCGCGCGAATCACCTCTAAGGGATAGCATGACGGAAAACCCGTTTCGCAAGTTTTACGATGCGGGGTATCACCGCCTCGTCCCGATCGTGCCTCCGGGCTCGCTCATCTCCATCAAGTCGTCGCTGGCCAAGCGCCCCAAGGCCGTCGGCAAGGCCCCAGGCGTCAAGCGCCCAGACGGGACGTGGCAGGGCTTCAACTGGCTGCCGCATGTCACGTCGGAAGCCGACCTCAACGACTGGCACGCGATGGGCGCGGGCGTCGGCATCCGCACCGGCGCCGGCCTCGTCGCCGTCGACATCGACACGCTCGACGAACAGTTGGCCGATGAGTGCCAGGCCCTCGCCGAGTTGAACCTGGGCGAGACGAGCATCCGCATAGGCCGCTGGCCCAAGCGCCTGATGCTCTATCGCGTCACCGACGTCACCCCCTACCAGCGTGTCCTGTTCGACGACGGGTTTGAGTACCCCAAGGGCGCCGAGGCCCGCGTCGAGCTCCTGTCAGACGACCGGCAATTCGTGGCGCATGGCGTTCACCCCGGCACGGGCGCGCCGTACAGCTGGCCGGATGGGCTGCTGAACTACGACGCGCTGCCGCTCGTCACGCCGGCCGATCTAAACGCCTTCTTCGAGCTCCTGCTGCAGCGCCTGCCCAAGGCCGCCCGGCACGTCGAGAGTGCGGCCGCAGCCGCCACCAACGTTGATCAGCGCCAGCTGCTCGGCGATCCCGACACCGTTGCGCGCGCCGTCGCAGCACTCCCCAACACATCCGCCCTGTTCCCGACCTACGACGATTACGTTCGCGTCGGTTACGCCATCAAGGGCGCGACACAGGATGATGCCGCCGGCCTCGAGCTGTTCCAGGAATGGGCGGCGCGCTGGACGGACGGTGACAACGACCCTGACGTCGTGTCCGCCGACTGGCGCCGCATGAAGCCACCCTACCAGGTCGGCGCGCAGTATCTCTACGCCCTGGCCGAGCAGCATGGCGGCGGGCAATTCCGGGCCGCTGAGACGTGGTTCGACGGTTCGGGGGCCGGAAGTGCCAGCCCGTTCGACAGCGCCCCGCAGGCGCCCGAAAAACCCGAGCTGGACCCTATCCGCTGGCGCGACCCTGCGGAGTGGGACGGCGAAGAGACGCCCCCGCGGGAGTGGGAGGTCGAAGGCTGGATCCCGCGCCGCCAGGTGACGCTGCTGTACGGCGAGGGCGGCATCGGAAAGACGCTGCTCATCCACCAGTACGCCGTGTGTGCCGCCGCCGGCCGCGACTGGCTGGGCCAGAAGACGCGCCAGGCGCGCGTGATGGCCGTGTTCTGCGAGGACGACGACGACGAGCTGCATCGCCGCCACAAGGCGATATTGAGCCATCTCGGGCTAACTTCGCTTGATCTGGGCGGCCGGTTCCGCATGGTCTCGCGCACCGGCGAAGACAACCTGCTGGCCGTCGTCAACCGCGCGTCCGGCAAGGTGGTGCCCACCCCCTTCTGGCATCAGGTGCGGGCCGATGCCGTGGCGTGGGGTGCCGATGTCGTGGTGGTCGACACGATCGCCGACACGTTCGGCGGCTCCGAAATCGACCGCGGCCAGGTCAACACGTTCGTAAAGATGATCCTGGGCGGGCTGGCGAAGGCCGTGGGCGGCTCCACGGTGGCCTTGGGTCATCCGTCGGTCGCCGGGCGCGGCGAGGGTCGCAGCGGCTCTACAGCCTGGTCCAACGCCGCCCGCTCGCGCATCTACCTTCGCTACCCCGACGACAAGAAAAAGGGCGCCGTGCGCGAATTGGAGGGTGCCAAGTCCAACTACGGCCCGGCCGGAAACCTGCTGCGCCTGAAATGGTCTCGAGGCGCATTCGAGATGACGGGCGAATCCAAGCCGGAAATTGATCTAAACGCTTTAAAGGGTGCCGTGGAATCCTGGGGCGGTTCGGGCGAGGCGGTGGCCAGTCGTGAGGCTGGCGGCGCGCTGGGCGTTTCGGGGGCTGCCAGCGGCCGTGCGCCATCGCTCGAAGCGCAGGAAGCGCGGGCGGTGCTGGCTGCGCTGGCAGCTGCGCAGGTCGACCGGCGCGCCTTGAACCTATCGCCGCGGTCGGGAGCCTATGCGCCCAAAATCCTGAAGCGCGAATATGCCGAGCACGTTGGAGACGTTCGCCAGGGAGAGGTAGAAGGCATCATCTCCGACTTGATCCGGCGCGGCGCCGTGCGTCCGGTGGAATGGACAGGGAGCAGCCGCAACAAGGTCGCAGGCTATGAAGTAGTGACCGCGGACCATGCCGGGGTTGGTGTCCGGGTCGGGGTGTTCGGTTGATGCTGAGGGGCGGTTTTGTATGGCGCGTGTCGTCGCGCGTGTCGTTGCGTGTCGTCGCGTGTAAACCATTGAGCTACAACGATTCTAGGGTGTTGCGTGTTGTCACTGTCAAGAATACACGTTGTATGTCGGATGCGTGCCGTGCGTGTCGTTGCGTGTCGTCGCGTGTAGCGCGTTGAAAATGAACGATAAAACGCGGATTTTTGTTTTTGCGTGTCGTTGCGTGTCGTCGTCTGCGTCCCGTTGCGTCTCGTCCCTCTCCCCCTTTAGGGGGAGACGGGCGGGAACCGCAGGCATGAAAAAGGGGCCTATCACGGCCCCTGATCCATCCGATTTGTATGTCGCCATTTCTGGCGTCTCACAAGCCAGGCTGCGAGGCGACCAGCGAGGGCGGGTCCTATCGCAAACACACAGGCCAGTGCCACGAAGAGGAACGCTGCGGCGATCACGCGGCGCCATCCTTCGACGCGGGGATGACGTCGGGCACGCGGTCCGGAATGCACACGGTGCCGCGAGCCAAACGAACCTCGACCATCTCGCCGAGCCAAGCCGACCCTTCGGAGTGACGATTGCGCGTGACCGTGCCGGGATACCCGTTGGCAATGACGCGCGAGCCGACCGGAGAATTGTTGCAGGTGTTCACGACTCACACTGCCTGAATCACGACGTAGCCCGCATTCTCGAGCTGGCGTCGAAAATCAAGGCCTTGATCGGCCAGCTTGCGCGTCTCGCCTGCCTTCAGGTCGTAGAATGCGGCGCCACCCATCGCAGCGGTTGCCTTGTCGTAGCCGTAGCCGTTGGCGTGCCCGTGGTGGCGGATGGTCTTTCCCGTCTCGCCAGGCAGCCAGGCAATCGCGTAGAGCCTGCTAGCACCGTCAGCGGGGTAGCTGATGACGATTCGGCCCCAATTCGTCGGGGTGTCCGGATGGCACACGACGTAAGCCCTGGTCCGTGCCGTGCGGTTTTCCATGCGCTTCACTGCAGCTAAAAACTTGTCATCCATGATTGTCTCCCGTTGTCGTGTGTAATTTCAGACGTTGAGGGGGATGTCCGTGCGCAGCCGGTCACTGCGCAGCGGCACGGAGCGCAGACGCTCCGGCGCGTTGCGTGCCTCGCGAACGGCAGTCCGCACCATGTCGGGGAAATAGTGGCCAACGATGGTATCGTGAGCCTCCCGGCGGATCGTGCAATTGCGGTTCATCGAATTGGGGTCGCGATGCTCGCGCACGAAATCGGACGGGTTGGCGTAGCCGGAACCGCCCAAAGAGTCGCGGGCGATTTCGTCACCGTCCAGAGTGACGACGATGTCGAAATTGAAATATTCGACACCGTCCGCCGCGTCGTATTCGACCTGGTCGGCGTCGCGCCAGGACAAATCCGGGTCCCGGTCGTATGACGCGATGCAACGCACGGTGAAGCGTGCGGTTTCAAAGGTCCAGATGGTATCCATTGTCTGTCTCCCGTTGTTGCGCGTGATTTCAGACGCTTCAACCAAGGTAAATCAGGCCGTCATCGCCGCGGTACACGTCGATTTCAGTCCGGCCGCACGCTTCGGTCAGGCGCTCGCCAAGCCCGTCAGCGTCGAGGGCGTCGCGATCCCAGAACCCGACGCCATGCCCGTTGCGCGTGAGCCAGAAGTCATGGCCAGCCTGCGACTCGTCGCCATAGCCGGGGCGGGCGTAAGCCTCTGCCAACAAGTCGGCGTTGGCTTCCTGGAACGTCGCGCAGTCTGCCTTGATCCTGTCGAGGGCGTCGAGCGCGAGCTCTGCGAACGTGGCGCCCTCAAGGTCGCCATCATCCGGGGTGCTGGCGTTGGTCCAGAACATTGCCTCGACGTAAGCCTGCGTGAAAGCGTCGAGGGCGTCGAAGGTGCGGGCGCTTTCTGGCGTGCCGCGGTCGAGGGTAAATTCAGGCATGATTGTCTCCCGTTGTTGTGTGTAATTTCAGACGTTCAACGCGGCTGAAGATTGGTCGATGCGAGCATGATCCGCTTGCCGCTGACGTCGAGTTTAACGGCATAGATCACGGCACCGTCTTCGCGAACTCGACCGCGTTCGGCGATGACGCTGACCCCCTTGGCCGGGGTGGCGTATCCGACGACGGTCCCGTAACGGTCGCCCATCATCCAACGATCAAGGTGCGGTGATAGCTCGACACGCTGGCCGGGGATCAGCGTGTTGTTGCCGTAGCCGACCTCTTGGCCAGGAACGAAATCAAGAGCGTGCGCCATAGCGGGGTCTCCCTACGCGACGTTGATGCGGTAGGTATCGCCAGCGAAGAGCGGGCGAACGATGGTTACGGTCCAGCCGTCGCGGCCGTAGATTGCGCGCAGTCGGCGCGCGGTGTTGGCGGCTTCAAGGTAGGTTGTTGCGGTGTAGGTCATTGGCGGGGTCTCCTAGCGGTGAATGGTTGTCAGGCGGGAAAGCGCGAGCGAAGATCCGCCAAAGCCTCGTCGGCTGTGGCGAACACGGGCGCCGGGACGGGCATCATCGCGGCAACGTTCGGCTTGTTGGCGATGAAGCGCCAACCAGTCGGAACCGCGCCGGACATGTGAACAAGGGAGCCGATGGTGCGGCGCCCGTGGCGAACGTCGTAGCTCTTCTCGGTCGTCTGCGTTGTTGTAAGCATTGGCGCGTCTCCCGTTGCAGTGTCTGAAATGTATGTCGCATGTATGTCGATGTCAACAGGTGTATCAGACATATTTTGGCAGACGGGTTGTCGCTCAATGTGAAGGGTATTAACATTCTAACCCGATAGACGGTTAGAAGGATCGTGAATGCCGCTGAAGAATGGGCGCATGACGCACCAGGAAAGGGCGCTAGTGACTGAGTTTGTAGCGACAGGGAGCAAGCTTATGGCAGGCAAGGCAGCGGGCTATGCATCCCCTCTGGTGGCTGCGAACCACACGCTAGCGAAGCCGGCGATTGCGGCTGAGGTGATCAAGCTGCAGACGCAACGCCTCGTCGACGAGATCCTGCCGCTCGCCATCGAGCAGCATAAGGCGCTACTGGCCAACGCAGCGACACCCGCCGGTGCGAAGGCCCAGCTGATCAAGCTGGCCTACGACCGCACCATGGGCAGCCAGGACGCCAAGGGGCGCAAAGAGCTACACGAAATGACCGTCGACGAGCTCGCCGACGAGCTCGAGCAGCTGAAACGGCGCCAAGCGGACCTTGCGCGGCCGATCCTCGAGGGCGAGTCGCGCCAGGTCGACGAGCCGCCCGCGGGCGACGTCTTTGCGTGATTGCGCGCCACCTGCACCCCACGACACGCAGGAAACGCAGCAAACAAAGGCACGCACGCTGTATAACATACACGGTGATCCGCTACCCGGCTGCCTCGCCGGCCCCGGACCGGGCAGAAAGTGAGCGCTCACCCGCCCCCTGGGTACGGCCCGATCGCCGAGTTCAAGTGGCCGTAGGCTGCGCACACCAACGCGCCGCTCATTTTTGAATTAGGACATCTTGTCCGCCAAGCCGCCCGCTGCGCCGCCCCTGTCTGATACCGCTTGCGCGCGACAGACAAGCGTCATACAATTCGCTCTCACGTTGAACCCGGAGACGAAGCCGATGCGCAAGTAACCCTCGCTTCACAACCCACCAACGCCCCGAGTGCCCGCCAGCCTCGGGGCGTTTTTCGTTTCAAAGGGTGAGAGCACCGGCTGTCTCCCCGGTGCTCGAGGTGAGGCGCGGTCGACCAGCGTTTTAGAGGGGCGCACGGTCGGCAGCCTTCGGGATGTGAGTCACGCTCCCGCGCCACACCGCCTCGCTTGCGCCTGTAGGTCGGATGTCGTATCATCCGACAGACACATCAGACAACACGCAGGCGTCGGCCAATGACCATCGAAGAGAAAGTTGTAATCGCCGCCGACGACGCGACGAAGTACGCAAAGTCCGCCGTTATCGGTAGCCTGGACGGCGACGGCAAGTTCGTGCCGGCTTCGGCGTCCGCGCCGTTTCCGATCGGCAGCAGCAGCAGCGTCACCACAACGGCAACGATCGCCAACGCGGCCAGCCTCTCGGGCGTCGTGGATTGCGGCAGTGCGCGCCTGGCGTTGATCGTCATGCCGGCGAGCTGGACCGCCGCCGACCTCACCTTTCAGGAAAGCGTGGACGGAAGCACCTTCGTCGACAAGTACGACTCGGTCGGCGTCGAATACACCGTGGTTTGCGGCGGGGCCTCGCGCTCGCTCACGATCAATCTCTCGGACTTCATCGGCGCTCGCTACCTCAAGATCCGCAGCGGTACGTCCGCCGTGCCGGTCGCGCAGGGCGGCAGCCGCGTCCTCACGCTGGTCCTCGTGCCGTGAGCTTCATCGGCCGGAAGCGGGTGTTTCTGGCAACGCGGTATCGCGGGCCCGGTTTCGAGGTGGATGGCGTCGGCCGCGTGCGCACGCTGCCGGAACTCGGCCTCGTGCTCAATGCCGACCCGACACTCGACGTCGTGCTGCTGGGCAACTACGACGCCGAGGCCGACGGCGTGTTCGCGGCCTCGCCGCTCGGCACGACGGCGGCCACGACCTACACCGGCGATTTCGACGGCAGGGGCCATCGCCTCGGCGGCTTCCGGCTGGTCGACAACGATCCGACTCCCGGTATCGAAGACGGCCTGTTCGGCAATGTCGGCGACAATAGTGGCGTCGGCCGGGTGCACGATCTCACGCTCTCCGTCGATATCCGGCAACTCCACTGGGAGCGCACGACGCGGGATTCGGCGGGGCGATATCTGCTGGGAACGACCGTGGGCGGCGCGGTGGCCTCCCTGCGCGGCACCCTGGAGGGCGTCACCATCAACGGGCGCATCTATGGTTCCGGGTCGGGTGGTCAGTTCGGCGGCCTGGTCGGGCGCAACGAGCAGTGGCCGTCGAAGGCCATCGCGGCCGTCACCAAGGGCAACCCGACGATCATCCAGACGTCGACGGCGCATGGCATCCCGACGGGGCAGTGGATCTGCCTGAAGAGCATGGGCGGCATGCCGACGCTCGACAGTCGCCAGGGCAACCTGATCCGCACCTACACTGTCACCGCGCTGACCTCTACGACCTTCGCGATCGATTTCGACTCCACCGGCCTGCCTGATTACACCGGCGGCGGCCTGGTGATGGGCGCCGGCACCGTGCGCACCTGCAAGACCAACGCCCGCGTCGAGCTCAGCCCCTACAACTACAACAGCTATTTCTCGATCCTGGTGGCCTCCAACCGCGGCTTGCTCGAATACTGCGAGGACAGCCGGCGCGCGGAGTCCGTCATCCCGCGGACGACGGTGCCGAACCCGCCGACTGCGGCCTATACGGCGGGCTGGACGGGGGCGGCGTCGATCTCCGGGACCACCCTGACGGTGACGGAGACCAGTCTCGGGGCGATGGCCGTGGGCCTCAACATCTTCGCGCCAAACACGGTGGCGGGAACGGTTGTCGCGGCCAATACTGTGGTTACAGCCGATCTCGGCGGCGGCAACTGGCAGGTCAGCGGCGTGTCGCAGACCGTGAGCAGCCGCGATCTGCTGGCCGCGTCCGGGGCGCCGGGCACCTACCTGGCCACCGGCCAGTGGGCCGCCAACATCGCCGGCGACAACGGGTTGCCCGCCGTGGGCGACAGCCCGACGGCCGTCGTGCGCTACAACAAGTCCTATGCCGACCTGCGCAATGCCGACAACGTCAACAGCGCCAACCTCACCGGCGGCATCGTCGCCTACCAGGGCGACGGCATCGCCTACGGCAACGAGTCCTACGGCAAGATCCAGGGGGCCAGCAGCGTCGCCGGCACGATCGGCTTCAACGCCCTGTCGTCCAGTGCGCATTACGCCAACCTCTCGGCCTGCGAGGTCATCGCCCTCGGTGGCAATGCCGGCGGCAACGCCGGCCAGGATTATGGCGCGTCGAACGACAATATCGCGGCCGGCACGGTCACCGGGACGACGGCCGTCGGCACCTCGATCGGACTGCTGCGCGGCACCGCCGTCGCCGCCCGCCTGTGTGCGTTCGGCAATGCGGTCGGCACCGTTGGCGTCGGCTCGCTGATCGGTCAGGCGCTGACCGGGGCCAGTCTCGACGAGTCCTTGTGCTTCGGCACGGCGACCGGCACCTCGAAGGTCGGCGCGATCGGCAATCGCGGCACCGGCGTCACCATCACCGACGTGTATTTCGACATCGACAGCACCGGCAGCGCGATCGGTGTCGGGTCGGGCGAATCGACCGGCGTCTCGGGCCTGTCCGACACGGCGCTGCTGGCCGGGCTGCCCAGCGGCTTCGATTCGGGCAAGTGGTCGCGCGGCGTCATCACGCCGAACTATCCGGTCCCGACCGCCGCACCCACGCCACCGAACCCGACCGTCAACCTCAACCCGCCGCCGTCGCTGGCCGTCGTCGGCCACGCTACCAGCATCGACAGCACCAGCATTACGCTGCCGACGGATATCCAGGCAGGCGACTACTGCATCCTTTGGAATTTTGCGCAGAACACCACCACGACGGCGCCCAGCCTGGTGGCGCCCTCGGGCTTCACCCTGTCTATCCAGCAGTTCAGCACCGCCACCCACGGTTGCCGGATCACCCAGTACGTGAAGCAGCTCTCCGGCACCGAGACGACGATCTCCGGCATATCGACCGGCACGCGCGGGCGCGGGATGATCGCCTTGATCGTGCGCGGCTCGAAGGCGACGCTGGCGTCGACCTGGACGCGGCTCAATGCCCGCGTCGCGATCGACGGGGCCGCCGGCGGAAATGCCGCGCAGAGCATGGGGGCCGGCACCTCGCCCTGCATCGTGGTCGGCTGTGCGGTCTATGACGCCGGCACGCCACCGGCGAACCAGATATCACTGGGTGACGACGAGGTGATCGAGATCGCCTCGGGGATCACGCCGTCGCTGGTGATGCGCGTGAGCTACAAGATCAAGAACACCGGCGCCGCGGCCTCGACCTTCACGGGCGACACCGATGCCGGCGGCGTGGCCGTGACCTGCGTCAACGTCTCGTACGCACCATGACCACCATGCCCACCATGCCCACGCTGTCTTTTGTGAGAGCGGTTCTGCTTGCACAGGAGGCAGAGACAAGCGCGCCGGACAGGGCGGTTTCCCCCGCCGGCACCAAAAGAGCCAGAACCGGAAGACATGAGCCTGTCGTGACGACCGCTACAGACAACAACGCGAGGCCGTGATGGGCTATCCGACGAAGCCGGATCCGGCATACGACTACCCGACGTTTCAGGCCGGATCGCCGACGACGCCGCTGCCGGCATCCGAGGTCTACAACGGCTTCAACCAGCACAAGACGGCGATCGACGGGACCATCGACTTCCTGAAGTTAGCCCTGCGCTCCGACGGCAAGCTGCAGAACGGCCTCGTGACGCCGGAAGCCCTGGCGCCCTCCATGACGACCCTGACCGGCGATTGGAACATCCGCGGGGCGTGGCTGACAGCCACCGCCTACGCCGTCAAGGATTGGGTGGTGCAGGGCGGCGCGGGCTACGTCTGCCTTGAGACACACACGTCCGGCACTTTCGCCACCGACCTTGCGGCCGCCAAGTGGGCGCTCGCCAGCGCCGCCGGCGCGGCGTGGTTCGCGGGCTCCGGTGCGCCCGACAACAGCGTCGGTATCAACGGCGACATGTACGTCCGTGGCTCCAACGGCGCCGTCTACCAGAAGGCGGCAGGCGCATGGGCGACGACGGGAGTGGTGCTTGCGGGTCCCGCAGGGGCCAACGGCACGAACGGCACGAACGGCGCGGCGGGCGCGGGCGTTGCCACGGGCGGGACGGCAGGCCAGTTCTTGCGCAAGAAGTCGGCCACTGACTACGACACCGAGTTCACGACGCTTCCGCTCAAGGGTCTCATCCAGGGCCTGACGTACAGCAACAGCGTCAGTGACGCGACGAACGACATCGACATCGCCGCGGGCGTCTGCATGGACGCCACGGGCGTCTATGCGATGTCCTACGCCGGCGGTACCAAGCGGCTGGATGCCAATTGGGCGGTTGGCACGAACCAGGGCGGGCTGGACACCAGCACGGCCGCCAATACCGATTACTACGTCTGGCTCATCGCACGCTCGGATACGGGCGTCGTTGACGCGCTGTTCTCGACGTCGCCGACCAGCCCGACGATGCCCGCCAACTACGACTACAAACGGCTCATCGGTTGGTTCAAGCGCGTCGGCGGCACCATCGTTGCGTTCACGACCTACGAAACCGCAGGGGGCAGCCTCGAGTTCAAGTGGAAGTTGCCGACGAACGACGTGTCGCTTGCCAACGCGCTCGACGACACGCGCCGGCTCGACGCCGTCAAGGTGCCGCTCAACTTCTCTGTTGAAGCGATCCTGCGCGTCGAGATGTACGACAACACGAACGGTACGATCGGGAGAATCTGCTGTCCTGATGAAACGGATGCAGACCCCCGGCAAGGCGATGCCCCGCTAAACAACCTATACAGCTACCCGAACATCTTCGCGGTGCAAGAATTGCGCGTCCGCACAAGTGCATCGGGGCAGGTGGCGTCTCGCGCCTACGGCCCGACGACGGTCGACAGTTACAAGATCGCCACCGTCGGCTTCGTGTGGCCACGTCGATGAGCGTCGAGGAGCGCCTTGCGCGGCTGGAAACGCGCGTCGACGGCTCGGAGAAGTGGCTGGAGTCGATCGACGGTAAGGTCGACCAGCTGATCGCCGTGTCCAACATGGGCAAGGGCGCCTGGTTTCTGCTGCTGAAGTTCGGCGCCGTGGTCGCCGCAATTTCGGCTGCGGTCGCGTGGGTCATCGAGAAGCTGCACATCGTCAAGTAGCGGGAGCGAGCGTGTCCCAACCCCTCTGTCCGAAATGCGGCGAGCCGGTGATCCGGTCCGGCCAGTTCCGCGGTGTCGCGCGCTACGCGCACCACGGCAAGGCGCGTACTCGCAAGCGCAAGGGCCTCTGCACCTGGAACGGCACGCAGCCTGTCGGGCTGGTGGCCGAGCAGGCGAAGGGCGTCGACCCGAAGGTCTCGACGAAGCTGGCGAAGCACGCCGGCAAGGCCGGCGCACGACGGCTGGTGATCACTGCGGCTCAGAACGCCACACCCGTAAACCGGGCGTTTCTGGCCAGTCTGATGACCTACTGCCGTGCGCGCCAGGCCCAGCTCATCGTCATCCCGTATCGCTACAAGAACCCGACCTCGATGTGGTCGGAGCAGGCGGACCACGACGACTGGTGGGCGCCCGAGCTCGCGCCGTACCTGATGGACCAGCGCGTCGAGCTCAACGAGAACCTGGTGCTGCTGGCCGACATCAAGACGCAGCCGACGGCGTCCACGCCGCTGCAGGGCTTCGAGACGGTGACGGGCGCGAAGTCGGCCATCATTGGCCACCCGAAGCTCGCGCTGAAGACCGTGCCGACGCCGCAGTCGCGCATGGCCAAGATCCTGACGACCACGGGCAGCGTCACCGAGAAAAACTACATCGAGAGCAAGGCCGGCAAGAAGGCCGAGCATCACCACACGTTCGGCGCCGCTGTCGTCGAGATGGACGGCCGCCGCTTCCACCTGCGCCAGATCAACGCCGTCCGCGACGGCTCTTTTTGCGACCTGGCGTCTGAATATGCTGGCGACAAGGTCAGACAGCGCGACGTGGCGGCCCTGGTGATGGGCGACACGCACGCCGAGTTCGTCGACCCGGCCGTCATCAAGGCCACCTTCGAGGGTCCGGACAGCATCGTGGCGACGCTGAAGCCGAAGACGCTCGTCTGGCACGACGTTTTGGACGCTTACGCTCGCAACCATCATCACCGCGGCGAAGTGTTCATCCAGTACGTCAAGCATAAGGTCGGGCGCGGGAACGTCGAAGCCGAGCTGGACCGCACGTTCGCGCTGATCGATCGTCTAACCCCCAAGGGGGTTACAAACGTCTTCGTTCCGTCGAACCACCCCGACGCGATCGGCCGGTGGGTGAAGGAAACGGACCCGCGCACGGACCCGGAAAACTGCATCTTTTGGGCCGAGACGTTCAAGGCTGTGTGCCTGGGGTCGACGTGGGGGCCGAGCGGCGCGAAGTCGCCGGACCCGTTCGTCTATTGGGCGAAGCGGAAGCTGAAGACGGCCGCGCAGGCTGTGTTTCCGGCGCGCAGCGAGAGCTACATGATCGAAGGGATCGAGGTCGCCTATCACGGCGACGCTGGACCGAACGGCGCGCGCGGCTCGCGCATGGGTTTCACCAAGATCGGCGTCAAGTCGATCATCGGCCACAGCCACAGCCCTGGAATCGAGGACGGCTGTTATCAGGTTGGAACGTCTTCGCGGCTAGACCTCGAGTACCAGCGCGGCCCGTCCAGCTGGATGCACACGCACTGCCTGATCTACCGGAATGGCAAGCGCAGCCTGATCAATTGTGTCGATGGTGGGTGGCGCGCATGAAGTCTACACCTTGGACCCGCCGCTTCGAGAAGTCGTGCCGCGACTGGCAGACGAAGTTCGGTCTCATGGACTGGTCGATCACGTTCAAGACCGACCGCTACCCCGACGCCTGGGCTCGGGTTGAATACAACGTGGACGTTCGCTCTGCGGTGATCACGTCGAACGTCAACATGAAGGGTCTCGGCGAACGCGCGCCGGAACGGATCGCGCTGCACGAAATGCTGCACCTGTTGCTCGCCGACACGATCGCCACCGCAGGGCTGCGCGGCGCCGACCACGTCGATACGGGCCGCGCCGAGCACATGCTGATCGAACGTCTTCTCAACGTCATCGAAGGGAGGCTCTGATGCCCCGTGAAATCAACGCAGCCGGCTACGAGCTGGTGAAGGAGTTCGAGGGCCTGCGCCTTCGCGCGTATCTCTGCCCCGCCGGCGTCTGGACCATCGGCCACGGCCACACGGCCGGCGTGCGCGAGGGCCAGACGATAACGGCGCTGGAGGCTGACAAGCTGCTCGATGCGGACCTTGATTGGGCCGAGGAGTGCGTCTCCGTCAATCTCGCGCGCACCGCCAACGGGAACCAGTTCGCGGCGATGGTGTCGCTCTGCTTCAACATCGGCGCCGAGGGCTTTCGCAAGTCGAGCGTACTGCGCCTTTTCAACGCTGGGGACGAGGTGGGCGCGGCTCGCGCCTTCCGTCTGTGGAACAAAGCCACCGTCGACGGCAAGCTGACGGAGTTGCCTGGCTTGACGCGCCGTCGTCTCGCCGAGGAGCAACTGTTCCTGACGCCGCACTTCGAGTTCCAGCGCCAGGCCATGCCGCAGGCCGTCGCCTCGCCGCCGACGATGGCCACCAGCAAGACGGGCTGGACGGCCGGCACCGTGGCCGTGTCTGGCGCCGGTATGCTCACTGACGCACTCGAGCCCGACAAGATCGCAGCGGCCGCCAGCGCCATCGAGAGCCTGTCCGGCAGCGCGCAGTCGATCATGCGCGTCCTGTCGACGGTCGGCCCGATCGTGTTCGGTGTCGTGGTCGTCGCCGGCGCGGTGTTCATCCTCGTTCGTCACTGGCGCCAGAAGCGCGCCGCGCAGGTGCTGTGATGAGCTGGCTCGGCATTCTCGGCTGCGTCGCGCTCGGCGCCATCATCACCATCGTCGTCCTGTGGATCATGGTCGTGAAGGCGTTCTCACGGAGCGTCTGGTGATCGCTTGGCTCCTCAACACGAAAGCCGGGCGCGCGCTCGCTTCGGCGGCGGCCGCTCTGGCCGTCGTCGCCGCGATCCTGTGGCGCGTCTTCGCTGCCGGCAAGCGCAGCGAGCGCGCCGCGCAGGCCCAGCAGTCCATCCGCAACCACCAGATCAGAGAAGAGGTCCACACCGATGTTGCGTCTCGCCCTGACGATCAGCGCCGCAGCGATCTTGGTCGCTGGGTGCGCAAGTAGCCCCGCTAACCCGTGCGCCGGCTGGAAGATGATGCAGCCCAGCGCCGACGACGTGCGGAACATGTCGTCGCAATTCGTCGCGGACGTGCTCGAGCACAACGAATACGGCGTGTCGCGCGGATGCTGGAGGGCTCCGCGATGAGGAGATGGGCTGAAATTCTGCTCGGTATGTCCTACGCCGCCTTCGTGTTCTCCCTGGCGATGTTCACCTGGTCGTTCTTTTCCAGCGCCCGCGCCCACGACCAGTATCACGACTGGAAAATCCCCGGCACGACGACGTCGTGCTGCAACGACCAGGACTGCGGCCCGACCCGTGCGCGCGTCGGCGAAGACGGCTTGTGGGAAGTCTGGCACGACGGCCGCTGGCTGGCTGTGCCGCCGAACGCGCTGCTGTCGATCCCGTCGCCGGATGGCCGCTCGCACGCCTGCATCATCGGCTCGACCGTCCTGTGCTTCGTTCCGGGCGAGATTCGGAGCTAGATGGGCCGCCCGCCGAACTACAACCCGAAGACCGGGAAGCGCTTCGACTTCGTGCCGCCCGAGAAGCGCGGCGCGGAAGCCGAGCGCGCCGCCGAGGCGACGCAGATCCAGCGTGAAATCGCGCTGCGCGAGCGACAGCTTGTCGCCCGCAAGGCGCGCGACGACCTGCTGGTCTACACCAAGTTCACGATGCCGCACCCCGAGGCGCCGGGCGACGTCAGCCGGTCGGCCTACGAGGATGAGGAATTTCACCGCCTGGTCGCGAAGGCGCTGCAGGATTGGGAGTCCGGCCGCACGCCACAGCTGATCTTCGTGATGCCGCCGCGACACGGGAAGCGGATTGCCGATGACGAGCCAGTGCCTACGCCGAAAGGGTTCGTTCAACACGGAGACTTGAAGGCGGGCGACTATGTGTTCGGGCCGGATGGCAAGCCCGTCCGGATTGAGCTGGTCGAGGAGCCGGCGGACGGTGTCGTGCCGGTGACGTTCTCCAACGGGGCGGTCGTGCGCTGCGACCTCGGCCACCTGTGGACGGTGTTCGATCGATCGCGCGGCTGCTGGCGCACGATGACGACCGCGCAGATAGCCGCTCGCAAATTGCGCATCGGGCCGGCTAACCGACGCGGGGGCCGCTGGGTGTTGCAGCTTCCGGATGTGGCGGCTGTCGAGTATCCTACCGCCAATCTTCCGCTCAACCCTTACGTTTTCGGCGCCTGGCTCGGGGATGGCGCCGCAGGAAGCCCGCGCATCGCGCATGACGTTCGGGACGAAGAGGTTGTCGCTGCGTTCATCGCCGCCGGGTACGCGCCAAGCCAACGATGGGTCCAGAAGGAGACGGGCGTCGGCTACGCCGACTTCTGGAAATCCGGGCTACAGGACGCACTTCGTGCGACCAGCGCGCTGCGCGACAAGCACATTCCGGAAGGCTATCTCCGCTCCTCCGTGACGCAACGCCTTGAGCTTTTAGCTGGCTTGATCGACACAGACGGCCACGTCGAGCGCGGCACCGGGCGCGTGCGGTTTTCGACGTGCAGCCCGGCGCTGCGAGACGGCGTGTTCGATCTCGCAGCCGGCCTCGGCTTTAGGCCGTACATCGTCGAGGTGCCGCCTTGCACCAGCTCGTCCGGCACCATCGGACGCAAGATAATTTACCAGGTCGGGTTTCAACCGAACCTGTCGATTCCGACCAGGATTCCGCGAAAGCGCACTAACCGCTTCGCTGTGCGCCGCCGCGTGTCGATCGTATCCGTCGGTGCGCAGGAGCCCGGTTTGGCTCGCTGCATCAAGGTGGCGCGCGAAGACGGGCTGTATCTTGTCGGGCGCCACTATATCCCGACGCACAACACCGAGATGGCGACGAAGCGGCTGGCCGCCTGGGTGAGTGGTCGGCATCCCGAATGGGACCTTGCCGTCGCGTCTTACTCCGACACTATGGCCGCCGACTTCGGCGCCGACACGCGCGCCATCATCACCAGCCCCCAGCACCGCCAGGTGTTCCCCGAGTACCGCTTGCGCAAGGGCGGCTCGGCCAAAGACAACATCCAGACGGAGCGCGGCGGGCGACTGGTGTTCGTCGGCCGCGGCGGCGCGCTGACGGGCCGCGGCATGAACGCCGGCATGGGCGACGACCTGTTCAAGGACCACGCCGAGGCGAGCAGCCAGACGATCCGCGACCAGGCGTGGAATTGGTTCGTGAAGGTGTTTATGACCCGCCGCATGGGCCTGAAGCTGGTGCTGCTGACGATGACGCGCTGGCACAGCGACGATATCATCGGCCGGCTCACGGACCCGGAAAACACCCACTACAATGCCGAAGAGGCCAAGAAGTGGAAGATCATCCGGTTGCCGGCGCTGGCCGAGGAGGACGACCCGCTTGGCCGCGCGGTCGGGGAGCCGCTGTGGCCCGCCCGCTACGACAAGGAGTTCCTGGAGAGCCAACGGCGCATGGATCCGCTCGGCTTCGAGGCTCTGTACCAGCAGAATCCGACCGTCGCCGACGGTACGTTGTTTCAGCGCGAGAACATTCGGTATTACGAGCCCAAGGACCTACCCGAGGAGCTGCGCTACTACTGCGCCAGCGACCACGCCGTCGGCACCAACCAGCGCAACGACAAGACCTGCCTCATCAAGATCGGCGTCGATCGCCAGGACAACGTCTACCTGATCGACTGCTACTGGCGGCGCGCGAAGACGGATGCCGTGGTGGAGGCGATGCTGGAGATGGGCGCCGGCGACAAGCGCCGCCCGCTGATGTGGTGGGCCGAGCGCGGCCACATCTCGAAGTCGATTGGCCCGTTCCTGCGCAAGCGCATGGTCGAAACCGGGCGCTACATGAACGTCGTCGAGGTCACGCCGGCCGTCGACAAGGAGCAGCGCGCGCAGTCCATCGCCGCCCGCGTCGCGATGGGCAAGGTCCTGTTTCCGAAGGCCGCCTGGTGGACGGAGAAGGCCATCAACGAGCTTATGGCCTTCCCGAACGGCACTCACGATGACTTCGTCGACGCCTTGGCCTATATTGGGCTTGGTCTCCCGCGCCAGGTTCGGGCGTCGGCTGCACCCACGACCTCGACGGCGCCGCGGTTCGGCTCGCTCGAATGGGTGAAGTACGCGGAGAAGTGGAAAAAGGACGAACAGGGGCGGCGCGAGGCCGGTGGTTTCTGATGTCGGACGGGTATGAAATGGAGGACGACACCGCCGTACACGGCGACGTGTCCAGCGACAGCGACCCGGTCGACACGACGGGCGTCGCCGCCGACGACAAGCAGAGCGAGGCCGATGCGAAGCTGATCAAGCGCGTCCTGGAGACGATCCGGCGCGACAAGGATCACTTCAAAAAGGCGTTCAAGCGCATGGATCGCTCGGCGTTCATCGCCCTGCACGGCCGCGCCCCGGAGTGGGCCGAGACCAACTACTCGGCCAACATCACGGGCCAGCACATCAACATGAAGACGGCGGCGCTGTACGCCAAGAACCCGCGCGTCGTCGCCCGCCGCAAGGAGTCGCTCGACTTCGTCGTGTGGGACGAGACCATCGAGTCGCTGCAGGTTGCGATGCAGACTGTGGCGGCCGGCGGCATGGCGATCGAAGCGGCGAACGCCGCCAACGCCGCAACCGCGCAGGTCGCCGCACAGACTCAGGGTGTTTTCGCGTCGCCGATGGGCCACAACGGCGGCCCGCCTATGGAGCCTGTCCAGCCGGCGCTGCCGCCAGGCTATGCGGAGGCCGTCGCGGTCGTCGAGGACTTCAAGCAGGGTATGGCGATCCGCGCCGCGCTCAAGAAGTTCGGCCGCACGCTCGAGCTGGTGTTCGCCGACGCGATGCGCCAGCAGACGCCGCTCGACTTCAAGTCCAGCATGAAGCGCCTTGCGCGCCGGGCGCTCACGATGGGCGTCGGTTACGTCGAGATGACGTTCCAGGAGGAGTACGGCATCCCGTCGTCCGTCACGGACTCGCTGGCCGACTACCGCAAGCGCGTTGCGCACCTGGAATACCTCCTGAAAGAGGCGGCCGAAGGCGAAATCGACGAATACTCGGCCGAAATCGCCGAGCTGCAGCAGATGATTGCCGGGCTGGAGGCGCAGCCGCAGGTCGTCATGCGCCGTGGCCTCAAGTTCGATTTCATCCAGGCCACCCGCGTCATCCCTGACCGCATGATAACGGCCCTGCCGGGCTTCATGGGCGGCAACCACCTGACCATCGAGTACGTCCGGCCGAAATGCGACATCGAGGAGACGTTCAAGGTCGACCTCGGCACCAACTACACGCCCTACACGATCGACGGGAAGCGCCTATACGGCGAAAGCCGCGGCATCGACACCGGCGGCGACGACACCAACAGCTCCGAAGGCGTTTTCGGAGCGCAGGGCAAGGATTCCGACCTCGTCTGCCTCTACAAGCACTTCGATAAGCGGTCGGGGCTCGTCTACTACCTCGTCGACGGCCACTCGAAGCACATTCGGCCGCCGGCGCCGCCCGAAGTCACCGTCCCGCGCTTCTGGTCCGTCTACCCGCTCACGTTCAACGACGTCGAGAGCGAAAAAGAGGTCTTCCCGAAGTCCGACGTCGAGAAACTGGAGAATATCCAGGCGGAATTGAACCGCAGCCGCCAGGGCAAGCGCGAGCACCGCGACGCCGCCCGGCCGCGCTGGGCTTACGCCAAGGGCTCGCTCGACGAGGAGCAGGACATACCGAACCTGCAGAAGGCGAAGCCGTTCGACGTCATCGGGCTCACCGGCCTCAGCCAGGAACAGGACGTCGCGAAGGTCCTGCAGCCGATCCCGGTTCCGGGCGTCGATCCGAACCTCTACGACACGAACGAGGTGATGCAGGACGCCGCCTTGAGCGTCGGCGCGCAGGCCGCGCAGCTGGGCGGCATGACGAAGTCCACGGCCACCCAGGCGGCCATCGCTGACGGCTCCAACTCGTCAATCGACAGCTCGGGCACCGACGACCTCGACTCGTTCCTGACGATGATGGCCCGCGACGGTGGCCAGATCCTCATGGAGAAGCTGACGAAGGAGGACGCCATCAAGATCGCCGGGCGCGGCGCCGTGTGGGTCGAAGACCTCGGCATGACGCCCGAGCAGATTTACGACGAAGTGTTCCTCGAGGTCGAAGCCGGCTCCACAGGCAAGCCCAACCAGGCCGCCGAGATCCGCAACATGAAGGAGCTCGGTCCGCTCCTGCTGCAGGTCGGCTCCATCCCGCCGACGTGGCTGGCGCGCGAAATGGTGCGCCGCCTCGACGACCGCATCGACCTCACGGAGGCCATCGCGGCCGGCGTGCCTGCCATCGTCGCGCAGAACCGCAACGCGCAGCCTGCGCAGGGTGATCCGCAGAAGGACCCCAACCAGCAGGGTGGTGAGGGCGGCGACAAGAACCAGACGCCGTCCGGTCCGTCCGGCAGCGCGGCGCCGATGGGCAACAACCAGAGCCCCGGTGTCTGAAATTGCTGGCGACTGCGTCAGACATGCCCTACATTGGGCTTCCTCAACCGGAGCTTAGATGCCCCTAGAGAATTTGGACGACGACCTCGCATCGACCTCGTCCACCGATGCAGCCCTGGACGATGCGGCGGACAAGAACCTCGACAACGGGGCTCCTGTCGACGCTGCAACTGGCGCGGACTCGTCCGACGCGCAAGGCGAAAACGCCGAAGGCGCCCTTGGCATCGTTCGCGATGTCGTGAAGGCGCGAGACGGCGCGGCCTCGCCAGCCGAAGGTGAAGAAGACGGAGCCGAAACCGCCAAGGAAGGCGGCGCCAAGGAGCCGGACGACGAGAACTACTCGGACGTTCCGTTCCACAAGCATCCTCGTTTCCAGCACCTGCTGCGCACCAAGAAGGAAGCGGAGCAGGACGCGACGCGCTACCGCAGCGTTCAGAAGTTCCTGGACGAGAACAACGTCTCTGCCGAGGAAAGTGCCAACGCGCTGACCGTGGCGGCGATGATCAAGCGGGGTGACGCCGCCGGCGCCTGGAAGGCCCTGAAGCCGATCGTGCAGCAGTTGCTGATCGACGCAGGCGAGGTGCTTCCGCAAGACCTGCAGGAGCGTGTCTCGAAGGGCGAGCTGTCCGCCGAGGCCGCTTCGGAAATCGCCACCGCGCGAGCGACGGTGGCCAGCGGCGAGAAGGGTCGAACCTTTGAGCAGCAGCGGCAGGAGCGGCAGCGGCAGGAAGAAGCGAGCAATCAGCTTCAGTCCACCGCGCGAGACTGGTGTGCCGACCGGGCGAAAAAGGATCCGAGCTTCAACGCCAAGCAAGAGCAGCTGATGGCTGAGATTCAGCGTCTTCAGAGTGCGGGCTGGAAGCCGACGACCCCGGAAGGCGTCAAGGAACAGCTCGCGGCGGCGTACAAGGCGATTCCCTCGCCCCGCGCCGCTCGTACCGGCTCGACGGCTCCGACCGTTGGGCAGGGGAAGACCCGCGACATCTCGGCCGCCGGCAGCGCGTCAGGAACCAGCCAGCCGAAACCGGCAAGCACGCTCGACATCATCAAGAACGTAGTCGGGCGCCGGGCCGCTGGCTAGCCACAGGGCTATCCAATGCCGTTTACCGCGGAAGAAATCGCAAACATCAACGCAAGCTCGCTCGAGGCGTATATCGAGAAGGGCACCGTCTTCAAGCAGAACGTGGCCAACAAGCCGATGCTGAAGGCGTTCGACGAGGCCCGAGGCTCGTTCTCGGGCGGCAACTCCTACGTCTCGCTGGGCGTCAAGTCCGGCCAGGGCGGCGGGTCGCTGGCCGGCTATTCCGGCGACGACCAGCTGACGCACTACAACTCGACGAGCAACCGTCGCGTGAAGTACGCCTGGAAGGAGCACTACATCGGCCAGGTGATCACGCACACCGAGCTGAAGGTCGACGGCATCCAGGTCGAAGACACCAGCGCGGACCAGTCGCCGAGCCCCGTCGAGGGCCGCGAGGCGCATGTGCTCGCCGGCCTGCTCGACGAGAAGAACGACGACCTGGGCGAGGACTACGCCAAGGGCCTCGACACGCTGCTGCACGGTGACGGCACGTCCGACACCAAGGCGCTCGCGGGCATCCGTTCACTGATCCTCGACAGCCCGGCTGTCGGCACGACCGGCGGCCTCAGCCGCTCGGCCAACTCGTGGTGGCGCAACCGCGCCGCGACGGCGGCCTACGCCCTCGCCGGCGGCCAGGACAAGATCACGTCCTCGACCTCGGGCGGCGGCGCTCTCCTGCAGTTCCTGCAGAAGGAGCTGCGTCTGCTCGGCAAGTACGCGCAGGGCGGCACCCGCTGGCGCTTCTTCTGCGGCAGCGATGTGTACGACGCCTTGGAGCGCGAGTTGCGCGCCAACGGCAACTACACGCAGGACGGCTTCATGCGTGAGGGTGCCGTCGACGGCGGCATGGCTGCGCTGAAGTTCAAGGGCAAGCCGATCGAGTGGGATCCCACGCTCGACGACCTGAGCCGCGGCAAGTTCATGTATATCATCGACATGCGCCGCATCCGCCTGCTCTACATGAACGGGCAGCGCATGAAGAAGCACAACCCGGCGCGGCCCTACGATCGCCTCGTCATGTATAACGGCATCTCGACGACCGCCGTGATGACTGCGCAGCAGCTCAACACGTCCGAAGTCATCGAGATCAACTAGGAAAGGGCCGACATCATGGCTTACATCCCCAACGAGGGCTACACCTTCGAGGTGACGCTCGGCACCGCCGTCGCCGATGACGGCACCGTGACTGTCGCGTACCCGTCCGGCACGAGTCAGCTCACCTTCAACGCCGGCAACTACAAGGAAGGCGCCGGCAACGTGATGTTGGACGACAACGACAAGTTGTCGGACGCCGACCCCGGCGTCAGCTTCACGTTCGGCAACTCCGACATCACCCTGACGAACCTCTCCGGTTCGTCCTGGGCCGCCGGCACGAAGATTCGCGGCTGGCTCCCGGTGTGGGCGTCGCCGCCGATCATCTTGTCGCTTCATCTCGACCTGGCGTCGATCACGGCGGCCGACGTCGTGACCGAAATCCGGCCGGGTGTGAAGGGCTACATCACGCACATGGAGTTCGTGGCCGACAAGGCGGTCTCGACCGCCTCGAAGCTCGCGACGCTCAACGCCGAGATCGACACGACCAATCTGACTGGCGGCACGATCGCCCTGACGTCCGCGACGCTGACACCCAAGGGTGCCCGCGTTGCCAGCTCACGCATCACCGGCGCCAATCGTCTGGTGCGTGAGAGCAAGCTGTCCATCGAGGCGTCTTCGGTGACGGCGTTCTCGGAAGGCACGGGCAATCTGCTCATCAAGATCCAGCCGGACATCCTGTAAACCTACGGCTCGCGCAAGCGATGTCCGCTGCGGCGGGGCTTCGGCCCCGCCGTCTCTTCTCTCCCACCCTCTGAGGCACACATGGCCAACTCCTCATTTGAAGTCGCTGACGTCCTCGTCGCCCTCGGCGGTGACATCGGCAACACCGTTCCGAAGCGCGTCACCGCAGCCGAAATCGCGCTGCTGCAGGTGATCCACGGCAACGACGCCATCACCGAGGTCAAGCTGATCGGCACCGTCGCGCGCTCCCAGCGCGCCGAGCGCAGCCGCCTCCAGGCCATCTACGGCAACGCCAAGAACAACAACGGCGAGCCGCACATCGAGAAGCTGTACCCCGGCGCCGCGGCCCGCGTCTTCGAGAAGCTGGACGAGCTGATGCTGGACGACTCGCAGTTCGCCGCGGTTCGCATCGGGCGCGGCGGGTCGGCGCGGCAGCGCGCCATGATCGCCGAGGCCGAGGCCGGTATGCGGCTGGCGGCCGACGACGGCGAGCTGATCCCGGCGCCCGAGCCGGAAGCCGGCGACGAAGACGAAGGCGGCCTGGTCGAGCTGGCGGCCGACGACGAGCCCGTCGAGCAGCCGACCACCGGCGCGCTGGGCTAGGGAGTAGAGCATGGCGCGCGGGAAGACGCTCGGCGATGTGCTGACGAGCCTGCGCGTCGAGCTGAAGATCAGCACCAACCCAGCTCACAACGTACAGGCGCGCGACCATCAGGTCCGCGTCCTGCAGCGCATCCAGGAGCAGTTGTACGACGACTATACCTGGACGCACCTGCGCGTGTTCCGCTATCTCAACGCGCAGGATGGCCAGCGCTACTACGACGTGACGGCCGCGCTCAAGGACGTCAGCGGCTCGCTGGTCGCCGGTAACGACATCTCCATCGACCGCGTCTTCGAGATGTGGGTCCGCGACGGCACTATCTGGCGCAAGCTCGAGCCCGGCATCACCGAGCAGCACTACAACGCCTACGACAGCGACAGCGATCAGCGCGCCTGGCCGCCGCAGCGTTGGCAGGTCACGGAAGGCGGCCAGATCGAAGTGTGGCCGATCCCCGATCTGACGGGCGACACGGTGGCGCGCGAGAACATCTTCCGCTTCCACGCCGTGCGCAACCTCGCGCCGTTCTCCGATGACGAGCACGTCGCCGACCTCGACGACCGGCTGCTGGCGCTCATGGCCGCCGCCGAGCTGCTGGACGGCGAGATCGGGCAGAAGAAGGCCGCACTGGCCAACAAGCGGCTGATCAAGGTGCGCGGCAACGGCCAGAAGACGCAGCGCTTCCGCATGTTCGGCGCTCCGGATCCGAAGCCCGTCCTGCGCGGCCCGCCGACCGTC
>Ga0208147_1000013_pt1 | contig 53551 bp, 64 predicted proteins | sample DEB3_08_DNA_FD_184520 | JGI IMG/M metagenome (GOLD analysis project Ga0208147, IMG submission 184520) | Aqueous microbial communities from the Delaware River and Bay under freshwater to marine salinity gradient to study organic matter... | ecosystem: Environmental > Aquatic > Marine > Coastal ... | reverse complement strand
GTACCGGGGGCGGTGTTGGGTGGGTGAGACCCCCTATACCCTTTGCAGGGTGGGAACATTCCCCCTATGGATTTTCCTACCCTGCAGGGTAGCAACGTTCCTCAGTGTACTATTGTGAATTGCCTACTGATCACTGATCACTGATCACTGATCACTGATCACTGATCACTGATCACACAGAGGCAGCGTCGCTGACTGATCACTGATCACACAGGAGCAGTCACTGAATTTTGCGGAAATTGTGTCACAATGATATTGACACAGAGACGATATCTGAGAGACTGCCTCTGTCAGCAGACGCTGTGTCTGCTCTGTGTGCTGTGTGTTCTGTCTCAGGAGAAGATGCTGTGAATTTTACTACTCGTCTGAATAAGCTGCTGGTGTCAAACGGAGTTACTGTGTCTGCCGAATACTGCCGGGCAGTGAAGAGTTACACTGTGTGGTGCACTTTTACTGTCGCTGGTGTTGAAAAAACAGTCTGTCTGTCTGGTGTTTGTCGCTGGACGATCAGCGACAAACGGACAGCAGCAGAGAAAGCTGCTGCTGCTGCTGCTGAGATTATCGCCGATCTTAAACCCTATACTGCCTCTGAGTCTGAGTCTGCTCCTGTGATCACTGAGACAGCAGAGCAGCAGACAGAGACTGAGTCTGCTCCTGAGTCTGCTCCTGTCGCTGAGTCTGCCAGTCTGCTGCAGACTTTTCAGGAAGTTTTGCTTCCTTATGGAGCAAATAGGCTGACAGTAGTTCAACCGGAATTGACAGAACAGCACACAGCGTCTGCTCTTAACTGCCTGCAGTTTGTGGAGCAGCAGACACAGATTCTGCACGGTTATGGACAGTCAGACAAGCTGGCATGGGACGACGCATGGGCAATTGCAGACGTTCACTTTTCACTGCGTCGCATGATAACTGCAGACAGAGCAGACGCAGAAGTTTACAATGCCACAGGGTTTACTATCGACTTCCTGTCCAGTCTCAGGGACAATATAAAAACCCTGTGTCTAGTCGCTGACAGTAGCAGAAGTTTGCAGCGACGCAAAATAGCAGACTTAAAATCCAAAGTTGAAAGTTTGACGCTGTCTGCTGAGTCTCACAATGGCTGCGACAGTCTCACTGAGACTGTTTCGCAATGCTATGATATTCTGTCACATATCACTGCAGGCAGGGACAGACAGAGTGCAATTAAAGACACAGTAGCAGCACTTTGCAGCGACCATATCAGGGCAGACGTTCCAATTGTCCTGTCGTTGTGTGATATTCTTGCGTCTGTCGCTGAGACGCTGTGGCTGTCTGCTGTGCTGCGTCGCAGATATCGAGAGGCACAAAGTCTGCTGCAGACTGCGTCTGAGACTATTGCAACAGAGGCAGCGACGCAGAAAGCTGCTGCTCCTGTCGCTGTGATCACAGTGACTGAGTCTGCTGTCGCTGAGAGGCAGGCAGAATTGACAGAGTCTGCTCTTCAGCGTCGCTGCGTCGCTCTGAATTCTGCTCTGCTGCGTCTGCAGAGACTCAGGGACAGCAGACGCAAACTGAAGAAAGGAATGGACAGAAGAAACCAGGGACAGATTCTGCTGACTGCTGTCGCCTGTCTGCGTCTGTCCATTCTGACAGTCTCTGCAGCACTAGAACAGCGACGCAGACTAACAGATTCTTACAAGCAACAGGGACAACGTTTCCAGCACATTACGAAGAGTGCCTCTGAGTCTGTTCTGCAGGCTAAAACGTATCGTACGTCTGGAATGTTCCCCAGGCTGGAAATAGATCACAATGAAGAAAAAACTGCCTCTGAGTCTCTGCAGCGTCTGCAGGCAGATTCTGAGACGCTGACAAGTGTTATCACTCTGAACTGTGCTGCAGACAGAATCTGTGCTCTGTTGCAGTCTGCGGAATTGTTGGTCAAAGAATTCTGCAGACTCAGGAGTCTAGTGATTGAAGAAACCAGGACAGCGACGCAGAACCAGACACAAGTGGAATTGTGTTCTATGCTGTGGGCAAGCTGTCACAGTGACATGTGGAGAAACCGGAAAAACAGTCAGAACACAGTGAACGGCATAAACGGGCAATGCCTGCAGAACATTGAACGATTCTGCGACAATCTGTCGCTGCGTCTGCCAGACAAGAAACGTCTGCGAAGTCTGACAGCGTCTGGACGTAGAATTCTCAGGAGCAGCATCGACAAACGCAGCCCAAAAATCGGCAGAGTGAATCTGTCGCTGGGGCAGCGTCTGCTGTCATATCTGAACAACGACGATAAGTCTGTACCATATTGGAAAACTGCAGACAGACTGTCAGCATATTGGTTCAACAGGCAGACAACAGACGCAGAGTCTGCTGTTGAATTCCAATGGCGACGCCAGGCATTTAACCTGAATAGTCAGTTTGATGGTAAGATTCCTGCAGAGCACAGACTCGTTAAGTTTTCTGAGACGCTGCGTCTGCTGACAGAACAGAGCAGCGACAGGGAAAAAACGTCGTATTCTGTCATTATGCGGAATAACGAAAAGCTGGCCTTGCCGGGGAACGAAGTGCAGCGTCTCAGAATGCTGCTGCGTCTGTGGAAGTTCGGACAGCAGACAGAGAGCGACGCAGACAGACTGAGGCAGCGTCTGCAGGCATTTCAGAGACTCAGAGCAGCACACAGGAGCAGCGTCTGTCATGACGCAGTCAGTCAGGCTGTGTTGTCTGCTCCTGAGATTGTTGGTAGTCTGTCGCTGACTGACCCTGAGACGCAGCATACGTTTTCTGTCTCTGTGTGTCGCTGCTCTGTTGAGACAGGGACAGACGAAAATCTGGAATACTTTATCTCCGGGGAATTGTCTGACGATGCTGCGTCATTATTAAATCCTGTTGCTGCTTGGGGGACACACAGAACCGCAGTGATCACATATCACTGCAGGCAGGGACAGACACAACAGGCTGACAGCAGAGCAGCTTTCAGGAGTTCTGTCAGTTCTACTGAGTCTGCTGTCTCTGCTGTGTGCTCTGCTGCTCCTGTTGAGACAGCGACAGACACAGACAGACACGGAATGGAAGTTCTGTTGCGTCGCTGTGTCTTGAATATCTCACAAGCAATTGACAACAGGAAAAAACACTGGTTAAAGACAGCGACAGCAGAAGATTTGAGAAAACGACAGCGACAGGAGAAAGCTGCTGTGCTGCTGCGTCTGTTGCGTCTGCAGGAAGTCAGATTCACTGACAGTCTGTCTGCAGGCAATTGTCAGGCAGGCAGTCAGGCTTTCCTGACAGGGACGCTGCGTCTGCCTGCAGAGACTCAGTCTGTCTCAGGAGCACAATTGGCGAGACTGTGGAAAGCGACAGGATACAATCAAAACAGCCTGTTTTTCAATGTGATCAGAGCAGCAGAGCAGCGACAGCAGCAACAGGCTGTTGCGTCGCTGAATTGACAGCGTCTGCTCTGTGTCTGTGTGCTTTCTGTCTTAGAATTGTGGGGTTTATCATGTTTTTCGTTTCAACAGCAGCAGACAGGCAGACTGTCGCTGCGTCATATGGATTTAATGACTGCCTGACAGCAGACGCTGAGACTGTCAGACGATATCTGCAGACGCTGACTGCCTGGAACAACAGACAGTCTGACTCTGTGCTCTGTGCTCCTGAGACAGTCTCAGTGATCACTGCAGACACAGAGGCAGACAGTCTGTCTGAACAGATAGACTGCCTCTGTCGCTGTCTCGGATTATCTGAGACAGACTGACAGCGTCTAACATAGCCTGATAGCGTCTGCTGTCCGGTTTTATCCTGAGACTCAGGGACAGTGTAAAGCTGCTCCTGAGTCTCTTTGTTTACGTTCAAGACACAGCACAGCGACAGGGACACAGGAGCAGCAGACAGGCTGTCCCTGTGTCTCTGTCGCTGCTCTGTTTTGCCGACAGGCAGAGACTCAGTCTGTCTGCGTCGCTGAGACTGTCTCAGTGATCACAGACAGAGACGCAGCACAGACACAGGAGCAGCGACACAAGAGCACAGACAGAGACTCAGAGACAGCGACAGCGACGCAGACAGAGGCAGGGACAGAGGCAGGGACAACAGAGACTCAGAGCAGTCTCAGCGTCTGCTGCTGCGTCTCTGCCTCTGTCTGTTGCTGCTCCTGTCGCTGCGTCGCTGTGATCACAGACAGGAGCAGTCTCTGTCCCATTACTGTCAGGCAGACACAGGGACAGCGACAGGGACAGCGACAGGGACAGCGACAGGGACAGCGTCGCAGCTTGAAACGATAAGTAAACCCCACAATCTGAAAAGAATAGGGGGTTTAAGATAGTGGGGTAAAATATAAATAGAAGATATTTAGGTATTTATATTCTTTATTCCTCAATATATTCGGATCTTTTATTCCTGAATATATTCGGATCTTTTATTCCTCAATTCAGTTTTCCGTCCATGCACACAACCCATTGGGGACAGTGATCAGACAACCAACAATCAGCCACAATAGGTTGTGGGTGTAACGGGATAGGCTGATGGTATGCGGAAAACATTGCCCACCCCGTATGGGATTTTTTGGGATAAAAATTGTGAAACAACTCTTGACAGTCCGATAGACAGAACGTAACTTGATGCAAGTGCGAATGGTGATTCACCCCGTATGGGATTTTTTGGGATAAAAAATAATGGCCAAACACTTGAAGTGCAAATGCTGTCAGAAGCCGATCATTCTGGTACCTAGTGCTGAAGAGCGTGCTGCAAAAGACCGCAACGGTAACACCGCAGCGTACTATCGGAACTTGTTCAAGACCTGCACTGATTGTCAGGTGAAAAGTTGGTACAGTCGCTGATTCAGATTCTACTTCCCCTGATCAGATTTTTAGGAGTTTTTTGCTATGTCGAAGAAAGTAACACTGTGCAATTCTGAGGGTGAAAGATTGTGTGGTAGTGACGGACATATTCAAGTTGACGGTCGATTCAATCTGATCAGTACACGGTTCAGGGTGTCACATTACCGCGAGCGGTTTCGTAAGCACTTGACCTGGCAGGCGGAATACTGGACTCATTTTTACTTTGACAACCAGCCCGGCAAACTGTACTCAATCGACTGATCAACCGATTCCACTTCCCCTCAGAAACTTCTGGAGAATAGCTATGTCAGTGATGAAGTCGATTCTTGATGCGGCTGTCCGTCAGTATATCCAGACCGCACTTTGGGCCACCACGAATCACGACAGTGATACACCCCTCGATAAGACTTACAGTGAGTCTGATCTTGCTGACGGCGAGTACGATGCGATTCAGGATGAAGTGACGGCATTCTTTTCCGTGCCCGAAGTCGCTGCACTTACTGAAGACTGGATGCGGGAAGAATACACGCAAGCGGCACACGATTTCTTTTTGACTCGCAACGATCACGGGGCTGGATTCCGTGACGGTCATTGGCCGGACAATGCAGGGCAGGTCTTGTACAAGGCAGCCAACGGTAAAGGCTCGCATGAGCCATACGTGGGCGATGACGGAATGATTTACTTCAGTTGATTTCCTTCACAAGTTTCTGAGGAAGAATTGCTATGTCAGACAAATTGGAACCGAGTGTTCAGCAGCGGGTAGCAGCACGTAATCTGTTCGGCTGTGGGAATAACGTGCCTGTTGTGTTCGGCGACATTCCGGCCCCACAATTGACAGGCCGTAAGGGTGGGCATTTCACGAAGGGTGGAAGTCGCGTCAAACATACTTCAGCCTACTCCAGCAAGGGATGGTCTAAGATACAGTACAAGACGGACAATCGTATCATCACGATACCTTACAGTTTTAACGGCTGACTGCTGACTGCTGACTGATCATCTGTTCTACCCCCTGTTCAGATTTTTTGGAAGGTTGAGACAATGGCTGCAAAGTATTTCTATTTCACCAGCGTTTCTGATGGGCGTATTATCAAGACTCAGACTCCGGAGTGCTGGCAGGACGTTGCCCGTTATCACGCTCTGAAGTCTAAAGCTGAGGGCGAGCGGCTCTACGTTCAGCAGCAGCGAGCACAGTTGACTGCAGACTTGCAGGCAGCGAAGCGTAAGGTGCATGGCGATCAACAGGTCACGGTCTATGCGGTCATTCGCAAGGTATCCGCCAGCGGGATGAAGCGGACGATTGACTTCTATGTGTGCATCAACGGTGAAATGCAGTGCATCACGTACAACGTTGCTACGGTACTGGGGGTGTCATTGGACAAGGACAGGGGACTCATTCGCAACGGCTGCGGGATGGATATGGTGTACGACACCGTCGATTCGTTGTGGCGGGCACTTGGTTTGAATGACTCTCTGAAGTTTCACACGAGCATCCTCTGAGGCTTAGGTTGAGTGCAGGATAGACAGTCACTGCGGTGGCTGTCATTCATGCTCTTTACCCCCCCTGATCAGATTTTTTAGGAGTAGTGGATATGTGTTGCGATGGCTGGGATATGTCTGATTTGCACAAGAACCAGTGTCCGCAGTGCGATGGAGACGTGACTTCAGACGGTCAGGCGACAACGGGCTGCAATCATAGTTCGATCACGTGTGATGTGTGCGGGGCAAGACCTTGTGACGATTCCTGTTGATACCCCTGATCAGATTTTTTAGGAGTAACACTATGACATTCAGACCACTACTTGCTGCAGATGCAACGGATGCGGATATCCGTTATCCAGTGCTCGCCAGTCCGAAGATTGACGGTATCCGTTGTCTGATCGTAAACGGTCAGGCAGTTACCCGTAGTCTCAAGCCTATTCCGAATCTGTTTATTCGGCGTATGCTGGAGAAGTATGCACCTGATGGAGCGGACGGTGAGATCGTTGTGGGCGACTCATTCAATGCGACTACGTCGGCTGTCATGAGTCGTGACGGCGAGCCAGTGTTTACCTACTTCGTGTTCGATGATTGCAGGGAAGCTGCTGCCCCAATCTCGTTCAGGCTCAGGTGCCACGATATGACCAACCTTCTGACCGAATACAGAATGCAGAATCCTGGGGGGAAGTATCCGTGGCTTGCCCCTGGCTGCAGAATTCAGTTCCTTCATCACAAACTTATCGAGACCGCTGAGGAAATGCAGGCGTACTACCAGAAGTGCCTCACTGAGGGGCATGAAGGTGTCATGATTCGTGATCCGCTGGGAGTCTACAAGCACGGGCGTAGCACGAAGCGTGAAGGTATTCTGCTGAAGCTGAAGCCGTTTGCGGATGCTGAAGCGGTGGTTGTACGTATCGACGAACTGCAGCATAACGGCAATGCTGCAGAAACAAACGCTCTCGGGCTTACAGAACGCTCTACAGCCGCTTCCGGCAAGTCTGCTGGGGGTACTATGGGTCGATTGCTGGTAAAGGCTGTAACGGGCGACTACAGCGGCAAAGAATTCTTCATCGGTACTGGGTTTGATCAGACGCTGAGGAATGAGATATGGGCTTCCCCTCAGAAATTTCTGGGGAAGAAATTGACGTTCAAATACCAGGCTCATGGGTCAGTGGATCTGCCACGGATTCCGGTGTTCCTGCGGTGGCGTGATGATGCGTGATTGTGGTATCCCCTAGTCAGATTTTTTGGGAGTTGAGATTATGTCCGTGATGCAAAAGTTGTTGGAAATCAACGATGAACTGGTTAAGGTGCTGGAAGAGCGTGCTCGCCTGCAGGCACAACTGGCGGAGGTTAAGAATCAGTTAGAAGCCGTGGTACAGGAGCGATACAACCTGCAGGCTGAACTGAATACAAAAGACAAGCAGTTGCAGGACGTTTGTTCTGTTAAGCCTGCAGATCAGAACGGTCTGGTCCGTGACGTGTCACACTATACTCAGGCTGCGGAAGTGGACGGGCCGATCGAGCCACAGCCGGAGCCACAGCCACAGCCGGTGCAGGTCCGCGAGGGCCGGTGGCGCAAGCGAAGCGGGGCTGAGGTGAGTGTAAAGGCAATGCCGACGGATCACGATCATTTTTTAGCGGCGTTTCCTTGGTGGGATGGTGACGTTACGACGTGGGGAAATGACGGGGTATTTCTCAACAGCCAAACAGCGTCTAACGATCTGGTCGAGTATCTCGGGCCGACAGAGCCTCAGCAGCCTGCAGAGCCTCAGGAGTTCAATCCGTACACGTTTGCAGCGTATATTGTTGGCGATAAGAGCCAGCCTGATGCACTGCGGATCGTGTGGGCAACTGAGGAATGGATTCAACATGCGAACTTCGGTATTGTGCATCGGATGAAGGATTCCTTCGAAACCTTGACGCTGAACTTGAAGGTTCAGTAGTACCCCCTGTTCGGATTTTTTGGGTCAACAATTTCTGAGGAAGAAAGCAATGAAGTACGCAGTTGGTAATCGTGTGAGTGTTGAAGTCAGTAAGGGTCGCCGGATTGTTGGCGAGGTTGTGAACTGCATTCCCGGCAATGCAAGCGATCAGCCGATGTACGATGTGTCCGTGCCCCATGTGGTGTACACGCATGGATCTGCAACGGGTACATGCACGGGTACGATTCGGACACTGGCGTTCTTTGAGGATGAATTGACACCTGCAGGAGATGTGAATTGACTGAGCGAAGCGTAGCAGACGGTTTGATTGTTGCCGTCCTGTTGTATATCGTGCTGCTGTTGGCAGCTTGATCGTGTTCAATACGGGGTACTGAGTGTGTTACTTAGTACCCCCCTTCAGATTTTTTGAAAGTGACTGCTATGACTGAACGACCGATTCTTGAGACGATGGATGATTTCACAGCACTGTGCCACGAACAGTACACTGAGTTTCTGGCGAAAGAATACCAGTGTGATATCAAAGAGGCACGGCGTATGGTGGCTCAGCGGTTCTCACCGAACGGTTCACTGCACTTGAGCGAGTGGCCTACAGGTATGTTTTTGCATTCCTCTCTGGATGATTCGCAGAAGGAACTGGTCTGGAGTAAAGGCGTCAATATGCGGTTCAAGAAGGAGGCATTGCAGAACGCTCTGACACTGTATCAGTTGCTGGATACTATGTCGCAGGTATGGGGTAAGGAAATGATTCAGGAGCATGTTGACAACAGTTCTGTCAGTGACTTCTTCAGGAATATTGTAGGGCAGGTACTCTCAGACGTTCCTGACGAATCAGAACTGCTGAATGCTACCATTCACGCTGATATGATCTCGCTTCAGAAAATGGTTGACTACGAAGGGGCTGAGATCATCCTGTTGTTCAAGCACTTCGAGGACCGACCACAACTGCACAGTGCCGCTCTGGCACTGTACAAGAGCCATGAGAATGACGAAGGTGCGGTTGTGAGAATGGCTTTTGTTCGGCTGGCAGCATTGCGTGTGTTGGTTGACTGTTACGCTTTCATTGTGAGTTTCCCTCAAAGGTAGTTACGGTATCCCCTGATCGGATTTTTTGGAGAAGAATATGTCGGTACGGTTTGTTAAGTTTGATACGAAATTCAAGCATAGCGTATGGATCAATCCGGCAAATGTGTCTTGGATACAGCAAGAGTCTGTTTTAACAGTCATTCTCGCTACTACAGACAGTGACACCCCGTTTTACCTGCCGGGGTCAGTCGAGGAAGTCATTGACAAGCTGACTGGGAAGACTTCACCTGAATCTTTCCAGCCTCATTCAACAACGTGAGAGTGTCTGTACGTTTTCTGTTCAACAGTTTCTGAGGAGAAGTAGTAATGGCGGCTAAAACAGTGTTGTCGATGGAAGAGTCCATGCGTCTTGTCGAGTGGGGCAGGAAGAATACCGAGTACATGACCCGCAATCCACGGAACAACATCCGACGCAAGATCAAGACGGACACAGGCATTGATGCAGGTTTGACGAAGATCGTCGAACTGGAGAAGATGTTCAAGATCGTGAAAAAGCATGGCGGTAAGAGACCAGCGGGAAAGAACTACGCTCGGTTGCTGGCTGACTTGCAGGTTGTGGCTGAGGCAGTCAGGAACATTGGCAGGATGCACAACCTGACATGGGATGCGGACGGTACTCAGCGGACTCACACGGCTGATTCACGTCGTTGGTTGGAGGAGGCTCGGAAAGATGCGGTGAAGTCCTTCATCCGTGTGGATGACATGCTGCAGACTATGGAAAAGATGGTCGCTAAGATCAACGGCGAAGAGGCTGCAGAGAAGACTGGCTGATACCCCTGATCGGATTTTTTGAAACGAAAACACCCTGCGGGAAATTCCTGCAGGGTGTTTCTGTTTATGCCGGGAAGTGCAACGGTGAGAGTAACGCTGTCAGAACTGCTTACCGTGCTTCACTGGTCTGGTTTCGTTGAATGCCATCTTGGCCAGTACTACATCGGCCAGTGGGATATCGTGTTCGCCGGCCATCTGGAAGCAACGGATGACCACGTCTGCCAGTTCTTCTGCTGCATGACTGTACTGCTCCATGCCTGGGCGTTCGCATGGGGGATTGCCCACACGGAATGCCTCACAGGCTTCTGCCAGTTCAGTCACAATCAGCATAAGCTGCTCCGCTGGATTGCGGGGTGTCTCTGTCAGCCAGCCCTTGCGAATGGCCCATGCAGCGATACTGTCCTGCAGGTAGGTCATGCCGTCACGCACCACGCTACGCATTACCTCACGCATCAGGTCTTTGTGGGCTTCTGCGTTATTGACATCACAGATCTCGGTATTTTCAGCCCAAGTTATTTCAGCGATAGACAATCTGTGGCTGATCTTGTCTTTCATCTCGTCCAGTTTGCTGACTTCAGGCAGTTGCACTGGTGCTGGCTCCGGAGGTGTTGTGTCGATGCGGCGACGGTAGTAATCTGCTGCCGTGTTACCGGCTAGCACATTACGATTTCCGTATGCCGTGTTACCGGCTAGCACATTACGATTTCCGTAAAGTGTCTCTCGCCAATTACCTTCCATGTCTTTCCACATATCTCCTTGCTGCAGTACCTCGCGTTCGCCCAATGTTCTCCATCCGGGACCATCAGGATCGGTCATGTCATCTGCGGGGGTATTGCTCATTCTGTCATCCTTTCAATCATCCGGGGAAGCTGACCTGCAGTGTAACCAACCTGGTTTACTGTACGGCCAGCGGCATTGAAACTGAACTGTGGTATCTGGTTGCTGCTCCAGCGTACTCCTGCAGGGTTGATGACTACTTCGATTGGGAACTCAATCCCTCGTTTTTCGTAGTCTGCTTTCAGGGCTGCCAGATCAGCCTTGAATCTCCTGCAAGGAGCACACCATTCTTCTGTACGAACATTCAGTATGGGCTTCTGAGGCCCTACAGTGGCCTCTGTAGCCTCTCCGATTTCCTGTCCGACTGATCCATCGTCTTTCTGCTCCAAGGCCCTTATACGGGCTTCCAGAGCCTCCAGACGCTTCAGGAGCAGGGTATAGTCTGCTGTGGCTGCAGGAGTTTCTGGGGAAGAAGATACTGGTTCGTCCCCGAACAGCAGGGATGCCACAAACAGCAGGTGTATGGCGACCAGGAAATACATCATGCCTCTGACTGAGCACAGTTTGCGGGATAACCATCTCATTGAAACAATCCTCCTCCTTGCTTAACACGATCGTAGTAACGCTCCACAATACGGTCGGGGTACAGAGTGTATCCGCCGAAGGGATTGCACTGAGTACGCTGCAGGGCCGTGTAGACACCCTCGGGCAGATAGTACCATCCGTCACCGTGACTGTTCCACACAACCATGTACCATACGCCGTTGATCTTTTCGGCCCAGATAATTTCTGTTGCATGACCGCCACCCGGTCGAGGTAAAGCGGTCATGATACGCTTACCGTTGAAGGGTCTCCACTGGACATTCCAGTAGGTACCGATATGGATAGATGCACCTGCTGCCAGACTGGCCAGTGCATCCTTCCACGGCAACATCTCACCGACTTCCGTAACGATTGATTTCTCGATCGTCAGGTTCTGGCAGAATCGACGGAACTGGTCAGCATTGCGACACCAGCGGCTGTAAGGCCAATTCTGCAGTGACGGCAAACCGGGTGAGACATTGAGTGACTCGATACCCTCGGTCAGTACACGCACACCAGACTGGATGCTGCTGCCATCGTCTACGCCTACGTTACGTGGTCCCATGATATACAGGGACGCACAGTAAGCGTACATCTCTGACAGGTTCGGCATAGTGCCTGACACCTTCCAGCGTCGAGACTCTTCACCGTTGGCTGTTGCCTGGCCCTGGCAGTCAGACATTGTCTGCCGTTCGACTTCCATGTGAGGTACTGGACTGCGGGCTGGGTCAAGCAGAACCGCTTCCCAGTCCTTAAAGTCCTCAGCACGGATTACACCAACCTTGCGTAGTCGCTCCTGACAGCGAAGACGCAGGTAGTTCCATTCCTGCTCTGTAGGTTTCTTCAGAGTCAATGTTGGGTCGGTTGTGCTCATGGTGAGTACCCTTCGATGAAGTCAGCATGGGATTCAGCACTCCACTTTTCTCCGCCGAAGACTTCGGCTTCGATTGTCAGCAGCGGAGTGAATGCCCGTCTGCGAATCTCCTGGTTCGCTGTACCCAGCCATGCTGCAGCATCAGCCTCTGAGCGTATGGCACCGCTGCGTAGACGCTGTGCAAGATCCTTGTGGGCTTTGCGTAACTCCACTTCGTAGAACCGAAATGCCTTGGACATTTCATCCAGCGGCTTGTCAGGTTCTGGGCGAAAGATAGGTGCGTCTGGTACTGCGGTCACTGTGAGAGGCAGACGCTTCATGCTGGTGGCGTCAGTAGCCCCGGCCTTGAGCAGTATGACTTCCACCTTGCCTGTAGCAACAGCACGCAGAGTGTATCCGTATGTCTTTGTGACAGTGCGTTCTTCGGTCGTTGTACCTCCTGCAAACCGACTGTAGATCACGGTGCCCTGCTGCCAGGACTTCGTGGTAATCAGACCGACAGGTGAGTCAAGAATGATCAATGGATCATCCGACTCGATGAAGTAGAATTCATCGAGCCGGAAGGTATCCACTTGAGTCGGCTGAGGCGGTACGTTCTGTGGTGGCTGAACAACAGGTACGACAATGTCGTCCTGTACCAGACAGAGGCATAACAGCATCAGCAGTTTCATGGGAGTGTCCTTGAGAGTTTCTGAGGAAGAAGATTACAAGTCAAGCGGTCTGAGTCTTGTAGATACCGTCAGCATCCTTGACCAGGTCGATGACTTCTTCGTTGCTGCAATTTGCGAACTTGCTGATGATGTTGTGAGCCAGTCGTTGACGGGCGGTAGGATCGAGGTCAAAGCGAATGTAGTCGGGAATAACACCGCCGCCTTTGCTGGCCTTGGCTGCCAGCTTCTTCTGACGCTGCAGTTCTTTGTCGATTTCCTTGGCCATTGCCATTTCCTGACGACTGCTGGTGGCAAAGTGTTGCATGTTGCCGTAGACAGAGTTCCGCATAGCGACAGGATCGACGGTTTCCTGACGCTTCTTCCTGCAATTGCGGAATGCTTCGAGGATCGGTGGCAGGATCGTGCTGAGCATCATGATTACAGACATTGGGTCGAAGCCGACACGTCTACCTTTGGGGTTGGTTCCGGCAACAGCACCTGTGTGGTTGGAAACGGACGTTGCGAAATCGGCGAGGGCTGACATGACTAACCTTTCAAAATGACGGCTGATTGAGATCAACGAATGCTGATTGGTACTCAACCAAACCTTTCGTTCTTGGTCTTTTCCTGATGACACTTAATGCAGAGAGTCTGACTGTTGCTAAGGGTGTCTGGGCCACCTTGGTGCAACGGGATGATGTGGTCTACTTCCAGATTGTCTTCGGGGTATGGCTGTTCGCATTTCTTGCAGGTGAATTCATCTCGCTGGAGGACGTGGAATCTTCGCTTTGTTCGCCCCTTTCTTTTGAAGCTGTGGGTGACTGGCTTTCGTGGTGTCGTTACTCGAACTGTTTTCATACTTCTGGATCATCCTGAAAGCGTTCTCGATCCACGGGGCACAGCGAAGCAATGGAATGGTACGTCCTCGTACTGGACGCATCTCAGTGTCGTTGCTGATCAGAATACCGAGAGACAGCAGATCGTCTATGCGACGGCTGATGGTCTCCAGAGGAATACCTGTTGCCATTGCTATGCCTTGCCTCTGCAGACCTTTCTGAGACAAGGCTACATGCTTGATGATAGTATGTTGGCGGCTGAATGAGGTGTCAAGTGCCACCTTTGTCAGTAGACGGCGGATATCGGCTGTGATGTGATTGACACCGAGGACGTAGCACAGACACAGAGCCAGGCGAGACAATTGCTTGACTACTCGGGTACTGGCTTCAGGCCGGGCATCGTACAGGAGTTCGCTACTGCCGAATTCCTTGCTGCGAGGTGCCTGAGCACGGCTACAGGCAATCACGTCACCTAGGGCCTGAATCAGGCGTATGTCGTGGTCATCGTGTCCGGGTCGAAGAATGTCCTCGTTGCGTAACTTTGTGTGCAAGTAAGACAGGAACCCAGCAGTATAGGCTCGCTGCTTAGGGAAAGATCGAGCATCTCCATTTTCGTTTCCTTCACTCCGAGTACGGGCTGTGGCTTCGAAGATGGACTGGATCGCTTTCCTGTTACGAGAGGTTTCAACCTCCCTGTTTGTTTCAAGTCGGCAATGCAGGAAGCGTTCTCCAAGTGCTGCCATATTGAGCGAGTAGATACGTTCTGTAATGCCGATGACCATTCCAAAAGAGACATTGCTGAAGGATGCTGATACGCCATTACGGTACTCAGCGTTGAGAGATCCATCGAAGATATCTCTAAGCTCACCGTACACATTGGCCAATTGCTGAGGGCTGGATTCCAGTAAGAGAGTACCGTCTTTGACGATAACGCACTTACCCTGAAGCAATGGGACCAAGTGCGATCCTTGACGACTTCCGCTGACAAGCCCAGTAAACTTGCTAAGCGGTCGAGTATGGATTTCATCAGATGCGAGGAGTTCACAGATTGTTGACTTTCCACTGCTGGGTGCTCCTACGAGATACATCCACAGTGGATCACCTTCAAGTGCCACTGCAATATGTGTTGCCATGCCAAGAGCCAGGCAGTCTACCATTGAGTCAGTGACTGTCAGGTCATGCTTGTAGATTTCCATCAGCTTTGCGAATGAGTCGCAGGCTTGTGGCTCGATGGTGACTACTTCCTGCATGTCTACTTCCTGCAGGTGCTGTTCGATAAACTCAAGAATGTTCATATTTCGTTTCCGTTATCGCAGATTACAAAATCTGCTGAGTCCCTCAAAATGTTTTCTCTACTCCAGATAGGAGCGGACTGATAGGCTTCTATACGTCTTGCAATTCTTTCTGATCCTTGCCATCGTTCAAGGCTTGGGTGGACACCTTTTTTCATGCACACTCCACTATTTACGGAAGCGTTACTGGAGTCGCCTGAGTGCAAAGGTATTTTGGTGAACACCTTTGGGTTAAGCATTCGCAGACCATGCAGTTTTACTGTTGGGGTACCGTTCACGCATATCGCATCCATCAAGTCTGCAAATAAGTCCCACCACTTTTCTGTTCCTATCGACGGCCATTTAGACGTACTACCTAAGCAAACTTTCCATGAGTGCTCCGCCAAAAACTTGAATCTCTCGACCGACTCCCCTAGATGAAATACAGGCACCCCCCCTCTACTTTTGCCCATTTGCGGAACAGGATGTTGTTTTCTCTTTCTGTCCCGTCAATTACGTCGGGTATAATAAAGAAGTCGAAAGCTGGATGAGATCTGAGAGAATCTACCCAGCGTCTGTACCCATTCTCATCCACTTGTCCTTTCCCGGACTTCCAGATACTGAACGCTCCATTGTCTAGGCAGAACGAAGAGCACACGTTTACAACTTCGGCAGTGTGCTGTTGATAGGCGTAGCTGACCAATCCACTTCGACCAGACAAAAATAACATTGCGTCTCGTTTACTCCCTCCTACTGGAGTTCCGTGGTACTTGATCATGATTTTACCATTTCATTGAACAGGTCTCGCAGGTCAAACTTCTCAGGTATTTCTGAGAAGGAAGATAACACCATTCTGCTCCAGTCGATGTGCTTAAGGCTGGCGACGGAATGACCGGATGCTTTGATGCGTTTGGCTACGGACTTGACTCCGCTGCGACCAGCATCATCGTTGTCGAACAGCAGTACGACATGCTTACCTTCCAGCAGGTGCAGGTAGTTGCCGGAGAAAGATGATCCGCAGGAACCGAGTACATCGAAGCGGGCTGAGTGCTTATTCTTGAGGTGCCGCAGGATCAGGTAGTCAGCATGACCTTCAGCAATCCAGATCGTGTCTTCGTCAGCCATGTTGGCCAGACCGAGCACAGAACAGTTCCACGGCTTCGGTGAAGCGTAGGCAATGTTCGTGCTCAGTACGTACTTGTGCAGAGCGATGATGTTGCCCTCTCGGTTGTGTACCGGGAACCAGTAGAGCGAATCAGTATCAGTTTCTTCGCAGCGTACACCTTCTCGCCGCAGTACGTGCATGTCAACACCAGTCTTCTTCTGGCAGAACTTTACGGCTTGTGCCTTGGTGAGTTCTGGGAGAGAAGAATACCAGTGTCGCATGAACGTAATAGCGTTACCACGTTCCTTGCAGGACCAGCATTGGTAGACATGACCATCTTGCTTAGACATGGAGAGTTTGTTCTCCTTGCCGCAGAATGGGCAGTCGGTTGTGTAGTCGTCTGTGTTGTCGGAGTAAGGTACCCCGAGGTGATCGAGCAGTTTCATCATTCGTCTTTCAGAAGATTGTACAGAGCGTTACCGCAGTCCATTGCTCGCTGAGCCATTGGCAGCGGATCGTAGTTCCAGTTCGGGTTTGCTGCCAGACCAGCCATTGCGGCAAGCACACAATGCTGCTGCAGTGTCAGACCAGCAGGGTATTCCTGTGCTGGTCGAGGTGGTGACTGTTCTGCTGGATTGGATGATGCTTTCTTCATGATTCAGTTCCTGTTGATGTGAGTAACGGACAGAGAGATCAGTAGTGCTTTGGTTCTGGAGTTTCTGATGAAAGTTTGCTGTTTTCTACGGCTCTGGCAGTTGCAGGGAACTGCTCCTTGAAGCATGACCAGACCAGATCAGCAACTTCGCGGTGCTCTTTCTGTGTGCTTGTTGCACGACGTACTTCGCAGTAGTGAATCCAGCTACGGACACTGCCTTTAACGTACATGCGACTGTGGGTGAGTCCTTCAGGCAATACGGCTCGGGCTACCTCTCTGGCAATGCCTTTGTCGATAGCCCACTTGTAACTGTAGTGAATCGCTTTCAGAAGCATCTCCTGCTGTGATGCCCACTCACGAGCCACGTAGTCTTCAGAGTCTACAGGGATGCTGTTCTGCCTGTTCTTCGAATCCTGCATACGGCATTCACGAAGCACGGAAGTGTCAGTGTCCACTTCCGCATATCGCTGACTGAACTCCTGTACTTTCAGACTGGCGTGTCGGATGATCTGACGGCTTACATCTCTGGGACAGATGATCTCAACAACCATATCGACCATATCGAATACTGACCAGTGCTTGTGCTTGATGCAGTATGTCAGCAGACCTGTTGGATTGAGTCCTGCTGTCTGGCTGGAAGGATTGGATACCCGAGCCATGTAGACCATGAATGTTTCAGGATTGTTCAGTCCTTCTGTGGTCTGTGGAAACTGGTCGATCTGTTGTGTGATGCCTACGCAGTGTACGGTGCTCATTGTTTCTCACCTTTCTTCAGTTCAATCATCTTGTCAGTCCATCCACGCATCCACGAAGAGTATTCTTCCGTGGCTGTAATTGAGTACTTCGACTTGTGGAATCCGTAAGGGCAACAGGTTTCTGGTAGTTCGTGTTCTGCTGCTGTCTGTCCGTCAGTGTAGGCTTGCTTGATCCGTTGCTGGTATCCCTTGTCAGGTTCATCCAGATTTACCATGACGGTAAGCATAAATGCTACCACCATTATGAATACAAGTAACAATACGGAATAATTGCTGATATCTCGGGTAGGTTTTTTATTTCCGTAGGCGTCTTTATCTTCTTCTACGCCTAATCGGTCGCACACCTTGTCTACAAATATCACGGCCAATGTAAAAACGACACAACTGCCGATAACCGCTGTCGTTATTCCAAGTACCCATGCAAGAAAGATAGCAAAGTTGTAGAGCATGTTACCCTCAAAATGGAATGATTGGTACGGACTTGTCCCAGCGACTGACAATCAGTTCTGGTTCTACTGGTGCGTGCAGACCGAGTTCTGATGCTGCCTGCATCATGCAATCTGCCAATGCAAATGCGTGCTTCTTTGGGAATCGTTCGGGCATTTCAAACACCAGTTCGTCATGGACCTGTAATACGATTCGCCCTTCAGGATATTCTGAGGTGAGATAATCATCACACAGTCTCATGGCTCGCTTAACGATGACACCCTCACTGCCCTGAACGATGTAGTTCACTCCGGCATGGGCAGCAGGCTCGATGTTGCCGGTCCACTTGTTGACCTGCATCTTCAGTGTCAGTGGGTAATCACCCATTGTGCATACAATGCCGTCACGATTGATTTGATCTTTGGTCTCTTCGATGAAGTTGTGAGCGTTTGGGAATAACTGCAGAACCGTGTCCCACAGTCCCGGAATACCGGCTGTCTTCTCAATCTTCCTCGGACTGGCACCAAAAATGAATCCGAAGTTTACGTTCTTGGCAATGCGTCTCTGTGCCTTTGTCGGCTTGTCATCGCCTTGTATGTTGAAGATCTTTCGAGCAACGAAGTCGTGAGCATCCCAGCCTGTAGCAAACGCATCCATCATTTCCTGTTCGTCGGTGATGAAAGCGAAGATACGAAGCTGAAGCTGGCTGTAGTCCGCCGACACCCACCACTTGCCCGGCGGGGGTCCGAACACGCTGCGGATAGACGGGGACTCAGCCAGACGTTCAGCTATGTATTCAGCATCGTCTTCATAGGGATTGCCTGCCTTGGCAATGTTCTGAGCGTTGGGATTGCTGCTGCTGAATCTTGTAGTGGAAGTGCCAGTGGGATTCAGGTCGATGTTGATGTTGCCGTGCTTGTTGGAGTTGTGCAGGTACGACAGCAGTGAGGTACGTTTCTTTGCGTACTTCTTACTGGCGAGGTAGTTACCTGTGAACTTGAACACAGCAAGAGCGTGAGGCGTATCGGTACTCAGTTTCTCTTCTGCTTTGGTGTGGAGATGCAGCAGGGTATCTGCATTGACACATGCCTGCCCGCCTTTGGTGCGAGACAGTGGCTTCTGCTGCCATGTCTCGAACAGCAGTTTGCGGACAGTTGTGTCTGTGATTTTATCCAACTTGGATTGCTTGCGTACTTCGGTGTCCAGTTTGCCGATCTTCTCTGTGCATACTTCGACGGCATGGAGCAGTTGACGCTTGCGTATATGCAGTCCTTGTGCGTACATCTTGAAGACGACGTGCTGGATCTGACGATTGACGCTGAGGAGTTCCTCAAGGTTATCGTGACGCTCTGTGAGTTCAGCAAACAGGTGTGCTGCTAAGTCGTAGGTGTTGACACAATCTGCCTTAAGGTAGTTGGAGCAGACTCGACCGAGGAGATCATCTGGCAGTTCCGGGCGTAATGTGTGAGGAATGCCCTGCTGTACTGCGAGTGGTAGCCAGAAGTCCATGCGAGACCAGTCAGTGCCTCTACCACATCCAAGGAAAGTTGGGTGTCGGTCAGACTGTCTGGCTTCGGCGATGATCCATGCCTTGCGGTGTTTTCTTGCAAGTGCTCTGCACCTGTTGACAACTGAAACGAGTTGATCATCTTCAGGGTATTCCTTACCGAGATATTTTCTGGTGAGAGAATCCAATGACATAGCGTCGGTGCTGCTGGCTAAGTGAGCCAGATGCTGAGTGTCTACGATTCGTTCCCAAAATGCAGGAGACGCTGGCTCTTCCCAGTCGTAGATTCCAGCTTCGCACAATGCTCGGATATCGAACTGTGCATTGTGGGCAACGAGCAGGTCGGCGGCGTCGAAAACTTTACGGATGCTCTGACGGTCGAACTCCCGAATACGCATTCGAGTGGTGGGTACAATCTCGACCGTGCTGTGCCTGAATCTTGACCCATCGTAGACTCCTATGGAAAAGGTGGTAGAGCCATTGCGTAGGAACAGCCCAGTCGTTTCTGTGTCGAACGCCAGCATCACAGTATCTCGGGTTGTAGGGGGTGAGAGTAATAGAACTATTGGGGCAGTCGAGTCACGAACTCGATGTAGCACGGACCAGAACTTTTGCTGGCGGCAGGTGCCACCCTATCGCCCTGGCTTGCTGTCCCACACTGGTCTCTACCAGCAGTCTGTCCCGCAGTGTTGGAGTCGAACCAACATCTTCTCCTCCAAAGGGAGACGTTCTACCGTTGAACTAACTGCGAATGATCACTCAGGCAGAGTCAGAGCGTCAAACATCACCTTCATCTTCTTGCCTGATCGTTCGATGATCACACTGCCCTCATCGTTGTCAGCAGCAACGATCACGAAGTCCAGCAGCTTCGGAGCGTTCTTCGGCTTGTACTGGACAGTCTGACCGATCCAGTCGTCCAGTGACACAGCATCGTCGTCACCAGCCGCTGAGACTTCGTCGGTCCACTCATCCTCTTCCGGCTCTGGTTCCGGTTCTGGCTGCTTCTTGCTCTTGCCTGCCTTGGTAGCCTTGGAGGGCTTTACAGGCTCAGGAGCAGGCTCAGGCTGATCCCCTTCATCAGTTTCTGAGGAAGAGTAATCCGGCTCTGAGGCACCGGCTGCTGCGGGTCCGTTGATGTAGAAGTTAAACCGCTTCGGGTCTTTCCTCTGCGGAACTGCAGCGATGATGTATCGACTTCCTACGACTTCTGCAACTGCATCGTCGATCTGCTCCAGAGGCATGTCGGCAGTCTCAATGCCGAGCCGCTGAATATCGCTGAAGAGACGATTCAGTTCGTCTTCAGCGGTCGAGTTGTCAGTGTCCTGCAGCCCTCGCAGGAGGCCAATACGCTGCCCACCGTGCTTCTCCTGTCCCGGCACCATGCCGTCAACAGTGAAGTCGAGGACAACGTAAACTTTTCCATCCTTCTCGATCTGACGCAGACCAGCGAACTTCACTTCGATATCGCCTGCTGGTCCGTTGTAGGCGTTCAGACCGCCACCTGTCGGCGGAGTTTTCTTTGCGACTTCCGCTGCCTTACGCAGACGGGCATTTTTCTTCATCAGGTCTTTCAGAGACATACTTACCTCACTATGAGTAACGGAACCGGAAATGTGAATCAGACCAACACGTTCATCAAAGCAGCATACGTTTGTGCTGCAGTATCACCACACTCGACTTCAGTGACTCCCTGCTTGCTTGACCAGCACTTCGCTACGTAAAAGCAACTGGGTGACAGAGCAATGAATCGACTTTCAGCAGACGCTTTGACTTGCTTCTTCTTGTCGGACTGGACGCTGATGTTCCGGCCCATGAAGAAGATACCGTGCAGGTCTTTACGCAGAGCCTCAAAAGCCCTGTTGTACAGGGACGGCAGGTAACGAGGGAAGTCGTTTCCTGTCGGATTCTTGAAGTCCCTGACCGTGCTGTGAGCCAGCAGCACAATGTTGAATCCCTTGGCCACAATATCCAGACAGAGCCGGATGAACTCTGGCACAAGGAACTTGCTTACGGCATCGTTGTAACCAGCGTAATAGCTGTTGAAGTCTTTGCCGTTGATATCGCCGTTGTACAGCATCGAAGCACAATGCTGGATCAGCAGTGTCTCGAAGCCGCTCATACTGTCGAGTACGAGTGTCTTGCGGTCATGCTTACCTGCAGCAAACTGCTTCATGACTTTGATGCACTTCAGGTAGCCTGGGTGGCCACCTGTGTCAATGCTGTCAGACATGAATGGTCCCGGCAGGTCGATGATTGGGATCGACTTGTCGATGACATTGTTGGCCTTATGGATATGGACACCCTGCTCGCCGTTGGTGGCGACGAACAAAGGCTTCTCGAATTGAGCAGCGAGTGTAGTCTTACCCTCGCCGGCATCAGAATAGATCATCAGGAAACGACCGTGTTGTGGTCGGTCATCGTCGATGAATTCATCGAATGCGTTTGCGTTTACCTGCGGTAGACGTTTCGCTGGGGTTGACGGTGGCCGTTGCAGGTTTGACGGCCTTGGGGGCGGTTTCACGGGCATCTCTGTAGCTTACCTTTGGTCTTAGTCCATCTAAAGAGCCGTCAATACGGTACTGACGGAAACGCTCTTGAGTTCCCTCCATGAACGGATTGTAAAGTCCGTATGGAGTTGTCCAGTGTACACGGTTCACCGTCGAAGACTTCTGAGGAGAAACCATGTACTCGTACCAGTCCAGGAATGCTTCCAACATTGGAAACATCATCTGATTCATGAATCGACCGAAGCGTTTTTCGTTTGGTCGCATCCACCAGCGGTAGAAGTAGTAAGGTCTGTTTTCCCGCATGTGTTGTACGATGCGGTCACGGAAACCCTCACGACTTTCCCTCTGCTTCTGTCGTGGTCCCTTGAATCCGAAACCGGCAGGTCTTCGGATGTTCTGGTACCACACTCTGCTTGGTAGTCTGCCGCTTGTCGCACGGTAGAACAGGCAGTACATATTGACCTGCAGATTGAGATCAATCTCGCGAGCAATAGCCTGTTCATCGTACTCCCCTCGGCATTTGTTTTCTACCAGAACGTCGTCACCTTCACCGTCAATGTATCCGTGCAGTTTGATCATTCGACCAGAGGGAAGTGTTAATTCAATCTGGTGATGACGCTCGCTGGCTCGGACTTCGTATTTGTCGAGATCCTTGGCGTAGACTTCGACGTACTGGTGAACAGTCTGGCGAGCCATTTCAGCCCACCAAAGTATGTCGTCCCAGTCGTCATAGGCGGTCAATTGCTTTCCAGTCTCGACTTCGATGAACTTCTTCACTCCGGCAAGGTTTCGGGTTTTGATGTAACCTTCAACACCTGCTTGCACGAAAGTACCGTAGTGAATGTTCTTGTTCCACGGTTCGACGGCTTCCAAGTTTCTGAGGTAAGATAACTCGAAAGCTGTACGGTCAACGAGCCAGAGTTCCAGCCCGCTTACCGACAGTCCGTGTGCTGTCGGCGACCATATTTGTTTGAACGCTGCCATTCCTCACTGCCTCACAGAATGCGTGAATGTCTTTGAGGTGAATGACAACAAGCGAGTTCTGTCGATCATCAAACTCGCCGATCACGCACACGGCAGTCTTATGCTCGACTTTCGCTTTCTGTCTTTCCTCGGTCACAAGATCACGCAGACGTTTGTTGTTGGCCTGAGTGTACTTGCAGGACACGAAGATTTCTGGATGAAGTGAATCACTGCGAGTCACCTTGCTGTTCCCACCACTCAGAGCGTTCCGAGTTGTGCAGAATATGTCAGCAATGTATCTCTCGAATACTTTCCACGGTTTGTCTGCCATGACTAAAGATCCTTAGAAAAATTGTGAAGACAGCGACTTGCGACTGTCAATGCTAAACCAGTCGCAGAGGTCAGGGCCGATAGCTGTCTCCACCGGAGATACCAGCAGAAGGGTCTTGCTGGCTCTACCCACCCGCCAGCTTGCCGGGTAAGACTGGTACCGTACAAGGGCCTGCACGGTACCAGTCACTCACGATTACTCAGCCCCTGAGTTTCATCGTTCGAGGTAGTGTGAGTTATCAGTCCCAGTTTGCGTCATCGTCAACGAGATCATCAGCGTCGATCTGTGCCGGGGCTTTCGGTGTCCGCTTTGGCTTTGGGGTCTTTTCCGGGGCCGCAGCAGCAGGCTTGCTCGCCTTTCGTTTGGCTGGCTTTACTGGTTCCGCAGGTGCGAAGTCATCGCTTTCCACAGGCTCTGCAGGTGCCACGGCTCTTGGTTCCGATTCAGTAACAGCAGTTGCGTTACCTTGTTCAGCCGCTGCAGCTTTAACAGAGGCAGCATGTTCGAAACAAGACTGATGCCAAGCAGAAGCAAAAGGAGGGAATGCAGCATAGTTCTCTCGTTCCTTCTTCGTCAGTGCCAGTGAGGTTGCCTTGAGGTCAGTTGCACCGTCGAAGTGTGCATTGAGGGCCTTGATGAACGGACCAGCCCAATCACGGTCTCGGTCCTTGCTGCCTGGCTCTGAAGTCAGCTTGTTCCAGTAGGCTGTGAGTGCCCATGCAGCACTACCCTTGACAAGGTTGGTACCGTTGGCAACTGCGGCGATGAAGTCCTGCAGCAGAGCCTTGGTGTCCTTGTTAGGAACTGCACCGCCCTTCTTGTTGGTTTCCAGAGCGGAAGCGTAGCAAATGGCGGCAATGTAGGGCAGAGACATTTTCAGTCCGCCGTTGCCGCTGTCTTTGGCGTCACAGTTCAGAACCATTGTCACGAACTCAGACAGACGTGGGTGCTGCTCTTTGACGAACTGCAGCATCTCAGTCGTGTTAAACTTCGGGGCATGGCTGACGGTGGCACCACCCTGCATGATCCAGACCAGACGTGCGGCACCTGCCAAAGTCTTCACCCATGCCTTGCGAGCATTGACGCTGTCATTCCACTCGCCGATGACTGAATCCACCCATGAGTCACGGAACAGAACGTCCGTGTGATTGCGACTCTTGCCAGTGTCAACGGTATCAGCAGCATCGGTGTTCACGCCGGTCACGAAGACGCAGTCGTATTCCAATTGTGCTTCCGGCCACTCCTCGCCCTTGTCGATGCAAGCCTGAGCACGGATCAGAGCCAGAGCACGATGCTGGCCAGAAATGAGATCTTCACGTCCTGTCTCGGGATTGACGCCGAAGATGAACGGCTCGCCGTTTTCACGCCACTGACCGCGAAGCAGTTCGTTGGCGTAGGCTTTGACCAGTCCTTGCGTGACTGGACGATTGCGGACATTGAAATGCTCGATGATCTGCTTTGCCAATGACACCGTCAGGCGGACGGTGTAGCATTTGACGCTCTTCGCTGCCTTGTGCTTAGCAATGACCTTTTCGACAGTGGGTACTGAGGGTTCTGACATGACTCTTTCCAATGGGGGTAAAACAAACGATCCAACCGACACGGGGGTAGTGTATCGGCTGGATCAGGTTCGTCAAGTGATATTATTTCACAATTTTTCTGATTCGAAGTCCCTTCGCCTTTTCCGCTCAGTCATGTAGTGCTTGAGTCGCTCAAGCCGTTCAACAGCTTCTGAGGGAAGAGATCCATCAGTGTAGGCTGTCGTTCGGCCACACCAGTTCTGTCCGGCTGGTCCGAGGTGCAGACACTCGAAGGGCGGTCGATGCTTGCAGTGGGCGGGCCATTTCTGCTGAAACCAACTGTCAGGTCCACCAGCGTGCTTCCAGTTGGTCTGGTGCCAGGGTGGTTGCCCGAGGTGCCAGTCATTGCCGTAAAAGATTTGAGTGTACCCAGCCCACTCAACCTGCTGAGGGTGAAGTGCGTAGGAGGACCAGTACGGCTCTTGCGGTACGTTCTGAATGTCCAGACACATCCGTCTGAGAGGAGTATAGAGATTGCCGGGCAGCATCAGCTTGCTGCGACCGGACTCCAGTTCAGTGTCGGGCGTCCAGAATTCCCAGTCGATGTGCTTAGGCCACATCACATCCGCATCCATGATGCAGATCCATCCGTCACGACCGTATTCGTCGAATGCCTGTTCCAGTGCTGCGAACTTGTTGAACTCTGCTCCACCTTCGTAGAACACTTCGGTCACGAAGCAGTGAGCACTATTCTGTCTGCTGATTGCCTGTGTCTGAGTATCGGCTGAGGATGTTACAACAATTACCTCACTGAAATGGTGGCGGTTGTAGGGGAGAGTAATCGCCAGCAGATCAGCGTAGTTGACGCATACGATGAAAGCACGCATGGGGGTAGTCATGATCATTTTCCGAGGTACTGGATAACGAGACGGGAATCTTCTGTTGGGATCGGACCATCGACGATGTTCAGAGTGTGCATACGCTTAGCACCGAGCATCGCATACTCTTTGGTAACGGTTGTAATGCTTTCTTTCTGTGCAAGATTGCCGATACCCCGGAGAGGCACAAGGCAGTTAGCACAGTGCTTAGCGACCTGATGCGAGAAGTGCTGCATAGGCTTCTGCCACCATGCGATACCTGAACAGGTACCGCACTGCACTGTGTTGCCGTCGTAGTCAGTCAGTACACCAGTTCCTTCACAGTCTTTGCAGATGATAGGCACTCCAGTGTCGGGGTAGTCAGACTGATGCTGGAAGAGCATTGCTTGACCTCCAGCTACTTCGCAAAACCATCCACGAGGTTCACCACGGAACTCACCGATCATTGCCGACCAGTGCCGGTTGATATCGCACTGTGACACCAGCCCCCATACGGCTGTGTTCTCCTGCAGTACGGTGAGTAGGTTGCCATGAACAGGACTGTGGCGGCTGTCCTGCTCCAGACCGAATGGACGTGACTCAGGCCAGCCTTGTTTGAACGCATCGTAAGCACCTTGCGAAAGGTGTACGTTCAGATTGCTCATGGATGGATTGAATGTCTGTCGCATCACTGCAGCATGACCGAGGGGATTGTTACACCACAGTCCGCACTTCTCTTTCGGGAAGTGAGATCGTAGTATCTCGCAGATCTGCGGAAACTGTGGGTGCATTGCTGGATTGCCACCGAAGATACCGATCAGACCGAAGTAGTCTTTCAGGCTACGGCAGGCCAGTTCGAAGTTCTCCAGCGTCATGTAATGCTTCTTGCCGGCCAACTGACTGCCCTGCGTGCAGTTGCTGCAGGCGAGGTCGCAGGCTCTGGTCAGATGGATCTGCATCACACCCTCCATCCACTTACCGGGACGGCGTTCTGACGGACTAACCATCGACTTCACACATTCATCAAATTGCATTTCAGCACCTCGTGGTAGCGGGAGTTAATGGTCATTGCCAAACGAGAAGTCTCGTGGGTGTAATCGTAATTGAACATGGCTTCCTGACGGTAGTGGTACTGGGTATCGGCGTCCCAGTTGTCAGCAGCGTTGTGAAGCACTGTGCGGAGTTCTTCCATCGAGATCGTAGGATGGACTCGAATCAGATTGTTGTCGATGCCGGGGAGAACATCATCGACAGGCAAGTCTGTTACGACTCTGCATCCGCAGGCTGTGGCTTCAATGATCTTACGCAGAGCGTATCCGTATTTGCTGGAAGTGCAGATAGCGACTTTGTACTGAGCCAGAGTACGCATGTACTCGGGAGTATTCGTTCCGTTGCGGTGATAGCCCGGATGCTGCAGGTAAGTGATCGGTGACAGCTTATGCAGGTTTCGGATGATCTGTTGACGGAACGGATAGGCAGGACTGACAGCACCGCTGATGATGCTGTGCTGTCGATCCGTTTTGTTGAAGATCGGTACTGCGGTCAGGTCGAGGGTATGGTACGTTCGAATGCAATCTTCGATACGGACATACGGGGCAAGCCGTTTAACAATTTCTGGGTGATAGTAGATGATCCAGCCGTGGGCACCGATTTCATCGGCGGACTGTTTGTGCCACTCAGGATTCTGCTGAGCATCTTTGAGCACAGTTAGTTTGTATGACGCATGGAGTTGCAGTGCCTGTACCTTGCTGAAAAACGCATTCGGATCACGGAATGTCCGAGACGTTGGTGCCCATTCCCGTTTGTCCTGCAGCACTACAATAGAAGGGTTGTGGCGTGTCAGCAGGTCAGGCACATTAGTACTTGGTTCCGGCAGACCGTAACCGCAGTGCTTGTAGTGCAGGTGTGGGAATGGAGCACGGGACAGACCGTGAGTGAGTTGCCACCCTTCATCGGTCATGTGCTGCTTCATGGACGCAACACCGAGGACCAAGCGAGTAGAACTGGTTTGCCCGGATCGTAATGGTGGTCTGCCGGATGGTTTGCAATGGACTACGGGCAGACTGGCAACAACATCGGCAACATCTCTTGGGGGTAACATGGGGGTGTCTCACAAGAAAGTCAGGGCATCGGTATCCTTGCCTGGAAAGGTCTTGGCGAATGGGTAACGGTCAGGTCTGTTCCACGGATTTCCCATACTGGATACTTGACCTGTATGCTGCAACAAAGAAGGACAGTGAATGTACTCCTTGAATCCAGCGGCGTTCATTGCTTCGACTACTGCACCGTCAAGAGACCTATGGCCCCGAACAGAGTCTAAACGCCGTTCGACCATGTGTCTGCTGCTGAGCAGTTCCAGTACCGCTCGATGCGGCAGGACCAATCCTACAGCACCGCGACCAAGTTGTCTACCCTGTTTATCACAATATGCAGGTACCCAGCCTTTTGCAGTCTCTGCAATTGTTTCATTCTCCATGAACGTGAACAGGTTTAGGTAATGGCGTACTGGCAAGCCTGCGGTAGACTGCTCGATGTAGTACCTGAGATTCCTGACAGCAATGAAGTCATCCTGAAAGATTGCGTACCACTGACAGTACGGATCACGCAAGTACATCTCAGTCAACGTCAGGTACCAGTGAGAGTAAGTGCGAATGTTTCGGCGGTACGTGACATTGCCTACAAGATCGTGGTTGTATTGAACTGAGTCGGTAGAGTCTACGTACAGGTCAACGTCAACAAATCCAGCATCCCGTATTGCCGCAAGAGTTTCTGAGAGAGAAGATGACCTGCTTGGTACGGTGGTGACTGCAGTTGACCAGCGACCGAAGACATATGGTTCGTCGTAGGTCGGTCTGTCAGTGCCGTCGTTCCATGTAATTATTCGAGACTTCAGTACCTCGGCATTGCCGGAAGTATCCAGTATCCTGCGGTGTGAAGACTCAGGCGGTTTGACACCGTACTTGACTCCGGGGATATCTCTGACGTACTGCATGAATGCTTCGGCTTCTCCCTCATGCACACAGCCAGCAACAGTCTCAGCAGAGACTCTTGGCTTGTCTGCAGGGAAGATAGCATTCTTGGCACCTGCCAGAACTCTGGTTGCCCAGTGACCGAGTTGGTTCAGTTTCTCTACTCGCTCCGCACAGTTGCATGGAGCACCAAGCCAGTTGCTTACTCGCTCTTCGGTGATGCCTACGGCAGTCAATGCCTGCTTGACTTTGTCACCGAGACCTGCCGCTGGTTGCACTTGCGTAGGCGGTAGCACAGAACCGGATATGCACTGCAGAGCAGTACGTAGTTGGGCTATGTACTCAGGATCTGTGCTGCAACTGACGATGCGGCGTAGTCCACTGCTGTCTGTACTGCCGTAGGCAGTGTCAGCATGGGACGCAATGAATTCTTTTGCTTCTGCTGGGGGTAGTTTGCCGATGGGGGTTGGCATGATCAACTTCCGGATAAAGTTACTTTGAAGCGTTTGTTCCAGTAATCAACATCCCCTAAGTGTGCGCTGGCATTCAACTGATAAGTAAAAGCTTCTGATGTCGAACATGCAGGTAGTTTTCCGGGCACATAAAACGTACAGAGTAACGCAGGAAGATGATCTATGAAACTTGCTGTTCTACCACCGTAAACAAAATTTATCCCGTAACTTTGCCCTGGCCCTACTCCTCGGTATGTTTTTCCGTTCAATGTTGACGTTGGTCCTGCTAGGCTCATATTGAACCTCGAAATTGGATACAGACAGGTACTGCCTATTTGGAACGGGTACGTCCTACAGTAGTTACCTGTACCGCCTGCTAGATAAGCAACCTGCAAAGCGTAACTGTGCATTTCGCAAAGAAACTCTAATGCAGGCGGTATGTAAGCACCTGGGTCATTTTCTACGCATCCTGGGTGTGTGCCTGCACCAGTATCGACCCCAGAGCCAAAGAAGTTATATTTTAATCGCAACCCGTTTGCAGCATACCAAGCAAGCGTGTTATTTGTTAGCCCGAATGTACCAAGAAAGCAAGACAGCAACTGTTGTTCAGTTGCTGAAAGTGTACTCCATAGCGGTCCCTGTTCGACTTTAAGTACCCAACTACGTTCGATTTCTCCTGTGGTCGGTGAGCATCCACATTGGCCCAGCACTATTCCGTCTGTTGGGCCGTAGACTGTTGGACCTACGCATACGTCACATTCATTTGAATTGTTAGTTGCTTGAAATGAATTGTTGCAAAGAGGCTTAAAATCTTTTGCGGCTACTGCCCAAGTTTTGCATACTGCTGTCATGGTCCGCCTACTCCTGTTCCTGCTCCTGGTGACGTTCCTGTACCGGGTGCTGTACCTGTGCCTAATTCTGTTTGCCCATCTGCGTAACCAGCGTAGTAGCCACGCTTGTAACCGTTGTAGAAACCCTCTTCGTAGTCAGACCACATGAAGGTTCCAGTACCTGTACCTGTCCCAGTGTTCTCGCCGTATGTTCCTGTACCCGGAGCAAGATATGTACCTGTTCCGAATTGCTGATACTGGCCTGTGCCTGCCCCTGTACCTGTCGAACCAGCAAAGATCACACGGTCATCATAGGCAGCGTTTGCGTACCCATCAATGTAGCCATTTTCATATCCGTACTTGAATCCAGTTACTACGCCTACGTTTCCTTCTGGTTGAGGAACGATACCGTCTACGCATACGTTTAATTCTGCGTCAATGCAGCAGTCTCCTGTACCCGCAGGGGACGAAGGGAAGGATAGCGTGATTTCTCCATCCATCGTAGTTAAGTTTGTTGCGTCAGACCCGTCATTGAAAGTGGCTACAAGAGAGTCTCCAATGTCGAGTACCCAAAGTTGGCGAGCAGGTACCCAACTAATTGTGTACTCTCCTGCAGGGAGGGAGATTGTACCGTACTCGCTTTTCCACAACAACGTAGGCAAAGACACAGTGTACTGAACAACTGCTGAAACACCATTTACTGACAGATTTCCTTTCTCCACGCAAAAGCAAGGACATTCGTCCCCAGGGCTGTTTGATCCTCCACTAGCGTGCTTTGGTGCCCACTCACTGCCCAGACGGTCTATCTGAATAACATCGTTCTCTGAAGCAGAGTAACTGGCACTTCTGTTGGTGACGATGATTGTTTCAGTAGTCTCTTCCATGTCGAGACTATCGACTGACGTATCGAGATACCGCAGTACCGTAGCCTCTGCCTGTGTGTAACCAGTCAAAGGATCAGTAGCTGCAGGAAGATCTGCAGTCAGGCGAGCGTAGTAAGCACGGTTGAATACCGTTGACTTACCCGTCGAAGGTTTCTGGACAGCAGATTTACCAAGGACAAGTCGGTGAATCTGCTGTGCGTCTTCGAGTGAGAAACCACCGATTGTAGTCATGGGATAATCAGTTTGTGATTGGCTACGAAGTTGTCAAGGTTCGCTGTCTCAGGATACTCGGCGTCGATGTAGTGATAGCCGGTGGTAGGGTTGAGTGTTCCAAGTTCGTTGTACGGAACTGCAGCACCGAATGGTTTACCCCTTGCTGTTGCTGCGGACAGAGAGAGTAGCGGCCAAGGAGATTCAGCGAAGTCCCCTCTGCCGTTTACAGGAATCGGAGCGTATCCTAACACTCCGAGCGGACCAAAGACAGCCTGCTGTGTGCTCATTGAGACACGACGGTATTGTTCCCTGAACCAACTGAACTTGCCGGGACCGGGAGGTCTTGTGTCGATTACGAAAGTGGCATTAAGTGTTATGAAATGGAAATTGACTTCGGCTGGCGGAGTCTCTCCATCAGGGTAACTCACTGTCTGCAATCGGAAGTTCTCGGTGGCTGTGAGAGTCTCCAGCAACACGTAGCCTGGATCTTTTCCGTAGCAGTCGTCTTCGTTGACTTTGTTAATGTACGGTCGAACGAAGGTGGAGTAGTTGAAGGTATCGTACCTGACGTTCCATGTGAAGTTGTGAACCTCAAGAGTGATCTCGTAGTCCATACCTTCGGTGAGAGGCATTCCGTTGGCATGACGAAGTAAGTCACCGTCTTTGTCATGGAACGTTGTGCCCCGAACTATGCGAGTGCTTGCAGACCATGTAGGAGGTTCTTCCCAAGGGGTCTTGATTGGGTTGCCGTTTTCGTCGAACTTCTTCTTAGGACCGAGGTTTCCTTTGCCCTGATCTTCTCGTTGCCCGCCGCCGGGTCCGCCTAATTGCTGGTTCAGCCACTGACCAGTCTCGTAAGTAACGTCTACGATCCAGTAAGGCTGCCCTTCCGGTGATGGTGACAGACTATTAAGGGACTTCAGTTTCAGGTTGACGAATTGGGGATGGTACGAGATACCGATGGTGAATGTCGGTTCTGCAGCAGCACCGTAGGCAGGCAATTGAGCCTGTACATCTGCAATGTTATTGAGCGGGGAGTCCATCTTGACAAGCCATCGCTCGCTGAGAGTATTGCTACCCCACTCAGCCGACATACTACTGCCATCAAGCAATCTACCGAGTATCTGTGCCATTGCTGTGATCCTACTGTCCGACTACTTGAATTGTTCCGCCCTGTGCAATTGCTGCTCGAATGTCTTGCAGCAATTGTATCTGTCGAGTCAACTGAGGGTTAGCCTGTTTGTTGGCTGCAGCAAATATCTGCTTGAACGCATCAGCCTGAGCAGCAGCAGCGTTCTGCTGCATACCCCCTATAACTTCTGGGGAAGCAGATTGCTGAAGGGCCTTAATCTCTTTCTCAAGCTGGGCTGCCTGTCCTTGAAGGAACTGCATCCCTGCGTTCTGAGCATTCTGTTGCATCAATTGAGCAATTTGATCGGCACCGATTATGCCCGGAGGGATGAACGGAAGTACTGCTGACGGCCCCATGAACTCTCGCATTTGCTCTTGAATGCGAAGCAGTTCCTTCTGCCGTTCCGTAGCAGTCATATCAAACATAGCACGCTTACGCTTCTCTTCCAGCATGTCTGCTTCGGCTTTCATCTGCCCCGCAAACTGCTGACGATCCTGCTCTGCCATACGACGCTTTTCTTCGAACTCCTCGCCGAGAAGTCTCCTGCCGTCTTCCTTCAACTTTAGAATCTGCTCCTCCAGTTGTTTCTTGTTTGCTCCGGCCTGCTTGAGTTCGTTTTCTGCTTTGGCAATTTCTCGGGTTGTCTCAAGCATACTTTCGCGGATTTGACGAAGTTTGTCCTGATCCTCAGTCTGCTGCATCCAACCAGTGTTGAAAATTGCTTCCAAAGAGTCTTGAGCACTAATGTCATTCAAAAGCAGATTAAGACGATAGAACAGGCTGCCGGGCTTAGCATTGTTCATTATCAGCGAGTTGGATAACTCATTTAGACGCCGCATTGCGTCTATCATTTTTTCCACTTCGCCCTTTTGAGCAGCCGACATAGCATCAGCCATAGCAGCAGACATGTCGTTACCAAGTTGTACAGAAGCCTCATGTCCGCTCGCTTGTAACTTTTGTATCAACTCCTGCATCTCAGCGTAGGCTGCTTGTCCGCCGAGAGTATTGATCAGTGTCTCACTTCCCATTCTTGACTGACGTGCTCTGGCTGCGGTCAGTTGTTCCTCAGCATCTTTCTGCTGACGCAATACGTTTTGGTATTCTTTCTGTGCTTGTGTTAGACTTTCAATGTCGTCAATACGTTGACGTTCTCTTCCCGCTTGCTGACGGAAGTTCATTTTATCCTGCAGCAGTTCGAATCCTCGCTCCAAGTCTCGTAGAGCAGTGGACAGATCTCGTACATCTTTTTCTGCTCTGTTCAGGTAACTGAATGCTGCTACGACACCAACAATTGCAGCCGGAATACCGATTATGTAGGCAGTCAGCGTCTTGATGCCCATACCAAGGATAGTAACGCCCTCGGCTGCCTGGAATGCTCCGCGAGCCACCATAGTCAGATTGTTTGACGCACCCAGCAATGCAGAGCGAAGGTCGCCCACTGCAATACCTTGAACGAAGTCTTCTGCAGCAAACGATGCCTGAGCAAGCATACCCGTGTACGCACCTGCTCCTGATGCAGATGCTCGCATGACACGCTCTGACTCTTTGACGGCTTCGTTGTACTGCTTCGTCGTCAGGTAGGTTCTGCCTGTCTCGACGTTGACAGTTTTCAGCAGGCGTGCGTAGGTAGCTACACGCTCGTTGTGCAGTTCCTGTGCGGTCTTCAAGCGGTTGATGATTCTTTCGGCTTCCTGAGCGTCCTGATCGACTATGCTTTTGACGCTTGTGGACGGATTTAACAGATCTTCCATCTGCTTCTTATGACCAGCCCGCAGTTCTTTGAGGCGTGCTGCTTTAGTCGCCACAGAAACATTGGATGCGTCGAGATTCTCTTTGAACTTCTTTTCTTCTTCCCGCTGCTGAACTTGCAGCAATCTGATTTCAGCCTGCTTGTTACCCTGCCTTGCAAGAATAGAAAGCACTTCGAGTCGTGCTTGCTTTTCAGCGTTAAGAGATTTCAAAGTCTGAGCGTCAATAAACTCTTGCTTCTCTTTCTGCTGGTTTGCAGCAAAGCTTGTCGCTGCTCCAGTCAGATCTTCATTCGACACGCCCTGAGCCTTGGCTTCTCGGAGCAGTTTAACGAATTCAGACCGAGCGGCTTTCTGACGCAATTCAAAGGCGTAGGCTTCGTCATAGCGTGCGTTTTGAGCGTTCAGAACTCCTTCAATCTTACGCTCAGTGGCTAAACGATCATTTGCCGCTTGCTCTGTCTTCCTTTGCGTGTCAGCCTGCATTTCCTGAATAACAGCGGCTTTCTCCTGTTCCTGCAAGACTTTGAACGAAGCGGTTACCTGCTTCAACATTCGTGCCTGATCGGAATTAAAGTTACCGAGCATTTTCTCCTGATGTACAATCTCGGAGATGACTCCCAGAAGTGCTTTTCGCTCCTGTGTCTGTCTCTTGGTCAATGCGTATATGCGGTCCCCTTTATGTACCTGATCTTCCAACCTCTGATTCTGGCGACTAAAGATTTCTGAGATGGAAGATTGCAGTTCGGCGTCACGCTCCATACGCCTGCGGATAGCGTTCGACGCTTCCATTCGGTCTTCGGCTTCCTGCTTACGCTGCTGCTGTTCGTACTTGTGCATCTCGGCGACACGCTGAGACTCCAGCAACTTAGCGTCAGAGATACGCTTCTCCAGATCTGCAGTTTCTTTCGCTGCACGGATGCGGTAAGCGTGAGCCTCTTTATCGAACTGATGCACTCTCTGGCGGTTGGCAATTATCAAAGCCGTCATTCTGCCATCGGCTTTAATCTGTTCGTCAATGAATGCCTGGACATGTGCCCCACCTTGGTCTGGGGCACTGCCGGGATAGAACGGGGATGCTGTGGACTTAGAGAAGTCAACAAATCTCTGCTCCACCGACTTCATGCCTTGCATGAACGATGCGTAGTCCAGAGAGATGCTTGCTGCAATGTCCGTGACGCTCATGCCCGCTGTCATTTCTTCGTCCCTATCATTCGCATCATAGCCTCAAACCCACTCCTGATAGCAGAAATGGGTTTGGCTATAACTGCAGCAGCTTTGTAGGCGTAGTCCTTTTGCAGTGTCCATTCCTTTACGTCACAAGGTTTGACCTTGGACTTCGGAGCATGGAAGCGAATGTCATTGGCTGCGACAATCGCGAGCAGATCATCGGTCATGCCCCACTTGTAAGTCTTCCAGTAATTCCAGTGCTGGTCGAACTCGGACATGGGCATGGCAGAGATTTCTGCCAAAGACTTCCCCCAACGACTGCAGAGGAACAAGACGAACCACTGCCTGTCGTTGGGAGTTATCAGTTTTTTGCTGCGGGGGTTTCTGTCCAAACCTCACGCAACAGATTCAGCAACACTTCCGACTGCTGGAAACTGACAGTCTCCATGTAATGCTCGATGACTCGATTCAGGTATGCTGGCTCAAGTGCGTCGAGGATCTGGCGGATGCTGTCAGTTTCCAGAACGGTGACAGACCATACCTCGGCGTTCTGGTCATGCAGCGAGTTGACCAGTTGACCGAGGAATGGTTTGCCGTTGTCGAACAGGCAGATCAACTGTCGCAGTGCATTGAAATGCAGGTACGACACTTTATCCGCATCGTTGTCGATCTTCGGCAGGCTCTTCACTGCGGAGTAAAACGCAGTGATGATTGCCATCGACGGTTCAACAATTTCTGAGGAAGGAGAGAACGGTACAGTAACACGCTTCAGAGGAGCAAAGATCATGGGAGTCTCGCCGAATGGGGTTAAGGGTACGAGGTACTTGATCAATCAGGTGGCAACTGCGAAGCTGATGCTGTTCAGCTTGTACACCAGTTCGACGGTGCTGCGGCTGGCTTGGTCATCAGACATAACAGTACCGGCTGGTGTGCAGGAGTTGCAGTAGCCGTTGGCAGTGATAACAGGTCCAGTGGTTTCGCCTGCATTGGCCGGAAACTCGATCAGCAGGTTGCCGGATCGACCGTCCATGAATGCGGCAATCTCTCGACCACCGTAAACCGTGTCAGGGTCCCAGTCAAGCGTCAGTGTGATGGTACCGAGGTCAACCATCTTACCAGCCTGGTACTGGCGAATCAGGTTGCCCCAAGCGTCCAGTGCCGTGTTGCTGCAGGTGGTTTCAACGTCGCCACGAGTGAAGCCGGACCAGTTCGGCCCGTCTACAAGGCACATGTACACATCACTGCTTGCATCGACCGGATCAGGTGCTGCACCGCTTCCTGTGGGCACACTGGTCTGCTCGAAGAACTTGACTCGAATACGACTCGTATCGCGAATGGGCATCAGAAAACCTCCTACAGAGTAGCCTTACCAGTGAACGAAAGGAGAATCACAGTCACGTCAGGATTTGACTGACCAGTCTTGGCTTCCATTGCCTCTCCCGAGGATAGAAACCTAATGTAGTTGATGAACACGCCAGTACCTGTAACGCTATGAGAGGTGAGTTGCGTTCTACGATTGCTGACTACTGGCTGTAGGATGTTCAGCACCGCATTCGCTAAAGCCTTACGCTGAGCATTGTCATGTGCGATACAGGCAATGTCAAGGTTGAAGGATACAGTTTCGGTCTCTCCCAGACCTTCAGAACAGTGCATAGGCGACTGTTCGCCTAAGTCCCAGTAGATGTAGCCGTAGGGATGCTTCTGCAGATCCAGAGACGGCATGAAGCCTGCTTTGGCGACAGTAATGGGCTTGCCGGAGATTTTGATTCCACCCAGCAAGGACTGAATAGCTGTGTCCAGATTGTAAGGACTCATGTGCTGCCCTTCTTCAGACCCTCTATAAGTTTCTGGCGGAAGATAAACAGAGTGCTGGCTCGGTGTCGGTCTACCACTTTCTGCAGTATATCGTTACCAGACCAAGCGTGCTTTCTTTTACCAGCCCAAGGGCCTTTCTTGTCTACGCCTGTGGCACCTCTCAGGAAGATGTGCCAGTAGTTTGCAGGACGCTTACGGCGATTCTTATTCTTTAGGGATTCAGGTCTCGTACCAAACCTCCTGCGAGCCATTGCCTTGACTTCTCTTGGCTGGGATGACTTGGAACGATAGTAACTGATTCTGCCGTGCTTGGCCAGTCCCTTGATCCGACCAGTGTAGATTTGCTGGTACCTGCCGTTTGTGTTGTTCTCCGGCCTTACGTTCGGGTTGATGTATTCGAGGTGAGCCTTGTCGATACCAACTACACCATAGTAACGGTAGGATCTACGCTGGCTCTGTCGAACCTTTGTTCGTACTGCTCGGAATGTGGCACCAGTAGACTGTGGCGGAAGTCTGGTAAATGATCCGTTCTCTTCACGCTGCATACGATCGAACTCAGCGTTCGCAAGCACTTCAGCCTTGAGGCTTGTTTCGATAGGCTGAACTGCAGCACGGATAGCACGACGCACAACCTTCTTCTGTATTTTCTCCGCAAGAGCATCGAAGTCCTTACGGAACTTCTGATCAATGGTGAATCTTACTTTGAGGTTGTTCTTTGCCATCAGATCATCGTCGGAATAAGTTTCTGAGCGATAGGTTGTGCTACGTTGTCAACCAGTCGGATATGGATCTTCTTGCGGTCGCCCCAAGGATCAGTTGCCTGACCGACAACTGCGTACACCTTTTGTCCGCCTACCCATACACAGTACATACCCTCGGTCACGGCACTGGCTGGGCGGCACCACTGACCGATAGCAATGAATTGCTGTTCGGTCTGTACGATTCCCTGGGCTGATATCTCGAAGGGCTTCTGTGGTACCTCCAGAGCGAAGGGACCACGGTAGTGCTGTTCGAAGCCCTGTTCAAGTTCGCCAGAGGCATTGCTCTTCGTACTGGGAGTCCAGAACTCCAGCATGAAGCGAAGGTTCGGTCGGCTTCGGCGGTTGTACTTGTTCATCCGCGACTCACCTTACTCCAGTCTTCAGCAACGTACTTGATAGCACGCATGTCATTCAGCAGGTTGTGATCTCGAAGAGCACAGTAGCCTTGTGGGAGTTCTGAGACTGGATTGTCACTTACTGCATCTCGGAACTCGTACAGATGGTAGGCAAGGATCTTGATTGCCTGAACTGTGCTGCGAGGAATTTCTGAGAAGGAAGAGTAACCAGTTTGGTACGCGACTGTAATCGGGTACGGCTGGTCATTGTCAATGTCGGTGAACAGAGCGGACCAGTCTTTGCACCACAGCTTACTTGGCTCGTGTGGGTAGACGGTGTAGTTGGCACTTGAGATATTGGCAGTCGTGCCGTCGTACTTCTTGTAGCTGAACGTGGTCAGGCTGGTGACTCTGCCGAAAGGCAACACCAGCAGACGATCTGCGGCCAGGAACGCTTCGTAAGGCAAAGACAGGTTCGCTGTCTTGCGGAGCAGGAATCGCCACTGTTCCTTTTCACAGATCGTCATGCTGGTATTGATCAGCCCGACAATGTCTACCGGAAGTTCCGAGTCCGGCGTCTCAGGGTCGAAGCCGATGTTTCGCTTTACATCATTGATGAACGCCTGAGTAATCAGCGTTGATGCTGCGGCTTCCGTTGAGAGGTCGATGTAAAGCGGCATACGAAACCTCTGGTATAACAAAGAAACCCGTCTATGATCCACGTCACCGATAGCGGGAGAGGTGGGACGGGCGTGTTACGCAAAAAACCGCACAGAGTCACCCCCATCGAACTCTGTGCGGTCGTACCCGTGAGGGCACTTTCAAGGTACTGGCATTGGCCTGCAGATCAGGTCAGGGTGCCAGTGCCTGTCGGGGTAAGATCGTCTCGGCGGTGCATTGTCGTAACCAATGCAGCAGCCTTGATCGTATTGGTGTTGGTACCGTTGACACGGTACACGACGGACTTGAACTGAACACCGGCCTGATTCTCGGCAAAGCTGACTTCTTCGCTGTCGAGTTCCAGAGCACAAGCAGTCGTACCGCTGGTGAAGACAACCTGCTTGATCAGTGTAAAACCGGAGGTTCCTGCTGTGACAGTGGAACCGTAAGCAGCGACGGTCAGGTTCCCGGTCAGGGCCGCACCGGCGACAACCAGAACGGCCTTGTCCATGATCTCGGTGATGACATGGGCGTTTGCAAGAGAACCAGTCAGGGTGATCGTGCCCAAGGGCACAATCATGTACTTGCTGGTCAGGTGAGTGAACTTCTGAGTAGCCATAGTAGAACATCCTTCTGGATGATTTGAATGAAAGCAGAAAGGGGGAGGTGGGGTAACGTCGGCGGCTCAAACTTCAGTTACCCCACCTCCAAAGGGATCAGGCAGTGGCTTTGTCCAGAACAACAAACGGTGACAGCGTCAGACCGCCGTTCTTCGGCTGGAACGTAGACTTCCACCACGGGCGAGCATCGTCGAAGCTGGTGAACAGGAACACTTCTTCACGCTCAAGGAATCGCACATGGATCGAGCGAGTCATCGTAGCAGAACCACGTTCGCCGAACAGCATCTGCGTCGGATTCACGCAAGCCAGGAAGTTGTCGTTCCACTCGCTGATCAGGTTGCCGTCCTGTCCGGTTGTGATGCCGGGCATGTACTCGGTCCAGATAATCGGGCGACCCAGCAAGGTATCCGGCAGTTCTCCGCCAGTGGACGGGTAGAATAGCTTGGTGATACCGGCGTTGTTCGGCGACTCGATCACCAGAGTGAACAGAGTGTCGTACAGGTCCAGAGGTGCCAGCCAGACGGCGTTCTCGTAGCCCCAGACACGCTTACGCATCTTCAGGACATTCAGACCGCTGACGATGCTGGAAGTCGCCTGACCGCTTTCACGCTTCACGCTAAGCAGAGCAGCATTGTTGCTGTTCAGCATACCCAGAGGGCGACCGACGCCGTTACCGTTGAGCAGTTCATCCATGCGGAAGGAACGTGCTTCCTGACGCAGACCCTGATCAATCAGAGAGGCAATCGAGATCGGGCTGTCGGCCATCAACTGATTGGTGACAGCGGCAGCACCGTTGATCTCATGGGCCTTGAGGCTGACCAGTTCCATCGCGTTCTTGGTCATCGTCGGAATCGACGTTTCCTTACCGCGATAGACATTGAATCCGCCAGTCACGCTGTTGCGATGGTCTTTGTCAACTCGGCAAGGAATATCGACAACCGGAGCAGACATGCTGATGCGAGTCATCAGACCGCTGATACGATCGGCTTCAGGTTCCAACTGCATCACGGTGTTGATGAAACCCCGAGGAACCATGATCCCCTGTGCTTCCCAGTTGGCCTTGCTGAACTCGTCTGAACCTACCGCATCCATGACGACTCGCTTCAAACGAGGGTCAGCGTCGTCAGGATTCCGAGTGCGGTACAGGTTGACGACAGCGTTCAGATAATCTCGCTGATCACTAAACCCGTACTTGTCCTTGTCCTTCTCCCATGCGGGGCGAGTGCTAACGCCGCCGGCAAGGTTTACGACAAGACCACCGACAGCATTCGACACGGCTGCGGTAGACAGTGCGGCGTTACGACGTTCAGCAAGGCCAACTGCCGTAGTGTTGAGGCAGTTCACAACCGCCTCAAGGCGTTCAATGTCATTGCGGTAGGAAGTTAGTTCGTCAGCCGTCAGCTTATCGCCTTTGGCTTCGTACTGATCGGTCACGCTGATCAGGCGATTGCGTTCGTCAGTCAACTGGTTTGCGGTGAACTTTGCCAGATCGCCATTCTTTGCAGCCGTGTCATTGAGCACGGCACCCAAGCAGCCCATCACGGCAGCATACCAAAAACGGAACATCTTAGATCCTTTGAATTGTGGGGTCCAGAAACGGACAAGCAGGGCCGTGCTTATTTGCGTTGCTGTGGGCAGGGCTATGCAAACACTGTAAACGGGTGTAATAGGGCTGTCAAGTTAAGTTCATGGAAATTCTGCGAGCATTCAAGGCTCGGCGTCGAAGTTCGGAAAGATCGGGTGCTTCGGGCATAATAGCCTTGTTGAGTGCTTCAGCCGGAACCTTCAGGCTGTTCAGCATAGCATTCTGCGGTTGGGCGTTACGAACTGAATGGAACAGTCCCTTATCTACGGCTTCCTGAGCACCGTAATAGGTGGTGGCTTCCATCAGGTTCTGAACCTCTTCGGCTTTCATAGAAGTTCTGGAGGTGAAGATATTCACAATGGCGTTGCGATGGGCTTCCCAGCGGTTCTTAGCGGCGTCAATGGATGCCAGGCTGTTGATCTCTTCGTACATGTACGGGTTGTGCATCATGAACAGACCGCCGTTGCAGATCTGACGGTTTGATCCGGCCAGTGCCAGCCAACCAGCAGAACTGAATGCGTATCCATCAACGATCGTGTTGACAGTGCCCTTGTGCTCCAGCAGGCGGTTGTACATTGCCATTGCCGCACCGACTTCACCGCCCGAGGAGTTGATGCGTACCGTCAGTTCAGACGGTGCATCCTTCAGGAAGTTGACGACTTCATCGGGAGTAACGTAAGGATCTTCCGGATTCCACTTCTGCGACAGGATCATGTCGTAGATGCAGAGTTCATCATTGTTGAACGCAGCAGTGGTCTGCAGAGTCCGGCTACCGTCAAGCGGCTTGCTGTTCAGTACGATTGATTTCATCTTCGATACCCTCTGGAAACTTCTGAGTGGAAAGCCATGTAGAGATAAAATTGGTTACGGTGTTGCCGAAGGTATCGGACCATTCAGACACCTGTTCGTTCAGCATGGTGGCCAGTTTGCCGTCTGCTGCATAGAACTCGGACACAGCGACTTCGTAGTCATCCGGGCGAGATTGACGCTTCTGCTCCAGTACCTTCTGCTCGTAGTTGTGGATACCACGAACAGTACGCATGAACGCATTACGCAGTCGCTTATCAATGCCGGACTGAGAAGGAGACTTGTCCATTCGTCCGGATGGTGGTTCTGCTTTGGCTGCGGCTTTCTGTTCGACTGCGGCGTACTCTTCAGCGGAGACCATACCTTCGTTGGATTTCTGCTGAGCCTCTGTGCTGGCTGTTGTGGCTTCGTTGGCAAGCCTTGCACCTTCTTCGAGGTGAAGAGAGTGCTCTACGGTCATTAGGTTGACAGGTACGTAGCGTGGGTCTGCTGCAGCGTCTCGCGGATCAATGTGCATACCGAGCAGGTTACTGGCTTGCCGGCGATTGATAATACCAGTCTCGAACAGGTTACGCAGAGCATTGCTGAACTTGTCGATGACGTTGCGATACAGGTACAACTGCTCGAACTCGAACAGGAATAACATGTGGCTCGGAATCGGCAGCACTTCTGTTCTGAACTGACTGCAGATTCGTGACAGTAACGGGCCGATCGAAGACTGGATGAACATCGACATGGCAGCCGAGATATCCACGTCACCGGCTTTGGTGCCCATGTAACTGTGCAGCAGCACGGGAGGAACATTGAGACCGCGAGCAATGTCTTCGACACTGAATGCACGAGTCTCAATGAACTGCAGGTGTTGGAATGGAATACCCATGTGAACAGGCTTAAGGCCCTGTTCCAGTACACGAGTCCGGAATATGGACTCCAGAGGTGCGTCAGGATCTTCCGAGAAGTTCGCTTCGATACGCTTCAGTACCTGAGCGTCCAGACGATTCTCAGTGGTCAGGAACATCTGGGTCGCAATACCACGAGTGTAGAACTTCCAGCCGAACTCTTCGCTGGCTGAGTACAGATCCATGACACGGGCATTGTTCTGAATGAAGCCCTGACCACGGTGGTACTGAGTATCGAGTACGTGACTGCGGAAGTGAGCAATGCTGTCCTTGGGTACGATCAGCGGCTCGGTCTTCAGGTCACGCTCAGACAGTCCTGTGTCGATGCGGTACAGCAGTTCTCCGGATGCAGCTACACGACCTGTTGAAAGGTTCTCACCACCGTTGGCACGGAAGATGTTTCCTCGACAGATTCTGGAAGGATGAATGTAGTACAGACGGCTGGTGCGGCCTTGGGTGTCCGTCTCTTTCAGGAAGTAACAGTTACCGTCCATCAGAACGTCGTAGACGATCATCATCAGAGCATCGTCAGAAAGCAGTTCTGGGTGGAAGTAATGAGAGAACAAGCGGGCGGCTGGGTGCTCGGTAGACGTGACCACTCGTGTACGCTCGCCAGAGCCTGCTTCCAGTGCGTACATTCGTCGGGGAAGGGAATTGATCATCCCGGTGTAGATCTTGACGCCACAGAAGACTGCAGAGAGTCTCAGGGCGGTCTGGGATTGATCGGTGTAGGATCGTTCGTGATTCATGATCCCGAACATATCCCGCCAAGTCATTGTGCCTGTGGCATTCCAGGCAGCATCGACAAGGTTCCCCACAAGGCTGCTGACCCTGCTGGCGGGAATGGACGGTTCACTTTTACGAAGCCATCGGAACATAGTTCACCTGAGTGATCGAATATCTGTGATAACTTCGTCTTCCGGATACAGGTGCGAACCAATCGCCATCAGACTTGCAACAATACCGTCAATCTTGTTGACTGATTTTGACTTATCCGGTCGCATCAGTCCATCCCGAGACTGCTGGATAACAACATTCCCAATCATCCAGTCCAGAACAGGATGCCCGCCATGAAACAGCATACCGTCCTGGACTAAAGCACTCATGCGTCTGCAAGGTTCATTCATACCAGCAAAGTTTTGTGGATAGGCTCTGCTGGGGAATCCGTATTTCTTCAGACCTGAGTAGATTGCGTGAACACAGTATCGGTCAAAAACGATCTCTCTGCAACCTCGAAAATGATTTAAGATACCAGTCTGACTGGAATCTCCCAGCATGGCAGCGATGATAGCATCTTCGTCGATAGCTTCGAGTGGACTGGTAGAGTTGATCAGACCAGCATCATACCACAATCCGTAAGGCAGGCTCTGTTCGTGACTGCGTTGGTAAATGCTCTTTGCAGGACACCAAGACCAGTTGAGCAGAATGCCCTTAGTTGGGAAGAATAGGGATAGAGATGCCAAGTCGTGAACTTGGGAGTTATCAAAACCAGCATGGCATTCTTCATCTTTCAGTTCCTCGACTTTGTTGATGTACCAAGACCAGTACAACTGGTGTCTTGCCAGATACACGTCGATCGAAGTCGCTGTCGTAAAGCGACTGTCATTGCCGACATTATGCCAGAGTGAATGCTCCGATATCCAGTCTTTGATTGCTGCGACTGAGAGTAAACGAACTTCGTCAGGTTTGGGATTGCCGTTGCACCACACATGCGAAGGAATCCATGCTGTTTCTGTTTTGGTTCGAATGTTCAGATGCAGACGCAGGAAACGGTTCAGTTCGACTGGGTTGTTTTCAACTGAGCGAACCTGTTGTTCGAAGTACGTTCTTGTGACTGACTTACCGAAGTTCGGATTGGCTTTCCTCCAGACAGACTCTTTACGGAAGTCATCGTCTCGATCGGCTTCATAAATTACTGGGAGGAAAGTAGGATCGAACTGTCGGCCTTGGGCTATTGCCTTGGCTTTCTCGTACAGAGTGTTGCAGGGACTCGGACGATCGTAGTCAGCGGTGGTTGTGTAAAGGGTTAAGGGTTCCTGTCGTGAGCCTGTACCAGTCAACAGAACGTCAATCAGTTCACTGTCGGGGTGAGCATGGACTTCGTCGATGTACACAAAGTTTGGTGAGAGACCGTGCTTTGTGTCAGCGATGGAAGACAGTACCTTGAAGACCGAGCCGTCCTTGTGCTCGAAAGACTTGGTACTGCGAAAAACTTTGTTGTCTCGCAGTTTGCCGATCAGAACCCTGTTGTTCTCGATCATGTAGATAGCATGACGAAAGTTCAAGGCTGCCTGCTCGGTGTCTGCTGCGGCACAATACAACTGACCTCGTTTCTCCTTGTCGCAGAAGAATACAAACAGACTGATCACTGCACCAAAGCTGGAAGTCTTCGAGTTTTTACGAGGGACAAAGATGAAGCATTCACGGTATCTGCGAAGATCTGTCTCTTCATGCTTCCAGCACAGCATGTTGGCGTAGATTGCCGACTGCCAGCGTTCAGGCACAAAGGGCAGACCTGTCAGATAGCCTTCGGGAAAGCAACAATACTCTGTCATGAACCTCCAGACACGCTCCCATTCTTGTGTGTCAAAGTAGTAGCCTTTGGCACTGGCGAATGGATCGTACATCGGGATACTGCGAAGGAATGGGACAATGTCTACTGCAGTCTTCTGCCAGCCGACAAGTTTTTCCTTTTCGTACACTGGGTCCGGTATGATCAGAGTTCTTGGTGTCTTCCCGTTGACTGGTTTGACAAATGAAAGTTCTGGTACCGTTTCAAGTTCCAGTTCAGGAACTTGCGGCTTCGGTTTCCTGCGGGGCATGGGGGTGCCTCACACTATTCCCTGAAAGTAATCGTATTCGTCTCGAAGGACATGACTTCATCTGAAGTTCCGGGCCATGTGAAGGTCAGAATCCCTGTGTACTTGTACTTCACCAGTCCCTTGAGAGTTTCTGAGGAAGAGAGTTCAACTACAACGTAGGGTGCTTCGTCGCCTGTACCTGTTCCCGGCGGATCAACAAATGTGGCTGTTCCAGAGATGATGCGGTCGGAATCCAATTCTCCCGCTCGCTTGATGACGAATGTTACCGTAGCCGAGGAAAAATACAAACTGCCAGTTGAAGAAATTGGCACGCCATTTGTATCAACAACAGGAATTTGTATAGCACGACCGTTGGCTTCGGTGTAAGAATCGCCAATCGTAAGAGTTTCTGGGAAAGAAGTAATCTGTCCCGGATCAAGTATAGCACCTGCCAGCAAGGAAGTAATACCGCTGGCACCGCTGATCAGATCTGTCTTGTTCTGAATCACGTCAAGCTGGTCGAGGATCAGCAACTGATTACCGACTGTCGCTGAACCACCGCCTCCACCTGCAGGACCATTCTCCAGCATGTTGACTGTGAATTGCCATACCGCACCATCTTGCACAAGGCCAGTGTTCAGTCTGTCAGTCACTGTCTTGATGAGTGTAATGCCAGCATTGTCCGGTGCAGTATAGGCACTGCTGGCCAATCGACTGCTGTTGGCTACGTCAATGCGTCCCAATTCAATTGCCAGTTCTGTGCGTACTGCAGTCGCTACTTCTGCTGCTGCATTTGCTGCCAGCACTCTGTTCGACAATGCCCCATCGACAAAGGCATCTTCTGGTATCGCTGCTGGTTCAACATCATGGACAACAGAAGCGATATGCTTACTGCCTGTGACAGATACGACACGAATGTTGTAGTTGTCGGCCAGCAGTACACCATCCAGATAACCTGCTCTGGTTGCAGTCCAATGAGTAGAACTTGCATACCCTGACGCAATCAGTGTACGTGCTTCGAACTCTGTTACTGTCGGTATGTCTGACAGTTGTGTATCGAGGTTAGCGGATGCCAGTCCCAAGGCTGTCCGTGTGTCTGCTGCGGACAGCGGTGCCGTGTAGCTGGTGGTTGGCAGCGGCATTCCTGTCACCGCCACACCGCCCCACTGATCTGTGTTTGCTGTGACTCGTCCGGCAGTCAGGGTGATCGCACTCGGAAGCCGCGTCAGCAGTGTAGTCGTGCCTGCAGTGTCTCCGCCTGCATACGTGCTCACTGACCCCGCCAATGCAGTGATTGCCGCAGTCGCTGCCGGAAGCCCGCCTGTGGTGTTTACTGCGTTCGTGAACAGTGCATCGTAAACCGTAGGCTGGCAGATATCCCAGCGAAACACCGGCATAGCCTGTGCCGTGTTGTTCACCGATATCGTCAACCGTCCAATCGTGTCCGTGTTTTCCGTGGTCAGCGTAATCGCATAGTGCCCGTTGTGGCTGTGGTTGATTGTGTTGCCCGACATGGCTGCAGACGTGCCGTTTTTGGTCAGGGTAAAATCGCCGATGACGGCTGTAGTCACAGCCACGCCAGACGCATCCAGCACCGGACCCACGAGCACAACAGCGGACGTGCTTTGTTTCAGAAACATGTCAGACCATTCCCGTTAAGACTCGTCGCCGCCTGTTACCGCTCGACCCAAACACAATATCCCGCCGTGCCTCATAGGCAATTCCCCGGCGTGTCGCCAAGAGCCTGATTTCACCTGCAGTCAATCCCCGATTATACACCGCCACGTCATCCCACTGCATCGAAGAGTTAAACCCTTTTCCTTCTCTCGCTATATACGTCAGCGATTGGGCTGTGTTTGATCCCAGGGTTCGCGTAGCTCCGATCTGGATTCCATTTTTAAAAAACGTAACGGATAAACCGCTCCGCACGACTGCTAAATGCGCCCACTGCGAGGCCAGTCCACCATGCACGACACTGACGAACACCCCACTGCTCGCTGCGTAATATACCGACCCAGTTGCGTTCAGCGGATCGACATATAGTGCGTAGGTGTCATTCCCTCCGCCAACGATGACGCCAGCCGTTCGCAGCGAAACATGAATCGAAACGGTCTGTTGTGTAGTCGCCGTGGTCGCGGGAAATTGGACGAAATCGTTGCTGCCGTCCATATCGAGAGCGAATCGCCCAGTGCTCCGCAACCAGTCTGTTGGGGCGTCCATGTTGTTGAGTGTGGCATGTCTGCCCCTGCCGCTCAGATCATACAGATTCAGCCCCGCCGGACCCTGCGCAGACGGGCAAGCCGCGAACACTCGCCCCTGCCACAGTTGCGGGTAGCGTGCTTCGCTTGCCTGTGATGCGTAGCGGCCCCAGAGCATCAGAACGACTCCGTCTTAGGTCGCACCTTAAGCGTGTTTCCGCTGCTCGCGATAGCCTGATTCGTACCATCGTTTCGCAGCAGCAGCTTAAACGATCCTGTCGGCAAATCGCTCGTGCATGTCAAACGCTGTGCAGTCGAGACTGCTCGCACAGTAAAGATCAGGTCTGGCGTGCGTGCTGGCGTTACGCTGGTTCCACCGTCTTCGTCATTGGTGTTATCGAGAGCCTGAATAATCCAGCCCACGAAAGCCGTGTTTGCGGTCATGGCTGCGGCTGAACTGGCGATATAAAGCTCCCACTCGCCGAACCGATAACCCGGCTCGCCAGTGCTGAGCGTGATCGCACCGGAAAGAACGTTGCTGTTGTTCGCCAGCGAGTTAAGGGCAGTGCTCAGGACTGTGGTGATTGTGCCTGCAATGTTTTTTACCGTCGGCATTTCAGACACCTCCCCGATATGGTCGCATCGCGTCAGACACCTGTGCGGGGCTGATAACCTGTTGCGTATTCGCCAGTGCGGAAATTACAACAACATCTGTAAGCGTCAATAGATTGTGCTGGATCAACTGCGGAGTTCCTGCAGCAATCGCAGGTTCATCCAGGTCAATTGCATCGCCTGCAGTGATCAGGTCGATGATTGTGCGAGCCTGTTGATACGGTGGATCAGGAGACTCGAAGTTATTCGCGACCCGCTGAAGGCCGCCCCATTTGCCAAGCTTTGCCAATTCTTTCCGCAATGCCGCAGCCGCAACTGGTTTGCGAACGACAGGAGCAATGACCGAACATCTTTCAGCACAGCCCGAGTCATCACCGATTTCTGCTCGATGTTTGGCATCTGGGTCTGACTGAATCAGCGTGTATAGTTCCGCCTCTGTCATTCTTCAGCGTCCTGCTTAGAGATTCCCAAGTAGTCTTTCAGATCCAGTACCGTTTCAGACACGGTTTTGAGTTCTGTAAGAGCCTGATAGGCAGGCAGTTGAGATACTGCAGCCTCAGAGTTTTGCATCTTCTGTGATAACCCACCCTTCTGACAATCCAGAAGCAGGAACAGACGATCTCTCAGTGTAGTCTCGGCTTTCTCCAGTTCGTACACCGCTGCATCCACTGCTGCCTGCAACTCTCTGCAGTCTGGAGTAGCTGACGGTTCTGCCGGACGGAAGAGAGACTGTTGCGATTTCTGTGACATACTGAAGTTCTCGCGTTACGGGGGTTGATCTGGTCTTGGCCAATTGCATTTCACGCTGCAACTCAGCGACAACGTGAACAGTCTTGTAGGAAAAGCCTAATGGCAAAAGCAGGCTGCAGAAGAGTGAGACTCGGCTGATCCAGAGTCCAATGGATCTGCGGTATCGTACTCGGTCGCTGTAAGCTGTGCGAGCGACATACAGACCAATGACATGCAGACAGATTGTGAGAAACGCTATCCGTACAAACTGTTCGCTAAGGTTCATCGAATAACACTCCAGAGATTCGCCAATGCGTACAGAACAATGCTGACAGCGAATGCGTAGATCACCCAATTCCATGCCTCACCAGTGTGTTGCATGAGAGTCTTGAATGCTTTTTCCGACAGTTCCACGTCTACGCCGGGCAAATCGACGTGGACCATAGGACGCTGTTCGTCTTTCTTCTCCGGCTCGTCCGCCATTCTGCACTTCCTGAAGCAGAAAAGCCAGAGCCGTCACCACTTCATCAGGAGAAAGTTGCTGGTGTCTGGCCTATCTGGCAATCGTACAGTAACCTGACAATGGAGGATTGTCAATAACCGGAAGAAAATGTCTGTTGACTGGGTATGAAACTGCAGTTGGAATACCAACACCCCAAACCCCATACAATTTCTGAGGAAGAAGTATGCCCCGCCCGTGCCGACGCAAAAGTCGCCCTCCGATTCCGCTTGAGAAGTTCGCAATACTCCTACGAAAGCGTATGACTAAGTCCGAGGTTTTCTTCTGGGCACGGCTGAAAAAAGCACAGAAAGACTGGAAACACAAGTTCCTGCCGCAGGTGGTAGTCGGTCAGTTCATCCCGGACTTTTACTGTGACTCGCTGAAACTCGCGATAGAACTCGATGGGAGTATTCACAGAGTCAAAAGCGTGAAGAAGCATGATTCACGCAGAACGAAGCTACTCAACCGAATGGGAGTAACAGTAATCAGATACCAGAATGCTCAGGTATTCGGTAACTGGCGTAGTATCATTAACCAGTTGAAGGAAGTGTGCTATGGAGTTGAGTAGGGAGTAGTATCCCTAAACCCCCTCTTCCCCCTTTTCGCACGGAAAAGCGGTGGAGTGTATCCCTCTGTTGTTCCTGGCAGTCTTGGTTTACTGTCACGCTGCCAAACGTCTCAACAAGAACGTCCCCTTTCGTGACGGCATCAGTGTACGACAGGAATCCTGCCGAAGCAAGCCATTTTGGCAGAACTGCCCAAACCAGTGTACAGCGTACAGGTAATTGACTCCCTGCGCAGGTACGTACAGCCGACATAGCCAGAATACGCTGCCAGACGCTCTACGCCAGCGTTTAAGGGCCTCTGAGCCGTCAGGACGACCGAATACCCGTCTGACAGCCTGCAGGCCCTCAGAAGGCCAAGATTTGAGAATTGCCTGTACAGAACAGTGTACAAAACTTTGTATCACAAATCTGTTGCAGTATGCCGATAATGTTGATACAATTACCGCTGTTCCGTTCAACAACTTCTGAGAGGAGAGACATGAAGAAGCGGCTACAGATTGAAGTACACGAACTGGAGGGTACCCAGCCAGAAGATACGCTGGCATTGCAGGTAGGCAGCCGGTGGACCATTGACGGATCAGCCTATCAGGTAACTCTGGTACGCAAGCTGGTAAATGGTGGACTGGATATCCACTTTGAGTCATTGACAGGCTACAGCGGTGTAGTCATCAATTCATCAGGCAAGCATGGAGATGAGTATGAAATGGATAGACAGGCAGACACGCAGGGTGATCATGAGTCTGTGGTGTCGAATGAAGATGGGGGAGGACTCCTGGACTGACTTCACAATTGAGTATCTGACTTTTGGGATCGTGGCACTGCTCTGTATGCTGCTCTGCGGATGCGGTACAGCCAAGGGTGACGTACTGATGATGTGGCACGATGTTGATACCACTGTGTCACCAGAGACGGGACCATTGGTTGTAGAGATCGGTACTGGTTTCAGCGGTAATGGCAGACCTCTTGGTTGGCTCGATTTCAGGGCTACACAAGAACGTGGTGCTGAATTGGTGACTGGTACATGGAGTGATCAGTATGGAACTGATGATGGTACACAGACACTTAAGATCCATGCCGTACAGCAGGGAGGTAATGACTTTGCTGTACTATCTGCGAATGGAGCAGTGATACCTGACGCTGACTTCCTGAGTGACTGGGTGACACTGTGGGATGACCAGAGTACCTTTCCTGATGGATTGACGTACGTGATGTTCAACTGGTCATCGTACATCAAGGGGAATCAGGGTGACGCATTCGGGCAGATGTATGTCGGCAGAGGCTGGATCAGCTTCAACCAGATACATACAGAGCAGGCAGAACCGGGTATGGCTGATAAACCATCGTATGTTGTCCGTCAGGTGGCTCTGGGGACAGATATGCGACTGACGGGTCAGTTGACTACAGCAGTACCAGAACCGAGTACATGGTGTGCTCTTGCTGCTGTTGTGGCTTTAACACTGTGGAGGAGAGTGAGATGAGGTACGGACTATTGAGTATCAGTGGACCACCGATCATTGAATGGTACACAGGTGGTATGCTGATGGTGATCGTGGTGATGGTGCTGGTGATACTGTGGATCGAATATCAAGACCGAAAGGACAGGAAGAATGACTGGCGAACAGAAGAGTGGCAAAGGTTCGATGAAGACGGTCTCTACGACTACTCGTGGGACGGAAAAGAAGACAAGGAACCAGTACGCCACCAGAGTGTACGGGATCAGTGCTCCGACTGAGTTCTGGTCAGCAGTAGAGCAGTATGCTCAGGAACGAGGATTGACACGCTCCTCCGCAGTGGTGGAGTTAGTACAGCGAGGAGTAGGAAGGAAAGCACCTCCTGCATCCAAGGCTGTAGGCAGACCGAGAAAGAAGACTGTGAAGGTGCAACAATGACTGAGGCAGAAACACAACCCTGCGAGCGATGCGGGGAAGAGCCGATCGTGTCCTGCGACGAGCGGGCAAACAAATGGGACTGCGTTCACTGGTGTTATGATCGGCTGTCAGGGGCCGTAAACCATCCGACAAGGGATGCGGCGGTTCAGGCGTGGAATAAATTAGTGAAGGGAAATGGCGATGATGTGTTCGTGCGTTTCGACGGCATCTGCGTTTCTCAAGACTGAACGGCTTCGAACTGAAAGCGGAATAATCGAGGATAATCAATGATGGTTGTTATTAAGCGTGATGTGGCCTACACGGCGTCGTATGGCTGCTGGTTCTGTTTGCATGTCGGCTCGGTGGCGATTTACCTTGGACGTGGCGTCAAAGGCTCTGGCCCACGGCTGGAAATAATGACACCCCGACACTGGTTCCGCTGGTCGAAGGGATATAGAGATGCGAGGTGCAGCAGTGACAGACGACGAACGAAAACGACTGGCGGCGGAACTGCTGCCGCATCTGGCCACAATCATGCGACTGACTAGGCCAGCCCATGGCACAGTAAATGCGTGGCTGGCAACGGCAAATATACTTCAGATCACACTGAAGGATCTGATCGAAGAAGTACAGAGACAGGAGGGGCAGCAGTGACAGTGCAGTATCGTGAACTGGTGCTGCTGGAGAAACTGCAGGAACTGACAGCACCAGATGCGGACTTTGACTATTCTGTCTTGCGGGGCAAGATGAGCATCGAGGAAGTCCGAATAATCCGTCAGGGCCTGCAAGTAGCAATTGATCATCTGCAGGAGAAGTCAGGCAAGACGCCTAACTGACCTGCTGAGAAATAAGAAAGCCCTCCAGCGATGAACTGGAGGGCTTCTTTCATTTGATGTATACGCCGTACCGCCTTTGACCGCAGGTACTTCTGGAAGAGAAGACTGGTCCGTCCCTGTGTGCTCGGGTTGACCACCAATCATCTTCCTCACGGTGGTTGCGTGTCTGATCACGAATCTCTCGGTGGATCATCTCAACCACAGTGGTACGGAATGCAATCGACTCCTGCAACAACTTCTTTGCTCGGTTCATACTCAACTCCTGAATAGAATGATACCTGTGGAATCCGCAGCACCACCCGTTGTGAATGCTGCATCAATTGCTTCCTCAGAAACTTGTTCGGGTACTCGGAGAAACAGAATGTCTCTTGGTGTGAGTCCCAGTCGAGTAGCCAGTGTGACCATGATCACCTGCTGACGATTCAGAATGCTGAACCAAGGTGACGGCTTGCTGTCGAGGTAGTTCCCTTCATCGTCGTACTTCTCAACGACGTATCCTTCAGCTTCCAGTTTGGTACGTGCTTTGTGCATCAGACACAGTACCTCAACAAGTTCTGAGATGAGAGTACCATAAGCAGGATTCAATACCTGTCGCTTTTCCATGTCCGCTACGATGAAGTTCCATAGCAGCATCTTGTTCGGGTCAGTGGCTATGCGAGTTGGTACAGGCAGATCTTCTGCAGTCGCATACTCCATGATCTGTGATGATGGGGCCACAAAGTAGTAAGCATCCTGCTTCTTCTGTGGTGGTTTGGTTCGAGGTTTGGCCATTTGCTGTTCCTTGGGGTGATTCATGCTCGATATGGCATGGTTGCGTACATCATGGTATCACAATTACCAATGGCGTCAAGAATAACATTGTGACACCGGAAAGATA
>Ga0208147_1000012_pt1 | contig 54808 bp, 93 predicted proteins | sample DEB3_08_DNA_FD_184520 | JGI IMG/M metagenome (GOLD analysis project Ga0208147, IMG submission 184520) | Aqueous microbial communities from the Delaware River and Bay under freshwater to marine salinity gradient to study organic matter... | ecosystem: Environmental > Aquatic > Marine > Coastal ... | reverse complement strand
ACGTACAGCGTGTGATGACACGATGATATCGCACACCTTGAGCAGTTCTTTTGGTGGTACGCGACTCCAAGACATACGTGGCGTCTCCTATTGGTGCGCGATGGACTCGAACCAGCGACCACGGAATTATGAGTTCCTTGCTCTGCCACTGAGCTACCGCACCGAGTGTTACTAGATGGAAACGAAGAATACGGCATGCGTTGGCTCGCCGTCTATCCATAGGTCGGATGGATGCGGATCGTGTAGAAGGCGGAATCCTTCGAGACCAGTGAGTTCACCGACAACAGCATGTCTGCCGGTGGTGCATTCACGTGGTGATTGACCAGTCACGATACACAGGACAGGATGACGTACTGGATAGATCGTTCCGCCGTTTCCAAATCCGATTTCGATAGCCTGCAATCCTCGCAATGCCAGCCAGTCTTGAAATGCGTCCCAATCCCACTTCGCGCCGTCGCAGGCTTCGGGAACATCATCAATCGGAATATCGAGTACAGTGGCAACGCATGCTTGGAAGCAGTTTGTTGGCCCTGTCTGCCGCACGGCGTTCGGAATCGGCCGCGTGATATACTGCGCTGGTGTCGTCGCGGTTTCGCTCATCTGGTTTGCCCATTCGTTATTACGCTGGCACGATCCGTGTGAAGTATTTCTTATGGTTCAGATTGATAGACGCACCATTTTCAACGCGATATGCCTTACGTTCGGACATTGGCCCCATTCGAGTGATAACCTTTCCGGTGGCATTCTCTACGATCTCAACAAACACTTCGCTCATCATGTTCCTTTCCTGTGCCTGGATTCACCGAAAGCCACTCATCCAACTTGCGGATCATCTTCAGGATAGACTCGTGACACTGCTCCGGATCAACGTCGTCCAAAGTTTTTCTCTCTCTGAGAACGCACTCGCGACCGTGGTAAACGTAATCGTCGATGATGATCGGGTTATCGTCTTCATAAACGTGCTTGTAACACCCGCTGCATTCCCAGAACCATCCTTGGGCTAGGTACTGCTCGATCGTCACTGGCCCCGGAGCGTACTGATCGAACTCCTTAGCCCGATGCACATGCAGGTCGATGTATTCGCAGTCGCATCCGTCACTGCCGCGCCGCCCGCGACAACTCTTGGATGACTCAGCGAAAACAATCCTTTGGCCATGATCGTCATCCTCGCACGACAGCTTGTAGGCTTTCATTTTTATCCATCGCTTTCCTAAGTGCACGTAATGCAATGCGTTCTCATGACTCATTCAATCCGTTTTGCAAATCCGGTGTCGGATAGGCCAGTCACGAAAGAACGGTCTCTGGAATCTAGCACATAATTCACGTCTTCGATTCGCTCCTTTGGAAACGCAGCGTGAAACAGTGCACGAGCGACGGCCTCGTTCTCGGCCCACACATAAGAACGAACGAACGATTCACCACACGCCCCTGTGGATATCTCGAATAAAACCATGACTGCTGTCTTTCAAAAAGAATTGTCATTGAATCGACATTATCACCCATCCATCAGCAAGTCCGTAGCACGGCCCGCGAAGGATATACGTGACCTCGCGCGTAATCTCATCGCCCGTGTACTCAAGCGGGCATCCGCTCGCTATTTCCTCTCCAGTGAACACAGTGCTTCTGAGTCGCAACAAATCACCGACAGCGAAACCGCGATCGTCCTTGCGTATCTCAAAGGTCTTCTGACCGAGTACAACGGCATCGAATACTTTTGGATCAGTTTTTAGTTCGTGTATCATCATTTCCCCTATTTCGTTGATCGGGTTCAAAAGTCGGAATCAGTCAACCACTTCCCATGCGATCCCGCCGAAGTATTCAAACGGGCTATGTGTCGGCGATGACTGAACACAATTCTTCATCTCATTGAACATACAGCGGCACGTGCGAATCATCTCTGGCGGGCCTTCGACGTACACCGCTTTACGTCCGCAGTAGTAGCACGGAGCCATGCCAAGTATGGAGAAATGCGCCTTGGACTTTCGGACAGCATCCATCGCCCGGAACTTCTCGACTGCCTCTTTCATCTGCTCGATGGTAGGTACGTGTCCAGTGGACATCGAGTTCGTGCAGCACGTTGCTTCATCCCATTCGATCATCGCATCACCCTTTCGTTCCATCGGATAATGGCATCGACGTGGGCCTTCTTGCCCCATTCGTTATCAGTGCCGCCGCCGATTGTTTGCTTGCGAACTTCACCGCTGGTTGCGCCGCATTCATCACACTGAGCAAGCCACCAGCGAAACGTCGATCCTTCGCAAGTAGAGACATTTGTTCCGCCGCAGAATGGACATGGTAAGGCAATCGGTTCAGTGCTCACTGGCTGTTCTCCGGACGTAACTCACACTTCTGACAATGAATGCAGAAGCGACATTCGATCAACTCGCCGCGTGGTGCGCGAGTCTCGTATGGACCGTACTCATGCTCAACGCAGCTTGTGTAGTACGATGGGTCGTATTCGACGAGGACTTCAAACTTGAAGCCGCACACCTCGCACTCCATCTCTCCAGAGTCTTCCTCGTGCGATCCAACAGGCGTGTGTTGGTGTTCGCACTTTGGGCAATCAATCGTGTCCATCATGTCTCCCCTAGTCGATTTTGTTGGCGAATTCCATCAGCACGTCAGCATGGCAATCGGCATCGAGTTCGCAGTAGCACGCGAGATTCAATCCTCGCAACTCCTCGATCCGGCTCGCAATGACTTCCATTCTCTTGGCCTGCGGTGTGTCACACGCTGGTTTTAGCTTGCCGTCGAGAAGACGCTCCAGCCACACGCGGAACTCTGCCGCCGTAGGGAATGGGTTCCCAAACGTACCAGGCCTCGTGACGCAGCGCGAGGTTGCAGGTAGCCTCCAGCCCTTTGTTCGCTTTCGCTGAATCCGGCTGATTGTCACGTATCGGCCACCTCGAACTACTCCGATCTTTATGGCCATCATGTCTCCTGCTTGTTTGTGTATTCACGGTGCATCCTCAAACGATTCGCACTCACATCCATCGACTCTGCAATACTCCCCACGCGAATGCTGGCAGCACTCGTGTCCGCACTTGCACAGTGCGTCACAGTCACACGGATCACTCCAGTGCATACAGAATGGTCCAGAGTCACCTTCGTCTCTGCATCCGTCATCGTCTATCGCGCTGTCGTCGTCCATATCAAGCCTCGCTGTCTACGTGTCAATCATTGTTTTACCACGGCAATTGGAATGAGTTCGGCAATCCTTCTGGCGGAACTCCGGTGCTGACCCACGACGACTCGCATTCATCCCAGTGGTACTGGTGTGTCGTATCCCCGATTGAAACCAACATCGCTCTTGTGTCTCCACTGAAGGCGCCGGGATCGTATCCGCAGTGAGTGGCCGGATTGGTCGTTGAAAAATGCGACTTCGCTTTGAGAAACGAATCGTGCAGCTTCATCCACATTGAAGCACTAGCCCCAAAAATCGTCTCCAGCCTATGAGCTTCTTCAATGGAAAACGCGATGTCATGTTTGAACCACAGCGGTGTACAGCAGATCAACTCTAGCCACAGATGCTTGTCTGCTGTCCATTCACCGAGCCTCTCGACAGCATCGCTGATTGTCCATCCTCGCGATAGAAGCTCGTCTCTAACGAACTCGCCGATAGGAAAAGCGTATGGGATTGGTGATTCCGATACGCTGTCTATAGATTCAACTGACATGTGTCACTCCGATAGTTTATAGATCACACCACAGGTTCGTATATCTTCGCGAAGATATCAGGCTTGCATGGATAGAAGTGCAGCCCATCACCGGCAATGCAGGCGACGCAGTTATGCTCATTGGGGTATCCACCCCACACTCCCGGCGTACTGCTTCCCATAGACTTGAACCATTGGTACGCCTTGACGACAGCACTGGGTTTCTTGCGATACTTCTTTTGTTCTGTGGCGTAGACAGGCGGCTGCGTTGTGATGGTAAGGTCTTTGGCACGCATGGACATGATTGCTTCACAGAATCCTTGCAGCCATGATGCAGACTTGCGAGCAACGAATTGTTTGCCAGTGATTTCCTCGATCGCAGCGACCAGATGCGGCCACTCATCGCTCGTTCCACTGATGCAACCACGCGCAGCCTGCTGAATCTGGAGCAAGCTGTGTGGATCAATGCTGGCGATTGGTGTTTTCTCCTCGACTGGATCGCCGCTCGGGATGAGCACGTAGTTATCACTGTCGTCGATCGGGCAAAGATCGTTGAAACCGTCGTCGTATTGCACGCGGAAGCACGCACGGCCCGGTAAATCCGCTCGTGGAGTCACCCATTCCACTCCAATCACCTCAGCGTACTCGTTTGGGCGGAAGCTGTTGCGATTGATGCCTGCGTAGAGGACTTTTTTACCTGATTTCATGTCATTTCCATTGTTTTTGGGGCGGATTAGTCGTCTTCGTGGCTGTATTTGTCCAAAAACCGGTTCATTACGTCCGTAATTTGGTGTTTTGTGAGGTCGGCGTAGTTGTCGGCGATGAAATTCGACTGATCTCTGGCTCTCGCAAGCTGCTCGGCGAGCGATTGAGCCTTCATTCTGGCTGAATCGAAGTCTTCCTGCTCGATCAGGTCGCGTATTTGGTTGTTCTTTTCACAACACAGCCTTCTCAGCAGTTCCATGCGGCCGAAGTGGAACCCGGCGAGGTTGATTTGTTCGCTCATTCGTAGGACTCCCGCATCTTCCAGTGCTTACCGACGTTTCCAGCGTCGAGCCACGTCAAGTATGTGATCGCCTGTTGCTTCGTGAGGTTGGACACGCCTTGGTAGTCCACGTATCGCACGGCGATGTACCGGCCTGCCACAAAAGAACCAGCCATGAAGTAGTTTCCACCTTCGCTGGTGGTGTTCTGGTTGGCCTCGAACCTCTTGAGGTGCGCTGAGATTCTTTCAGCCAGTTCCTTCAGCTTGATTGATGAGTTGAGTTTGCTCACGCATGTTCCTTCTAAGTGCTTTCTCGACATTTTTCTTGCGACGTACCCACGCATTTGGGCCATCGCGTTCGACAGTGTGAAAGTCGCGTGGCCATGCCGCCACTTCCCGTTGATTCGCACGCGGAATCGGCTCTTGTCTGAAGGGTATGGAAATTTCTTTGGCCACAGAGAGCCACGAAACAACTCCATCCTAACCCTCTTGCCGGAAACTACGGCAACCAATATCGCGTCAGGCTTCCGTTTTTCCGACATTTATTGCCATTTCCACTTCGGTTGCGGTGTTTGTGTCGATCGACCTCGCGCGGCAGCCGGTGCATAAGCCTTGAGTGCGGCTGCGCGTAGTATGCGCCGTGCAGTTGCGGAAGATTCACTAACCTCAAATTGCACACACGGCCTCGGAATGCCGCCGACATTGAATACAATTTCAGGCTCGAATCCACCACTTGATTTGTATCTGATGCGGACACGCACCGGCCATCGGAAGTATCGAAGGCTGTACCATCGCCGACTTCCGAATGATCGCACAGCGATCACCTGTAGCGCCTTCTTGATCTGCCGCTTGTTCATGCCTGCCCCCTATTGATCGAAAATCTTGTCAGTGGTGATGTCGTGGATTTCTGCGCGTCGAAACGGCCGGTACTTCCTCGCCTCTCGCAATGCTCTGCCAGCCTGAAGTCGCGTCTTGAATCTCTTGGCGTACCACTTGATTAGTGTTCGCGGTGGATCGCCGTCGTGGTCTGCAATCCAAAGCCCATCATCAAGGCACACGACATACTTCATGCCATTGGCCAACAGCAGCTTCTCTTTCAAGCGAAGATTCTCGGCGCGTTGTTTCCAGAGCGACTCCAACACTGACAGCATTGATCCAGCCATGTGTTCGGCATCGTAGTAGCCCTCCAGATTGGCTCCGATACTGAGAAGCGAATCGGTTATCATGTGGACGTGTCGCGATGCTGGACATGTGACAGCCATGTTGTTGACCGTCAACTGGCGTGCTCGCTCGGTGCGTCTCTTCTGGTTCTGGATTTTGTTTGCTGGGTGCGTCATGACCACTCCATTCGACCGCCTTGAGCGAAGGCGCAGTACGGCTTATCGAACGTCATCCCGACATCACCATGCTGGTACAACTCGTAAATCGCACCCGAGTCAGTGTCCCTGTCGTATAGGTCCAGTTCAGTGCAACCGTTCGCGGATGCAATGGCCGACAGCGAGTACACCCGGTTGTGTCCGTTCTCCTCGACCTGTTCGCGAAGCCACTCCAGAACTCGTTGCTTCAATTCCATGTTTGACTCAGACTTTCGTTTCGAGAAACTTCTTGAGATACCGATGCACTCGATCGAAGATGATGCTCGCTTGGATCATTCCGCCAGACCTTCCTTTATGAAAGTTCCAGCCGTACATGTCACCCTCGCTTCTCCATTTCTCGGCTTCAGCATCAGCTTCGTCGCCAGTCTTCAGTCGCTCATCATCAGCAGCATTGTATAAATCGAATGCCGACTGAATCACTGCCCGCTGCTCGGTGCATGTTCGATTGCTGGCGTCCGCGCGACGGGTTTCAAGCTCGATGTCATTGCGCAGTCCGACACACTCTTTCCTCAACGCGAGCCATTCATCAGCCAGCTTATGCACGCTCACGGCAAGTGACGCCCAGATGTCTTCTGGCCCACCACCTTCGCGGACTCGAACGACAACCGACGGCGGCATTGCAGACAGGATCGCTTCTGCTTCACGCTTTGCTGTTGCGCTAACACCAGAGTCTTCTGTCGTCTCAGCCATTCGCGTTTCAGAACACGCCGCTTGAAATGCTGAGAACAATGCCGTCTTGTCCAGTTCGTAAATGTCGAGTCGCATGTTATCGCTCTGCCTGTCGTTCCACGCCTCGAACCACTCGCACCACGCAGCGTAGACGCAGTAGGGGCCATGAACTGGCTCAAGTTCGATGGCCCTCGCATCCCACGGCATCACCACCGTAGTTGTGTCATCCATTTGTCGCCACCTTTCTGTCGTTGCTGTCGCGTCGAGGATTCACAATTCGTCGGCATCGTCTGCAATGTCGGCTTCCATGTCCCTTGAGTTTCGGGGCTTCGCAATCGCAACTGCCCTTCCGCAGATAACTCTCTGCGGGTTCCGTTTTGGCCCAATACTCGGCGGTGTCTGGTAGTGACATTTATTTCACCTCCACGCCGAACGCCTTCACCACCTTGTCAACCATGTCACGCAGCACGACGGCCGACTCTCGATTCGCACACGAGATGTAGACCTCTCCGGGGATAGGCGTGTGCAACTCTTCGTCGATTTCGCCAACGCCAGACCCAACTTCGTGAGTGGCGCCGGTGTCCTTGAAGATCAGGCCGTTACAGTCTTTCCACTTGAATAGGTGGATCGACACACGTCCCTCACCGAGTCCGATTTGCAGCGGTGCCAGCAGCAGCATCTCTGGTCCGATGCCGGGTTCTTGTTCCGTCACTTCTGTCATGTCCCTGTCTCCATTCTTCGGTGTGCTGTTACTCTCTCAATCAATAATCAATGGACTTGCCGGGAGTCGAACCCGGTGATGCGTCTCGGCATTCCTGAATGACCTTCTCGGCCAATCACGCCCAATTCTTGGCATCGCGTTTACCAAGCGGCAGCGTGTGTCGGCTTTCGCTAACGCCGCAGAACCCTCCAAGCCCAATGTCACAACTCCGGCGTCCAAAAAAGCTCCGGCTTCGTATCAGCCCTCAAGTACAGCGGATGCTTCGGTCGTCCTGCCTGCGTTCTTCCCAAGCAATGAATCGGCTTTCCGATCGCATTGCAGACAGCCTGCTCTCGCTCTGGTGAGCAATGCACGCCCCACGCAGCAATCACCATTCCGACACGTGTTCGCTGATAACCGAATGCTTCGTCATTACCTGGCCCAACAGGATCAGACACAACAACAGGTGAGTCATCGTGATGGCGGCCAAGCCACATGTTCTCCGGCTTCGTTGCTCGAAACGCATAGGCGTTCATCATCAGTAGTCCACCGTATCCCCAGTCCTTCGCGAACCGAATGCACCGGCGTATGGTCGGATCATCGTTCGTTTCATCTGCGGTACTGGGATTCAAGCCGATCACCATCAACATGCTCGCATGCCCTTGCCAGTTCCATTTGCGCCAAAGCGTGTACCTGTAGTGAAGACATGGCGAGAACTCTGCTCCAGACTCGATCTGTTGGTTCGGAAATAGGGTGCTCATGACATTGAATTCACAACAATGTGGCGGTTCTGCATCACGAACGGCTTGTCCATCATCATCCGGAATTGCCACATGTCATCCATAAGCATGACGAGAATCTCCGTCTCATAGCGAATCGCACCGACGTAGATCAGGTAGTCAATGTCCTCTGGCCCGTAATCGACAAACCGCTCGCGGATTGACACTTCACTTCGCCCGACGACACTTCCGTCAGGCATCACGAAACGGCCAGTCGGCTTCGTCTTCTCCATGAACTCGCATGCGCGTATATCAAAGAACATCGGCATGAAGTTCCCTGCGTCGTACACGCCATGATTGATGTGTTCGTGCAGAGCCTTCACGTTGTCTGGATGTGTGTGCAGCGTCGGCACTGGAAGCCCCTAAGAGATGTTGTCAGAACAGAACGCCGGAATTGGATTCTGGTGTCGCCGCAGCCTTCCGGGCCTTCTTCGGTGTCCTCAGCTTCTTCACGAACTTCAGCACGTCATCGCGAATCAGTTCGTCTGTATCACTGAGGTATGTGTAGTGCGATCCGTTGAAGTCGGCACCGCCGTAAAATCGCGCGATGCTGAAGTGGCTTTGACTTACACCTCGAATCAAGAACGGTGTTTCGCGGGCGAGCTCACTTGCGTTCATCGCGTCGATTTCGTCTTGCGTCACAAAGCTGCTCATTGAGAATCCTAGTTCGCGGCCAATACGCCACCTTGAAAAAACGACTGTCTTTCCGGCCTGCCATGCTGCCCAACACCACGGTGGGTCTCCCTTAGAGGATTACGCCTCAGTCGCGGAATCGAACCGCTATCTCGCCAGACCTCAGCAACCGAGTTGGAATCGAACCAACTTGCTCCCTCATTGCGGTTTCGTTGGAGGCTGCATGATCCATCGCAAGCGATCACCGTCCCACCGTCCTGTGCCTATTTCGCATCCATGCCCAGACAGAGCGAACTGAAGCTGAGTCTCTTCCGATTGCCTGTCCCACACTGCATTCACGGTGATGCTCGCGTTTCCGGCAGAGAACGTAACTTTCCCATCAATTCCATCCGACTCAATACTCATGTCAGCCATGATTCATTCCTTCCGCGCAGGATAACCTGCGGCCTTCACATTTCGCAGGTGAAACACAAGTTACGCCTAGCCTCGCTGCTCATACATCCTCGAAACGAACACCGTCGTTCGTTCGGCCTCGAACCGATAGCCGCAGTCGCAGTTGATCGCCGTGAACTGATCGCTGCCCTCGGGGGCGTCGTGAACCAAATGGCAATGCGGGCACTCAGGCTCGTCACTCGTGACCGGCTTTGGCGTCTTCTCGACTCGCCTCTTGGTTCTTCGCGTGTCTTGTGATCCGCATTTCTTGCAATTGACGTGTGGGGTGATGTCATCGGCGTGATCCGCGACGTTTCCGCAGTCCCAACACTTTCGTTCGTGGGCAGGCGTAACTATCGCCTGTACCGGACCGGCTTCCAATCTTCTACACATTTGCTTTGGTCCCATGATCTCTCTTTCATCGCGGCCGGTAAGCCGGGCGTTCACAAGACCACAAATGCCGGTCTCTCCCGGCTGTCACGCCCATATCCTCCCGACCCGCTTACCGGCAATCGCGTTACCGTTCCGGCCTAGCTCTTGCGATGTCGCACGACTTGTGAGGATGGCTGACGTTTCCGTGCGTCCATCAAAACGAATGAACAATCGGTTGCTGGGCGATTTTACGTCCATGTAAAACGCCAGAACAGGACGTTCAACGTATTTACTCATCCGACGCGGTAAGCGATGAAAGCCACACCGTATCTCCGTCGTCGTCGCACACCTCCACGTCCTCAGATGACCGGATGATGACCTCGTTATCATCCATCTCGAACGTGTCGGCGGATGCGTTCAGCGTGCTGGACACTCCGACATTGATGTTTGCACCTGCTGGGCACTTAGACAGCTTTGCTATCAATTCCCATACCTTCATGAAAGTCTCCTAGAAACGATGAACAATCAAATCCAGCGGAGCCGTCCAGCCGCTGTAGGAATGAAGCGGGGAGCGGCCCGCTGATTTGTGGCGTTCGGTGGCTAAACTTGCACGACTAAAACTTCTTTTCCTGCAAACGGGTTGGGCATTGCCTTGTATCGCTCGAACATCGCCTTGCGGTCGTCACTCGTCGATTCTGGAAGCTCGAATTCTCCGACGTGCGTTTTGTCGAATTCACCATTCCAGAAACGCGCATCTTTGACGTGCTCTAGCAACCACGGCTTTATTGCGTCCATCGCTCTCGGGAGCATGTGTGTCATCAAACCGTCTTCACCTGTGATCGCTCCAAGGTCTTCGTATATGTGCCCCATTTCAGTATGCAATCTACCAGTGGTAAGATTTCTCAATCGTTGAATATCCACGTCAAACGTCCTTAGCCACCGAACAGTTGATTGAAACCAAGCGGCGGCATGCTTGGTTTTCAATGGCGGCTGAACACTTCGCCGCTGGTTTAATCAAAGCGTTCACGCTGACTTGAGTATCGACAGGTGATCCATCGCCTCAAGCGTTGAATGAAACGGCGATCCAGTGCGTGGATTGACAGTGCCAGCAATCAGGTATCCCCATAGGCTGTCCACGGGAGTGAAGCTGACGCTGGCCTGTTGCAATCGCTGCTTAGTGCGTCGATACAGAATCGAGCAGTGTCGAATGTGGTTTTCGTCGGCCGGTGATTGCGGGCGCCAGTTCATAATGCTCCCTCCAGTTCGGCGACTCGTTTCTTCAAGGCTGACACAAGTTCGGGTATCTTCAACATCAACGGCGAGTCCTGCACGGAGCCGTCGTCGCTGATGAACACCGCTGGCATCAGGTGTCTTGCACATTGCACGAGAATATCACGATAGAACATCTCGTTGCGAAGATGCTGGTCAGATGTTGCCTCCCACACGGCCCGCTCTATTCGCAACACCTCATGCGATCGACACACTCGCTTCGTCTGCTCTTTGCGGCACCCGCATAGTTCATAGAGTTCGTTCACGTCTTCGTAGGTCGCGATGGATTGAAACTCGGAATCTGCTTTAAGGTCGGCCACGTCTGGTTTCCTCTTTAAGTCGTTTCACGAACAGCATGTCTTTCATTTCCGAACCCGGATTGAAAGTCACAAAAAACTGGCCAGGCACAACGACTTTCTCCAGCGTTCGCGGATCAGGAACCCGCCTCGGCTTTCGCTGCTTCATGTGAAATGTCCCGAATCGAAGCAGTTGGCAGTGACCGTCGGCCTCCAACATTTTCACCATTTCATCGAGAGCCGTTTGAATGATCTCTTGTGTCTTCCTCTGATTGATGCCAACGGCCAAAGCGACATTTCGGATCAAATCATGTTTCATTTGAATCCTCGATTTCATCAGCCTCTTCGCGTCGATCGAAATTTGCCTCAACTAAAAGGCGGTATTTCACGATGTCAAGAACGCCGATCGCGGCCTCGTAAGTCAAATCGAATTCCTTTCGGAAGTATTCGATTCGAGACAGGATGTCTCTCTGAAACTTCAGTGATGCTGGCTCACTCACGTGGCAGACTCCGCGTGGCCCTTGATGTGTTCGTGATAGAACCGACCGGGAGACGGCGATGCGACAAACGCCGCGTATGTCGCCGGTTCTACTCCAGCAACCTGTTGCGTCTTCCCGCTCGCAAAGTGGATTAGCAAGGTTTTCTGCTTGTCGTCATAGTCGAGTTGGCGAATGGCAGACGAGTTCAGTTGGGCTGAGGGCATTCCGGTTCTCCTGTGGTTTCTGTTGTTCTGTTCAAGGCAGCAAGAAATTCACTCACGTCGGCGCGTGTGATGAGAATCTGCCCGCCGAAGTATTCATGGCGAAGGTACACACGCTTTTTCGTGTGCCGATTCATGACGCCATTATGGACCCACGTGCTGATCGTGGTTCTAGCGCGGTTGTAAGCGAGACCGGTTTGCTTGACGGTCATCTTTTCGTTTTGGTCAGGCATCGTCTGCGATTTCCAGTGCGGTGACAAACATGACAAACACGACTGAAGTGGTTTTACCGCCCAGATTGAATCTCGTCAATTGGACTTACGCCTGTTCTGATTGCACCACACAAGACGTTTCATCTTTTCTCCTTTATGGGTTTGCGACAAATGGCGGACGAAATCACGACGAATGACTCACCTCCTGTTGTTCAAGATGCTGCGGCATCGCAAGCATCTTCTGCTCCAGTTGATTCGTCCGTCGCGACTCAGGCGTCCACGCCGGAAACCACATTCGACGACTCTTCATTCCTGAAGACGTTGGCGGAAAAGACTGGTCTGGAAATTCCAGAGGGAGTCGCGTCCCTCGATCAATTTGCCGACTTGGTCGATCGCCTGTCGCAGCGTGCGTCGCTGCTGCCTGAAGACGTGACCGCTGATCGAATTCAGGCTTGGCAAAAAGCCGAGTCGTTCGAGAAGCAGGTTGCCAGTCAATGGGACGAGTTCCAGAAGTGGCACTCTAACGGTGGTCAGCAGCCACAGCAGGCCGCGCAGCCAGTTGTTCAGCAACAGCCTGCCGCTCCAGTTCAGCCGCAAGCTCCCGCCGCTCCCGAATGGAAGCCGCGATGGGAATTCCCAGAGATCAGCGATTCCGATCTTCGTTTTGTTGAGCAGGACGCCAATGGTCAGTATCGACCAATCGAGGCCGTCAAAGATTCGATGCGTGCTCGGCAGATTGCTGACATCGCCAATCAGGCGTCGATGGTTACTCAGGACTTCGTGGGCAACCTCACACGCAGGCCATACGAAACTGCCCAAGAACTGTTCCGCCCAGCAATGACCGAGTTCGAGAAGCGATGGGAGACTGAAAAGCTCGCCCCGCTTCAAGAGCAGATTGCCCAGCTTCAGTCGATGCTGAATCCCGTTGTTGAGATGACTCAACAGCAGCAACTCGCTGCATGGGAAGAACCATACCGCGATTATCTCTACACCGACGAGACGATGTCCGAGTATTCACCGGCTGGCCGGATGTACGCGACATTGGCCTCGAAGGATGTTCCTCTGGACCAAGCATTGGCGATGGTGCTGGAAGCGATCCCGCATCAGCCGAAAGCGGCAGTGCAGTCAAACATCGTGGCTGCTGCCTCGCCGACGCCCGTCGCCGCGACGCCTGTTGTGCAACAGCAGGTACAGCCGCAAGCGCAAGTGCAGCCACAAGTTCAACAAAAGCCGCAGTCGTTTCTGCGTAAGCGGGTCGTTGGTCGCGTGGCCGATAATCGCACTGGACAGCCGATTGAGCAAACTGGCGGTCTTGGCCAAGATATGGGCGACAACATGTTGATGAGTAACGAGCAGCTTTGGGATATGGCGCGAGCCAGAGCAGAGCAGCAAGTTTCACGTACGAATTGATAGGCAAACCCACACCTCCCCTTGAAAGGGACCGACGATGCCAATGCAAAACAGTTCCGATGTCCTGATTGCCACAGCGATCGAGTATCTCAAGGGAGTAACCGATCAAACGCAGCGAGGTCGCCTCGTTCTCGCGTGGATGAAAAAGGGAGGGCTTGTGGTGACTGGTGCTCAAGGCATCACGACCCAGAAGCAAATCCAAATCAAGCAGGTTCAGGGGCAGACATATAGCCCCGGCCAGATGCACGCCTTGACGCAGGCCAACCTGTACCGCAAGGCCACGTTCACCAACGAAGTTCTGTACGCCGCTGACACTCTGGATGCGGTGGATATCGCCCAGAACGGCGGAAACACGCAGTTGATCGACGTGTACCGCGAGCGTATGCCGCAGGTCGCGATGGCGATCAAGAACAACCTCGGTCGTTCGCTGTACGCTGACAACACTGTCAGCGGCAACGAAAAGCTGTTCACTGGTGTTGGTTCGATCTGCAAGCAGGACACTAGCGTTGCGGTGACTGCGGCCGACAAGGTTGCGATTCCTTCGCCGACTTACGCTGGCCTGTCCACTGTTCCCGGCCCTGGCGGTTTCGGTGGATCGTGGTCAACCGGCATGACGACCAAGCCGAACGCCGCGTTCGGTTATGACTGGCCGAGCGGTCAGGGTACTTCTGAGTTTGACGCTTGGACACCCAAGCTGTTCAACGAAGTCTCCACGTCGTGGGGCAGCACTGGCGACACGTGGCAGGAAAACTGCCTTGCCATCTTGACGTTGGGTGCTGGTTGGATTTCGCAGACGGCTGGCGAAGACAAGCTGCCGAAGATCGCGATCACCAGCGCTGAGCGCGTGTGGGAAATGAAGGAGAAGCTGCGGTTGGCGTCTCGCTACCTGCTGCCTCATCAGCCTTCGGCCGATATGGGCTTCCCCGATGCCGTTCAGTACGAAGGTCTGGTTGTGGATAAGGACTTCGATTGTCCTGCCAGCCGGACTTACCTGTTCAACCCAAGCAGCATGATGCTGCATCTGCACGGTTCGCCTCCACAGTTCGAGTCCTACGAAGCGGGCATGTTCTTCGGTGTCGGCCCGATTCAGGTGCCAGCATCCGGAGCGTACAGCTTCCAAGTGTGGGCGCTCGGTAACTACCGATACAACCCCAAGCACCTCGCGTGCATCAGCGACTTCCACACGTGATCGACGCTGTCGATCGAAACCCGGTTTATTGATACCACCCCCACTGATTGGAGCTTAGCATGGCTGGAGTTGATCTTGGTCCTGGCCTGAACCAGAGAGATTACATTGCGTCCACGGACATCACCGACTCGACCATGTACGGCCGCGAGGCCGATGGCGATGACTTCTCGGGGATGGGGACGTATCAGGATGCCCGCAACAGCGAGATGCCACGACGGCTCGTGCTGGTGCTGAACAACGCCGGAACCACGCTTGCCAAGGGGCAGGCGTTGATGTGGTCTACTGGCTACATCGGATCGAAGGTTGAGAAGGCGACTGCCGGTAGCCGTATCTGCGGATACGTCGATGGCCAGCGTCCGACGACCATCGCGTCTGGCGCGGCGTTTTACATGGTGAAGCGTGGTCCGTGCTCCGTCCTGCTGGACGCCACGGCCTGCAAGGAAGGTGACGGACTGGCAGTCGGTGCCGCGTCCGGTCAGGTCAAGGCCGTCTCGGCGAATGCTCCGGCTCGGTATGTCAATGTGGCCGCTTCAACGGCCATCAGCGACACCGTCACCGAAACCGCATTCAGCACGGCGGTGACTCTTCCCGCGAATTCGCTCAAGGTTGGGTCTGTTATCCGCGTCAGGGCACAAGGGATTGTTACTTCCTCGAACTCTTCCGACACGCTTGACGTGGCGTTGCGTTTGGGGACGACCGATGTGATTGCAACTGGTGCCGTCAACAGCACCAACGACGACATCATTTACATCACCGCTGACATCGTGATTCGCACGATCGGTGCTTCGGGGACGTTCGTTGCTGCCGGAACAACCGCGAACGGTGTTGTTGGGACTGCAACGGCTCTGCCTCGCTTGAAGGCCAGTACGGCGATCGACACGACTGCGGCGATCAGCGTCAACTGCTCGGCGACGTGGTCGGTGGCGAGTGCCAGCAACTCGGTTCGCTTGGATGTGATGGATGTTGAAGTGATTGGTTCGGTCGATTCGTCGATCGTGAGCGCGTGGGCGATGGCAGACGCTGCGGCGGCTTCCGGAACTCTCGTTCGGGCCTACGTCAACTGCTGATCGGTTGCGCGAGAGTGAAACGACAACTTCAGCCGCGTGCTGCGACATCATCGCGGTACGCGGCTGTTTTGTTTTGAAAACACGGGATGGAGGTCGAACATGCCGAAAATCAGTAGCGGCAATTGGATCAAGCACGGATCGGATGGTGACGACCTGTTTGTGGATGATGGCGTTCGGGTGTGCGCTGTGTGCAGCACTCCGAAGGTGTTGAGCCAGTTCCACACGAACAAGTTCACCGGCAAAGTGAACATGGCGTGTCGCTTGTGTTCCGAAAACTTGCGAAGAGTGTCAATCAAAGAAGGTGAGGTTGGTGTTGCCGACAAGCTGGTTGGGGCGCTCTCTCGGGCAACTGGCCGGAGTAAGGCAAATGCCGAGCTTGGTCCGCTTCTAGGTCCGACCCTGAAGATGATGTCGGATACGTGGGGTGGAGAGAAGGAGACGGCCAAGAGGCTTGCTGCTATCACGACGAAGGCTCTTGACGATCCCGACACGGAGTTAGGTCTGAAGGCGGTAAAGATGCTGCTGGACTCAATGGCCCGTGCTCAGAAGATGGCGCCAGAACCCATTGATGTTCGTGAGTTGTCCAGCGAAGACTTGCGTGACGTGTTGATCGAACCGGCAAGGCAGTTGATTTTGGAGGATGCTGAGTTCCGCCGAGAACTGCTCAACATGCCGGATGTTCGCGCCGCATTGCTTGGCGAAGAGGGTGTGAATGTCTTAGACAGCGACGACTACGTGTACGATGATGAAGGCGTTTTGGAGACCGCATGATGCCGTCACTGACAGACGTACAAGCCAAAGCTCTGCTAGAAGCGAAGAACAGGCGTATCGACGCTCTGTCGATGATTCGTCTTTTGCCGCATCAGGAAGACGCCATCCGCAAGATGAGCCTCAAGAGCGTTGTCGAAGTGCTGGTAAGCGGCGGAAACAGAAGCGGCAAGAGCGTGCTCGTCGCCTGCTGGATCACGTCCTATTTACGGGACAAGCCGATCACTATGTCGGACGGATCGGAGTTCTATGCTAGGCCACAACGATTCCGTGGACAGCCAGTGTTGGTGTGGGGCATCGGGATCAACTGGAATCACATTGGCGACAACATGTACCGGTTGCTGTTCCGGCCCGGTGAGTTCTCGATCATTCGCGACCCCAAGACAGGCAAGTGGCGATCGGCAACGAAGGACGACGACCAGCTACTTGTGAAGCCGAGTCCGCCGTTCATTCCGCATTCCGATATTGCCGATGACTCATGGGACTGGGAGAACAAGAAGGCGAAGCAGCTTCACTCGGTGACATTCAAGAACGACGGTTCTCGATTGGTGTTCTACCCATCGACAGCCGATCTTCCGAGCCAAGGCGACAAGGTGAATGCCATCTGGATTGACGAAAATATCGACAACCCAGACCACTACACAGAATGGCAGATGCGTGTGACAGACCTGGAAGGACAGGTTGTGTGGTCTGCATGGCCTACGAATCAGCCCAACCCAGCGATGAACGGGTTGATGGAGCGTGGAAACGCACAGGCTGACGATGACGAACCTCAGACACTCTACTTCCGGTTCCGTGGATCAGACAACCCGTTTTCAACAACGAAGACGCGAAAGTATGTCCTGTCTACGATGAGTGATGAGGAAGCTGCCGCGCGTGATACCGGCGAAGTGGACATGAACGCTTGGATGATGTATCCGAAGTTCAGACCGGCGTTGCATCAGGCACTCGGGAAGTTTCCAGAGGACGATGATCCGAACGACAAGTTTGCGAAGGCACTTCGAGCCAATCACGGTGAAGTACCACATGACTGGACTCGGTATCTGATTCTCGACCCCGGAACTGTTCACCCAGCCGTGTTGATGTGCGCTGTTCCGCCGCCGAACCTTGGCGACTTCGTTCTGGCATACCACGAAATCTATGGTAAGCGACTGGATGCTGACCAGCTTGCGGAGAAGGTTCTCGAAGAGACGCTCGGTCAAGTGTTCGAGGCGTTCATCATCGACGGTAACGCGGCTCGCCAGCAGGGCATGGGCTTGAGCTTTACGTTCGGAGACAACTACCGACGAGCGTTCGCGGAGAGGAAGCTGCGAAGTCGCCGAACCGGATCAGGGTTTATGGTTGGATCGAACGAGCCGGAAGTCAGAATCCCGATGTTGAAGTCGTGGATGAAAATGCGAGAAAACGGAACGACACGACTCCGGATCATGGGCTGTCCGTTCCTGTGCAAGCAGCTTACTGAGTACCGACGGTTGGCAGACCCGGCGACGAGACAGCCGACAGACAGGCCAGCGAAGAAGCAAGCGATAGACGTGGCACAGTGTCTTGAGTATGCTGCGTCACGCGATATAGGGTATTCTCGCCCTGTTGTCGGGAACGAAGAGGACGTGTTCACCAAACTGTTTGGTGGCATCATCAAGGAACTGGGGCTGGACAAGAAGGCGGGTAGCAGGTCTGTCAACTTGGGCGGCGGCCGTGCCTCGTGAAAGGGGTTGTTCATGCAAGCGATTGAAATCGAAGTCGGGCAGTGCGTTCAGTGGTTCCCACAAGGGACAATCAGCAATCCGCCGCGTGGCGGCATGGTGATCGAGGTTGGCGCGTGCGGAATGGCCACGATCTCGCTGCCAAACACAAATGGTGGATGTGATGTCAAGGCGATGGTTCGCCACATGGATGACCCGATGCTGAAGAAGTATCCACGCATTCCAATGGAGGAAGGCGCATGGGATTTCACCAATCGCGACAAGACTATCTCTGCACTCGCGTCTGATCTGACTGGTGGTGCCGACAAGCAGGTTCCAGCCAAGAAGACGACAGAGAAGAAGCAAGCTGAACTGGTCTGATTCTGCGACATCGAAGGGATGGTGACTGAGCGATGATCGCCGAAACTGGCCAGTTCGATTTTTTGACCAAACCGATCGTCCAAGCATGGCTTGGTATGCTGAAGCGGTCTGCCGAGTCAAAACGTGAATTCAACGAACTGGCCCGTCAGGTCAACTCGCTGTACTCGAAGCCGTCGAGCTACATGTGGAAGCCGGAGTATGTCAACGCCTATATGGGCAAGGACATCACTCCACCTAAGTTCCAGATGACGGTGAACAAGCCGTTCGAGTACGTCAGCATCTTCTTGCCTCTGCTGTGGTGGGACTATCCGAACAGGAAGGTTGCCCGTCACAAGCGACTACAGTTTGACGCCGAGATACTGTCGGGAGGCGATCCAAACAGGCAGCAGGTTCTGGAGCAGTTGCTGGCGCGGGATGCGTTTGGTGATGTCAACAATGACGCTCGATGCCAGTTGTTCGACAAGTACCTGAACTACAGTCAGCTTGTTCAGCCGGGCGAGGGCTTGTCTCATCACATTGAGATGGCATTGGTGGACGCGCTCGTGAAAGGGCGCGGCGTACTCGCCATCGAACCGTATCGAGTTCCTGGGTCACAGACGACACTAACCGGTGCGTTCTATCGGTCTGTTGACGATCTATTCATCGACCCGGATTGTGTGGACCCCACACTCACGACAGCAGACTGGGTGGCTATTCGGCACTTGGAACACTTCTCAAAAGTGGAGGAGAGGTTCGGCCTACCCAAGAACGAGCTTCGCGGGAAGGGGACACTGGAGACATCAAATGGCCAGTGGGATTCCGGAACCGGCATGGCGAGCGATCGCGGTGCTGGCCAAGAACGCAAGAACCTCATCGAGTGGTACGAAATCTGGTCACGGTGCGGCATTGGCGCCAAGCTGTCCGGAATAGACAAGCCGATTTATTCTGGCTTCGATGAGGTTGCAGGTGACTTCGTGTACCTGTGTATCTCGCCGTCGATGCCGAAATGCCCGCTGAATCTCACAACCAGAGACATGGTTGATGAGAACTACGGTGGCGAGGGAATTCCGTTCACCGACGATGACTTGGTTGAGAAGTTGCAGTGGCCGACGCCGACGTGGATGGCAAATCGCTTTCCTGTGGCGTTGCTCGACTTCACACTTAAGTCGAACAGTGCATGGCCTATTCCTCCAATGGCACCAGCTATTGGGTACATGTCTTGCCTGAACATCTTGGTGAGTTGCCTTGCCCAGCAGGGATATGACAGCCGAACCTTGGCGATCGCCTACATGGAGGGAGCAATCCCAGACCTCAAGAAGAAGATCGAGTCGAATGAGACTCCGCTTCTGATCGGGATCGACGCGGACTTGGCAGCTAAGCAGATCACCGAAATCATCCAGTACCTCAAGCGTCCCGAGATGAACAACGATCTTCCGAAAACGATCGAGTTCATCAGCCAGAAGATTGCTGAGTCAACAGGGCTTCTGCCGCTGTTGTACGCCAGCAATGAGGGCGGCGTGGACCGTTCCGCTGAAGCGTCGAAGAACCGCAACTCGAAGGCAACGCTGCGTCCAGAGCACATGGGCCAAAAGGTTTCCAAGTGGCAGACCGTGGTGGCTGAGCTTGAGAAGATTTGCGCCTATTACCATGTAAAGTCGGACGATGTTGCGCCGTTGATGGGAGAGACTGGCGCGATGTTGTGGGGCGAGTTGGTCGAGAACGCCGATCCGCAGGCTGTTCTGCACGGCATGTACTGCACCGTTGAAGCCAGCGACATGCAGAAGCCGGATCGCGACAAGCAAGTCGGGGATTTGAGCAAACTCATGCAGTGGCTGCTACCAATCCTTGGAACAGAGGCGGCTGCTACTGGAAACTACTCAGCCGTCAACGGCTTTATCGAGTCGTTTGGCGACGGAATGGAGCAGGACGTATCCAGAATTTTGGTTCCGCCCAGAGAGCAGCAGCAGCCTGATCCAATGATGCAGGCTCAGACGGAAGCTGAGTTGGACCTCACCGCTGCCAAGGCCGAAAAGTTGCGTGCCGATGCGGCGGCGTCTGGCGCCACGGCTGGCGTCGCACAGCAAGCGGCTGAAGCGAAGGCGATGTCCGATCAGGCCAAGATGGAGATGGATCGCCAGAAGCTGGAGCACTCGCTGGGTATAGCTCAGTCGCAAGCGGAATTGAGCCGCCAGAAGGCTGAGCATACGATGTCTCTGGCCGAACAAAAGGCCGAGTTGCAGAGACAGGCAGCCGAGCAATCGGCTATCATCAAGGGGGCGCAGGCCGAACACGGAATCGGCATCAAGCACGACGCTGCTGCGCTGGCCTTGGAGGCGAAGCGGCGTCAAATGCAACTGGCGGCAGAACAGGCAATCATCAAGGCAAACACAGATAGGATGTTGGGGCAGCAGAAGTTACAGCATCAAGCTGTTTCGGGGATGCAGGACTTGATGCAATCCGACCAGCAGCACAAGCAATCTATCAATCAAGCGGCGATTGATATGTGGAGTCGTATTCAAGAGCGGCGAGCCGCTACGCTGTTCTCACCAAAAGAGGGGAGGTGATCGTGCGGTTTGACGAAGAGACGGGACTGCCGATGTGCATGTGTGGGGAATCTCCGGCTGCGATCAAGCGGTACTGGAAGCTGATCGCCGAGGGAGAATCTCCTGGTATCGCGTCGATCGGAGCGACGAAGAAGATTTTGTCGGTGCGAGGAGAATCGAGCTTCTTTGCTGGACAGGGTGATTTGACTCGATTGGGTGGGGAGGAGTACGCCAAGAACGCATACGCGAAAGCGAAGCGGGCTGGGATCGTGACGACAGGGAAGATTTACAACCCATCCATTGCCGGTGAATCAGGCGCTGCTGATCCGGATGCGTGGATTTCAATGGCAGAGGGTGGCCGGGCACACTTCAAGCGAATCTGCGAGAAGCGAGGTTCTGGTTGCCCTGATCTTGGTATCAAGGCGAACGGTCGCTTGATGGACAATCCGGTGAAGGACAAGAAGCTCGCCGATCATCTGGCGAAACGACTGTACAACGAAGCTGTCGCAGAAAACCCCGACTTGGCGCGTCGCCCTGTCGCAGAAGTGACGAGCGAGCTTGTGGACGCCAATGTTGCATGAGGGGCGAATCATGGCTGGTAGCAACAATTTTGACACTCACGCGATTGAGATGGCCTACACCGATGAAGTGATTGACCTTCTCAGGGACATCGAGAGCGTGGCGGATGTTTCACCAAACCAAGCGAACTGCGTTTACAACCTGCTGAAGCGGCGAGGGATCGTCATGGGTGAATGCACTCTTCCGGATGGCAGGCGAGGCAGGACATACGGCAAATGCGTTTACGTGTTGGATCACAGCTTGACTGAAGGGGTTGAGTAATGGCAGATACTGGAACTGTTGGATGTGACGACAGCCTGCGTGTTGTTGAGCACAGTGATCGACTCCGATGCCCTGTCGTTCTCTACGAGATTACGTGGACGGCGGACGGTTCTGGTGTTGTCACGGGAACGACTCGCCGTCGGTTTAGTGGCGAGATTACAAGGGTGGTGACTGTTCCCGGTGCGGATGTGGCAGAGACATACGCACTGGCTCTGAAGGATCAGCACGGAATCGACATGCTGAACGGAGCGGTGACTGCGGCATCGGCGTCAGCAGCGGAAGAATGGTTCACCGCCAAGGGGTACGTTGTGAACGCGATCCAGTACCCGATGGCTCGCTGCATTGATGGCCCATTGACGGTCAACATCACGAGCGTCACGGCTGGTTCCTCTGGGTCGATTTTTGTCTACATGAGGTGACACGTTGGCACAGCAAACCTTCGACGATGCGGTGCAGCGGCTCGCCAGCCGCTACCAATTCAACTCGACACAGCCTGTTCAGGGCGGCCGGGCGAGGGACGCTGTGCGCAGTGCGTACCGCGACATGCCAAAAACTTACCAGTGGGGGTATCTGCGTCGGCGCGCGAGGATCACAACGAACGCTGCCTACTCGACCGGTACGATTGCGATTGTGGCTTCAACGCGAACAGTGACCCTCACGACAGGGACTTGGCCATCGTGGGCTGTGTACGGAGAGTTGGTTGTTGGTACGGCTGTCTACAAGCCGAAGTCTGTCTCTGGTGCAACGATGATCCTGACTACGGATCGCTGCCCGGCGAGTGACGTTGCCGCTGGGACATCGTACCAGTTGCAAAGAACGACCTATCCGCTTCCGGCCGACTACAGACACCTTAACGACTTGTTCGAGGTGGCGAGTGGGTTCCAGCCAGCATACGTCCCGATTTCAGATGTCGGACGAATTGCTGCTTGGTGGTACACTGCCGGGATGCCGCTCCAGTACACGACGATGGGAAGCCAGCCGGAGTACCCCGGCAGATACACGCTTCAGTTGTCTCCGGCTCCGGATACCGCCCGTGCGTACGACATCATCTACGAATCGTCTGGGCGTCCGCTTGGGCTTGGCGAAGTGTACGCCACGGGTACAGCCAGCATCACGGCGGACGGAACGACGATCACAGGATCAGGAACGACATTCCCGCTGAACTGCGAAGGGTGCGTGATTCGCATCAGCAGAGACAGCAACTCATTGCCAACGTCGCCGTGGGGTTCTAATCCATGTGCGTACGAAGGGTACATCACGTCGCGCGTGAGTTCGACATCGCTGACGGTGGACACGGCTGCAACGGCAACGATCACTGGTTCGCGTTTCACGATCGACGATCCGCTTGACCTCGACCAGAGTTCGATGCAAGCGGCATTCGACCTGTTGTGCCAAGCGAACTTCGCTGATCTGTCTCAGTTGCCAACTGCGAACGACGCGATGGCTAAGTTCCGGGTTGAGTTGCAGCGAGCACGGGCCAGCGACGACAGGGATCACCGACGCACTGGCGGATACATGGACCCGTCTACGCTGATCTTCGCTCCGTTCTATGGCGGGAGACAGTGACATGCCAGAGAACGAATCAGTCCGCTGGCTGCTGAAAGAGGCGATCCTGAAGGCGCTGCGAGAAGAGTTGACGTTTGCCGTGCGAGAGGGAGACATTGTTCGCGAATTACAGGAAGAGGCGATCGTATTCCGCAGAAACGCGGTACAGGACCGGCCGCACGAAGAGTACAAGCAAAACGAGATGCTGCCCGGCATCTTCCTGTCGGCGCCACTGAGCGAGTCTATCAACCCGAATGACGGTGAGAATGCCCACGATGTCTGGCCAATGACGTGGCTGATCCAAATCGTGGACAACGAAAACTACGAGCGTGAGGGTGATGAGCGAACATACTGGCGGTGGCAGGAACAGATCGCCGTGTTCTTCATGTTCTCCGAGTACCTGATGTCGTTAGACTTGGGCGAGCACATCTGCCTCAAGTCAGTCGTGGTGACGATGGTGGATCAAGTTGATGAAAAACTGTGGCTCAAGAGTTCATTGTTTCGATCCGGAGTTACTGTAACAGCCAATGTGCTGCGACCTCGCGGCGTGTTTTGAAAGGTAAGACAAAATGACTTCATGCTGCGGCACTGGGGCTTTGAGCAAGCTGAGTATTGGCGCAACTGGCGGTTCGCTCACCCGCATGGACTTCATCGAGTTCAACCCGACGAAGATCGTCAAGACGCTGGCTGACGGATCGCAAAACACGATTCGCGGCACACTGGACCATAGTTCAGTTGCCGCAGCCGAAAGCATCGCGTTCGTCGAGTTCCGTGTGTCGATGTACATGACGGCAGCGAAGATGGATGTCTTGCTCCCGCTGATGGGATTGGCTGAGTCTCCGACAGACACGTTCACGCTGGCTGACGCATTGCCGGAATCCAAGGTTGTTCTGACTCCATACGGCGGCAAGGACTTCACGTTCGACAATCTGCTGGTGAGTCAGTGGTTCGTGCATGGCCGGAAGGGAACTGACCCGATTCGGATTGACATCGACTTCATCGGCAAGAACTGGGCTGAAGCGTCGTCCGGTACTTACACGCACGGCACCATTGTGGAAGGTCTGCCATACGGGTTCACCCAGGGTTCGATGACGCTTGAAGGCGCCACCCGCTACTTCAACCAGTTCAGGCTCGGGTTGAACTACGGTCTTGTCACGGAACACAACAACAGCGTTTACCCGACAAATGTGTGCCCGACGGATCACTCGCTTACCTTCGGAACAGGCGTGCTGTACTCGACGTGTGACAGCAACACGGACCTGTACACGATTCCGATGACATCCGCGACTGCTGCCACCGGTTCGCAGTTGACGCTCGGGTTCACTCGCAGCACGGTCTCGACGAGCTTCGTTGTTGGCAACGTGAAGCTGGTCCCTCGCCCGCCGCACATCCGAAAGTCGGACTTCAACAGGCTTCCGGTTTACGGCAAGGGCTATGCGGTTGGTTCCGGGGCGTTGCTTGTAGTGACGAACGACGCAACGGCGTGAGCGGGGTGATGAGTGCTGATCTACGACGGCTACGACCGGAGAGCGACGATCGGCTCAATGCGAGTCGTGTACCGGCCTGCATTGAGAACGGATCATCGCCGGTTCACGTGGATGCTGTCTGCGCTAAATGACGAGTCGGCGTATCACGAGATGGACAAATGGCTGGCCGGTAAGAACGTGATGTGGACGATCAGCGGAAGGGTTGGTGTAAGAGCACTGCGAAGGCTGAGGATTGATCGACCAGATGATTACGAGAAGTTGGTGCTGGTTGTCAGCGGACTGGTTGCAGACGACAGCGGGAAGGTGTGGAAGGACATCGAAGCGGAGTACGCATCGAACCTGTACTACGGCGTACTTCTGGAGTTGACGAATCCGAGACTTGCGAAGCGGAGTTGCGAGGATTGCAAGTCGTACTTTTACAACGAGGTGACTGGCCTACCGATCTTGAGTAACGTGACTGGCAAGCCAATGGAGCGGTCTGGCGCGACGATGTGCGAAACTCCCGAAGGCTGCCCAAAGGGGACACCAGAAAAGTCGAAGGCGTTGAACAAGACGAACAGTTGGGCGTGGCGTCACTACCAGGACTGCGATGCAATCGGACGGTTCCCAGACGATCCCATCGTAGCGAGAAACGCGAGCATCATCCGCTCAGCGATCGAGAAGCACAGGAAGATGACGAAGTGAAGCCGATCAGCCAGCTACTTGCCGAGATGAACGCATTAGACGCGGATGTTCCGTCGTTTGAGGCACCGTCTGCGGAATCGACTTCTACTGAAACGACAGAGCCATCTCAGGACACAGAGCAGAGGGAGGCCGACGTTGACGACATCCCCGATAGTGAGCCAGACGTGGAGCAACCGGACCCGATCGACGATCCAACGCAGCCAAGCGTCACAGTCGATGAGTATCCACAGCCAGAAGAACCGTCAGTCACAGTTGTCGAAGAGTCTGAGCCGAGTGTTTCTGAGGTGGATGTGCCCGAGGAGCCATCTCCAGAAGTTCCGGAGTCGGACGTGGAATCAGTCGAGGAGCCGTCTGTTCCAGAGCAAGCTGTTGAATCGCTGAGCGAGCCAGACGCGACAGAACCGTTTGTTGAGGAGATTGAATCGCCCGCTGTCGCCGAAGTGGACGTGGACGAATCAGACGAGCCATCGGCCGACATCGAAGCGCCCGGAGACATGGACGAGCCTTCTGTGCCAGAGACGGCCGTAGAGTCGATGCCGGAGATGCCAGACACGAGTACGCCTGTCGGGGATCAAGGGACCATCGAGCTACCGCCAATCACAATTGACCAGTACAACTCCGGTGAGTTCGACGATGTTCCAGATCAGGCGGACATCGACAAGCAGATATCAAAGCAAGTGGAACAGGAGCGGCAGCGTGGCGACGACTTGGCAACACGGCTGCACGAAGAACTGAAGCCGCTGTTCGATGGCCTCCAGAACGAGACTGTCTCTACCGTGCATGATGTTGTCGAGATCGAGTCGATGACGCTCGCAATGATGAGGGAGGATTGATGGCTCTATTTCCGATACCGGCGGGCTGGCTCAGTGAGCATGCGACGGACGCTCCATCCGTGGAGCCTCCGGGCCTTGAGTGTTCCGTATGGAATCCCCGTTTTTGCAGACCATTCCATCAACGTGAGGGTGACTCCATTGTGCTCGACGTGAAGAGTAGTGCTGCGACTGTGGCTTTGCTCGGCGACCGTGGCCCAGCGGCAGTTGTTTGGTTCGTAGTTGCCATCATTGTCGATGCGGTCGATGCTATGCCTAGGGGATGGCTTGCGTCCCATGTCTTCAAGAAACGCCTCAAAAACCAACCACCTCTCGCACACAGAAATGCCGCGACCACCGTAGCGGGAGTGGTTGATTGCCGTACTGGATCGACATCTCTTTCTCATTTCCACCCACGTTTTGTACTCGGCAGACTTTGCGATCTGAGACGACTCGCCGTGGCGAAGAGTGCTTTTTGCCGCCTTGACAATCTCAGAGTGAAGGCACCCGCAGCTAAGGGTCGCGTTACCGATCAGATCGTAGGATTCGATAACCTTAGACTTACCACACGAGCAGCGGCAGTTCCACATGTTGCGACTTCTGCCAGTCCGTCCTGCAAAAGACTCAACATAAAGTCTCCCGAACTGCGAGCCAGTGAGGTTACGAAAATTCACGTTGGTTGGTAGAGTAGCCGTGGCCATGACCGACCCTTCTGTTCAAGGTGGTTGTGGAAGTGCGGCCTGACGGTACAAACGTCGGGCCGTGCGACATTGTAGTGTAAAGCGAGACGCATGGCCAACATTAGACTCGGATCATACAGTCTTCCTAGCGACAGATGCTGGTTTACCCGCAGCATCCGCTCCATCTTTGGCAAGACTGGACGCCGATCGTTCCTGCACCATCAATGGGTCATCAACGGCTCGCTCGGTGGACAGGGGTACACTACCGCGACTGTAGATGCCGCCCGCGTCGAGTTTGACAACAGCGTCGTGGATGGCGTGGATGTGGTGTTTTCGCTTGGATCAACACAGAGCCTCATTTCAGCAAACTGCGTCAACGGAACGCAGATTCGCGAACTGGTGTGGCTTCCCGGTTTCGACGGCGTGAGAGGTAGCGGTGCTGAAGATGTGAATCGCAGGACGTTTCGGCTCGTGATTGACGGGCTGGTAAAGGCGAACTCCGGAAGCGACATTGTGGAGTGGCATGAACGAGTAACGGGCATTGGTACAGGCGGGCCGAGAATTGTTCCCGTCGGTTCGCTGGCTGGCCCAGTGACGGCGCAACAGACGCAGGCGTTTACAAAGTGCGAGGCGATTCAAACGGGATACGGGATCGGACTGACGCAATACCCGCTGGCTGCAACTCCGATTTGGGTGAGCGGTCAGAACGGCGTGTACGAATACTTCGAGCGGCGACGTAACAGCCTGAGTACACCGGCACAGTGGGGCAGTAATCAGAACACACTTTTCCGCAGGGATTGGTCATACAGCTATTTTTCAACAGTTGGCCCGATCGTGGGATCACCGACTCTGTTTTGAGGAATAAATCATGGCGTCACGCAACGCATCGTTTGGAGCGGCCGGAGTAAAAGACGTGTGGACCATCACCGTAGCCAACACATGGGCTGCTGGTGATGTCGGCGTCGTGACAATCGCAGGCTTGGACCTGACCGTCACGATGGGCACATCGACAAACACAACGGCACTTGTCGCCGATGAGATAAAGCGCGCGTGGGAGTCTGCTGCGTTCGCGGATTCCACATCGAGTTGCATCCCGCAGGGCGGCGGAACCGTCGTTGGCCCGATGTCGCTCTACACGGCTACTGTGAGCGGCTCGACGGTCATCCTCACGGCAGACACGGCAGGGATGCCTCAGACGATCAGTGTTAGCGAAACAACGGCCGGTACTGGAACGCTCAGCATTTCACACACGACCACTGGTACTGGCAACACCGACTGGAACAATGTCGATAACTGGGCTGAGGGTGCCGTCCCGGTTGATGGTGATGACGTAACAATCAACTTGCCGGGAAGTTTCAAGACCGGTCTGGATCAGTCGGCCGTGGAACTGGCGAGCTTGACGCTTGGCCCTCGCTTCAACGGGTGGCTGGGTCTCAAGGTCCAGAACGTGGACAACAGTTCGTATCCGTGGTACGAGAACCGCGATACGGAACTGACGATTGCGGCAACAGTTCTCACCAACAACTCGGCGTGTACTCTGGTGCGAATCAACCAAGAGGCAGACGCATTCACGGCGACCTCAAGCAGCACGGGAACATCTGCTGAGTCTGGACGCAATGCGTTCGAGATACGCGGCACGAACGCCGGGAACGTCTTCAATGTGTTTGGTGGTGACAACGGGTTCGCCCCAAACAACCAGACGGCTGTAGTCGCAACGATCAATCAGGACGGCGGTTCAGTCACTGTTGGCACCGGCACAACGCTGACGACATTAGCCAAGCTGTCCGGCACGGCGACGATCAACTGCGCGGCGACGACAATCAGTTCGTCGTCCGGCTCGGTTTCGCAGTCCAACGGAAACGTCACCACATTCAACCTGAACGGTGGAATCGGAACACTGTCCGGCACAGGATCGAACGCAACGGTCAACATGTTGGCGGGGACTCTTACCGTTGCCGGAACTCGCGGTACGATCACGACGCTCACGAAGACATCGGGAACGGCGACGATCTACACGACGGTCACGAACGCCGTGAACAGTGCTGGATCGCTGTCGATGACGACCGGGAACATGACGAGCCTAGTAACTGGCGGCGAATTCACTCACACGGGTGGAGTAACCATCACGGCGGTCACGCAGAATGGTGGAACGCTGACGATGCCTCACGCTTCGTCGGTCGTCACGACGCTCGTGAAGAATGCCGGTTCGGCGACGATTGCCGGGGCGGCTACAACCTCGACCAATCAGGCGGGTGCGTTGTCGATCGGAACAGGGAACGTGACGGCGTTGACGACATACGCCGGGAACGTCTCGTATCTTGGTTCAGGGACACTGACGCTGGTTCGGCAGTACGGCGGATCGCTGTCTGTGGCTGCTGGAGCGACCATCACGACACTGGACAAGCCAAACGGAAGTGCGGTGATCTACGGAACCTGCTCTACGGCGACGAACTACGACGGGGCGCTGGAGATTCAGACTGGCAACATGACTCTGCTGTATGTGATTGGCGGTTCTGCGGTCTACTCCGGGGCTGGGACGATCACGACGCTGCGGCAGTCTGGAGGAACCACGACGGTCAATCTTTCCGCCACTGCCGTGACGACGCTGGACAAGAGCGGTGGAACATCGAACATCTACTGCGCGACTGCAACAGCGACGAACGAGGGTGGCTCGCTGACGATTTACGCGGGCAACATGACCACGTTCAACGCAACGAATGGAACGTGCAAGTATTCAGGGGCAGGCACGATCACAGCCCTGAATCTCTCCAACTCAACGGACTTCTCGGTGGATGGGAACACAGCGGCGATGACGATTACCACGCTGACGATCACGGACTCCGCGAAGTTCCGGAACAGCACAGGGCGCGTGACGTTCACGAATCCGATCAGCTTCCAAGGCGTTCTGTCACTCAGTCCGGTTTGATGCGTTAGGGGTTGTGCAACGTGAGTATCGAAGGATTCGTGACATATCCTGGCCTCAACGAAATCCAGTACCTGCGCGTAGCGACACGCGCGGTTGGCCTGCGAGCCAATAAGGCGATCGTCGTTACCAAGCCGCAGGCGAATGCTCCGTCGCTGACGGGAACGCTGGCGTTTGGGTTTGGCGGCACGTCAGTGACATGGACGAACGCGCTGTGCGACTCGGCAATGATGCGAGTCAGCCGGGACGGGCAGCAATGCTTCTGGACAATCCTTGACGGAAGATGGCTGCACTGGAAGGCGTTCATTCACGGTGCGTACAACGTCCGGCTTCCAGACGGGACGATCGACCCAGACACAGAGAAGACTCTGGCGCAACTCCTGACACTGCTGTTTCAAGCGATGAATGCCACGGTGGACGTTTCGGAAGTTACGTCCAGCGAGAAGCCGGAAGTCGTGTTTGACCACGATCGAGTCGTTCCCGAGATTGAGGAGCTACTGGAGCAGAGGGGCTACGTGGCTTCGTACCTGCTGGATGGAACGTACAAGGTGTATCGCGTCGGTTCTGGCGCAACGCTCCCGAACGACGGCGATGTCGTGAGCTTCTCCAACACGATGAACCCGCCAGAGAAGCCGCAGACATTGAGGGCACTTGGGGCAAAGACTCGCGTTCAGTCCAAGTTGCACATGACTCCTGTTGGGCTGGATACCGACGGGAAGATCAAGAAGGTAAAAGACCTGTCTTACACCCCCGGTGGTCCCGGCCGCGTGGATGGATGGGATGGGATGGACTTGCTGACGTTCAATTTCGTCACCGACCCTAAAGCTCAGCAACTGGCACTGATGAGCGTTGGGAAGTGGTATCAAGTGGAGTTTCAGGCAAAGGATGACCATGTGATAGCTGGCGGTGGAGTGGATTACGTGCCGGGCGAACTGTCCGTCACGAACATCTTGCAGTACCTACCGCTGAGCGACGAACTGGTGGAGACGGCAATAGACGTGTTCGGCAAGAAGCGACGTGGGAAAGCGTATGTCGAGGGGACGTTCTATCTCGACGAAGAAAACCCGGCGCCTGCCAAAAACTCAGACCCATTCTCGCGCGTCGATCGCCGAGACTGGACTCTCGACAAGGAACTTGGGATCGTCAAGTTTCGCGAACCGGCAAGAATGATTGTCAATGAGTCCGTAACGCCGCATGTGTTTACATTCGCAGACGTGTATCTGACATGCTCATATTCGATCGACAACGCACTGCGCATCAAGGATCGCTACATTCGCGATCGGAGCTTGGGTGGGAGCGGAGCCGATCAATTGCGTGTCGAGGAACTGGAGCGGACGCTGATTTGCGAATACGGATCGGACAACAAAACCATCTCGAACATCATCGACAATGAGGCCACGGTTGACGTGAGTGCGGACTTTGTGCTGGACAACGCAGCCGCGTCTTACACCACGTCGATTGGCAACGGCATTCTCTATCGTGGAATCCGCCAGTACAGCCCTGATGGAATCAACTTGCAGGTTGTCTGGAGCGGCGCGGTTCCCGGTTCGGCAGCCCCATACAGCACGTTTGTCTCGCAGGGCATGGAGTCGCACCCGCTTGTCCCAAACTCGCGAGAGCGGCGGCAGAAGCGAATCAACGAACGAACGAACCTGTGGAACTCCAGCCGTGGTCGTCGCTATCGTAACTCCAAAAAGAGGAGCGACTGATGGCATCACCAAAGCCGGTTCTCAAGATCGCTTACAAGAACGACTCCGGTGAAGCGATCCCACCACACGCTGTGTTGCAGTTCAAGGGCGTAGAGGACATCGACGCCGGAATCAGCGTACTCGTCACCAAGCCGGACGGAGACGGTGAACACTTCGCACTGGACGACGGTAAGGGGGCGACGAACGACGCCAATGGCGGGCAGTACGGACAGTGCATCAAGGCGTTGACCGGCGTGTTCTGGGCGTACTACATCGCGGCCGATCCGCCAGAAGAGGAGTGGGTCACGACGGTTGGCCCGGTGGATGGCGAATGGTACATGGATGACACCGGAGATGGTTTCATCTACGCTGGCTCTCACGAGCCGGACAACAAGAGAATTCTGGTGATGCAGTTGTCTGGTTCGAGTGGCGGCAACTTCATTGAAGGGCGTCTCACATCGGCAATGAGTCCGGCGTCAAACTCGCTCACTGGAGCCACGACGTTCACGTTCCGTCGGTTCACCGTTCTGGACGGCAGCGTCGAGCCGAAGATTCTTCGGGAAGAACCGGACGATGAAACCGGAGTGAACCGCGACACGACGCTTGAAGCGGATGTGGACGCCTACATTCACTGCAAGAAGATCAATGGCGAGTGGAGACCGTCGCCTGTGTCAGACGTGTGCTTGTAGTCTTTAGGATCATCTCGGACTGATTGAATGCCACTTCGCGTAACCCGCCGTCCCTACACCGACTGCCCGTACAGTTGGGCGATCTCTGTCAGCGGCATCAGCACTGGCGAAGGTGTTGTCAGTGAGGAGTCATGCACTGGCCTCAACGGCGACTTCACGCTGGACTTCTCTCCGTGCGCAAGCAAGGGTGGGAGTCTTGTTTGGTCTGGAGAGTGTATTGGACCTAGCGATGGAGGTAGCTCGCCGTGCAATGTGTGCGAAACAGTTCTGGCTAACAATCTCCCTTGGACTCCTCCGAGTGTTGAGTATTCCGACCCTAACGCAACTGTCGAATGGAGCAGCGGATTCTCCGGCGTGTTGCAATGGTCCGCAGTGTTCTACGACAGAGACGGTGTTTGCGAGTGGTCCGATTTCAAGCGTGGCGTAATTACAACAACGACGCCGGACCTCGTTTCGTTTCCTCCTCCGGACACGCTGCCGATTTCAGGAGAGCGGCGATATTGGTATGAGACATCTCCCGGAGTGTTTCAGACGGTGATTCTCGTAAGGGCGACACTTCGTAGGATTGGAGTTGATGACCCGCGAATAGACATCTATTCGCTGCTGCACGACAGGGGCGATCCGGACCCGTTTTCGTTGACCATATTTTCCGATTCTGTCTACCGAAGCTCGTCGTGCGATTCTCCCGCCGTGTTTGATGAGTCTGTTAGCGAATCGACGTACCTGTCACAGATCGACATCAGCGGCGCAGTGTCTGTGACGTATTCGGCTGCTGGGGCGGGTGCTGGTACAGGCCCGGAAACAGGCGATCGTATCCGGTCGCGATGGCATCTTTCATACAACATTGCGGAAACATTGTGGACGCTGCGAAGTCTGGAGCGCATAGACTACCCAACGTACACGCTCGTAGATTCTGATCCGTGCATCGGCGAAACAAAGACGCTGGCTCTGGCCGATCGTGGAACGCTTTCCGATGGCTGTGGCGATGCCCCTATCGAAGTCACGATCACGAGAGAATGCCCGCCAGACAGAGAGGCGAACTCCGGCCTGCTGAAAGACCGCCGCATCAACAGCCAGACTGGAAAGAAGAAGCGGCATTGCAGTGAATGCGACTGCCAAGACGAAGTTGACGACAAGAGGTATACGTGTGGAACGAAGTGTACCGACAACACGACAGCCGGTTGTGAATCGTACACGGAAGAAGAAGCTCCGTGCCTGTATCCGAAGACGACCGCCTGCTGTGACTACTGCGACGGCATGGATCAGCCTTGTGCTTACATCGCTGAGTTCGAGTGTGACATTCGCAACCCTGACGCAATCATGTCTGGCTACACGGTAATCGCGGCGAGGCAGGTTACATTGCGTCAGGAATGCCCGTTCGACAATACGTGTGAGTGGGTAGCTGTTGGTCCGTCGCCAAATTCTGAGGACGGCGGCGTTGGTGCGCAGCCTGTTTGTGCAACGTGTTCGGGAACGTGCCCTGAGACGGGGTGTACTTGGCAATCGTGGGCAGTTGGTCCGTGTCCAGACGACGGAGGTGTAGGGTGTTTCGTAAACCCGTCGATACGAGAATACACTGGGTGCTATCAATGCTCAGAGTTGAAGTATATTTCAGACGATTCGTCCGTTCTGGCGGACCTTCCGGGTGCGATATTGCACCCGACTGGATCGGGGTATATCTGGACGGGATATGAGGTGTTGTCTGGAAGTTTGTCTGGAAGCGAGGCGTTCTACGAACTGACAATGATGAAGGGGCTAGACGCATCTGATTACTTGTTTACCCAATACTGCGCAAATCTGACTGTGCGAGTGGTGGCAGTTGGCGGATACCCACAGACGCACTATTACTGTTTGGCTCTGCGCGATGTGGCGATAGATGGGCTTGGCACACCGCCACATACCGCTACCGATCCATGCGGGTTTCCTGGACCTCCCGACGTAGAGGCAACGCCGACAATCTACTCAAATATCACGAGGCTGGCGTGCCCATAATGCCAAACATCATCGAAACACTCGGCATCTCGTGGCGGCTCTCTGTACAAGAGTTCGCGACGTTGACATACGATCACCCTGAAGCGGGACTCCTGCAATACACGGGCGACGTGCCGTGGATTTGCAACAACGTCAACACGCTCAAGCTGACATCGCAAGGTGATCTTGACGATGGTGTGTTGCCGCCATCGGTTTGCATCCGGCCAAGCTACGATACTGCTGGATGCGGCTGCGCTGTCGGCGATGCAAACGAATACCCAGAACCTGCCGACAAATGCCGGTGCGCTGATCCGGGTTGCCCGTTTGACGAGTTCCTCATCTTCTCGTGCGACGATTGCACGGAGCGATTTGACGGTACTGTGACGAGCGTTGGCGGTGGCGTGAACTGTCCAGAGAATCCCGGCTATCAGCTTGAGGCGACGCTCTGTGGAGTTGATCTTCGCGTAGTGTGGTACTGCTGTGGCGGCCAATGGTACGCAGACGTTTATCAGAACGGGCTGCTGTGTTTCACGGCCGAACTTTCAAACACAAGATGCCCGCTGACGCTTGCGGCTGGGTCTGGCGGAATGTGCGTTGATGAGTGTACGAGCGGATGTACTGGGGTTGGCGGTGATTGTGACGATGGGGTTGCGGATGACTGCTGTGCAACTGAGCCAAGCGTCGCCTACCTCGACGTTGTGAGTTCTGCGTATACCGGAACGGTTTCGATGGCCGGTGGGGCTGGAACTCATTCGTGGTCTGGCGTTGACGGCGGTTTTGCGTGGACGGTGACGTGCAGCGGCGGGACGTGGACTGTTGACGGCACATCCGGTGCCGCTGGATGCTCACTCACCGGAACGGCATCGCTGGCGTCATGCGATCCGATTGACGTAACATTCGCGGGGACGATATCGCAGATTGGAACGCCACCTCCAACGTGCGGCAGCGCTGGCGACACATTCACTGCGACATTTATGGAGTGACAACGTGGGAGATGAATGCGATCAGTACGAGGGCCGAGTGAGGGAAATCTGCGAAGGTAAGGTCTATGATGAACGGCAGACAACAATCTGGCGGGCACGTCGCGGATTGCCTTCGCTGACAGAGAGAACTCCGAGACAGCCACGAGCGGTGATTGCGCCGAAGCCGCCAGAGAAGAAGAAACCGCTTCAGCTTGGCGATGCTGTCGAGCGTGCGTTGACGGCGGTAGGCATCACGTCCGAGCGAGTGACTGCGTTTCTCGGGCGAGAATGCGGGTGTGCTGAGCGAAAGAGGAAGCTCAACGATTTGGGCGAGTGGGCATCGTCGTTCTTCGCTGGAGTACACAAGCCAATTGAAGACATCATCGGGCCTGTAAAAAAAAAGATTGACGTTGCCGTTGTCGTCACGTCTCACAACTACGGGAAGTACCTGACTGAGTGCCTGATGTCGGTCGAAAACCAGACGCAGCGACCGGCAGAAGTGATTGTGGTCGATGACGCGAGCGACGAATGGGACACAACAAAGTCCGTTGCGATCGAGCGTGGTGTGAAGTACCTGCGTGTCGAGAACAGAAGCGTCTACCGGACTCGCAAGGCGGGACTCGACGCGACATCATCGCCGTTCGTGGTGTTCCTTGATGCTGACGATTCCATCGAGCCGACGTATCTGGCTGATTGTATGGTGGCAATGAACCACTCGGAGAAAACCGCCATTGTCACAAGCAGCATGGCGAAGTTTGGTGAGGCAACTGGAGTCATAAGCCACGCCGAAACGAACATCGAGCAACGGAACTGGATTCATGCCGGGTCGATGGTCCGCAGGCTGGCGATTGAGACAACGAAGGCTTTCGATCAGTCTGTGCCTGGCACGCAGTCACATGCCGACTGGTACGTGTGGCGCACGATCCTGCGCGGCGGGTGGCACGCCAGAAAGGTCAACTTGCCGCTGTACCGTTACCGCATTCACGGAGAGTCGATGATGCGGACGAAATCAGGCGAGACGTACTATGACGAAGCGTCTCTGGCTACAGAGCCGATCACGCTGGTGCTTCCGCTGTCCGGTCGCGCGCAGTATTGGCCGCGATTGAAGGCGTGGGTCGAATCGCAATCGAGAGTGACGGATATTCTTGTGATCGACACTTCGAGCGACGATGCGTTTCGCGATGATGTCAAGACGTGGCTAATGTCTCGTGATGTTCGGTCCATCAAGTACGTCAACATGCCACCGTCGAATGGCCTAGCAGACTTGGATCGTCGAGGTCTTGGCAATGAGTATCGCGGAGTCCAACGCGCGATGCCGCTGATCTACGAGCACATGCGAAGCGGCGTGACAACCGAGTTCGCGATGATCGTTGAGGACGACGTTTTGCCGCCGACAGGCTCGATAGACAAACTGCTTCGCTCGATGCAGCCTGATGTCGCTGCGGTGTCCGGCGTGGTCATGTCGCGATGGAGCGACAAGGGGCACGTCATTGCGTTTGACGACAAGAGGCGGATTGTCAACCTGTCCGAATCAACTGGCGGTGTTGAGCCTGTTGGCGGAACCGGATTTGGTTGCCTGTTACTGCGTAGATCAGCAATGCTGGCTGCGACTCCATTCCACCACGGCGGAATCACTGGCAACTTCGACATGGAGTTCGCGCAGTGCGTGCGCAAACTCGGATGGAAATGGTTGATCGACTGGCGGTTGCCATGCGTTCATGGCGAAGGTTCGTCCTCGACGCCTACAGACGCAAAGTGAACTGCGCCACAGCGATGGCAGTTCCACACGCCAAGTGTAATGTCAGCCTGCTGTAGCATCTTGCAGGACTGGCACCTTCGCGGAACCGGCTTGGTGTTACTATCCGGCGAGACAGCCCGTATTGCCGTGGCCGTGAGTACGGAAAACATCATTACGGCGACGATGCACAGGAATGGCTTCAGCATGATTTGGTCTCCTTGCTGCATGATAACGCATCCGCAGCCAATGCGGATCACGTCTTTCAATTTTTGATTCGGCGAGTGCCACAAAACAGTCAACTTGTCTTTTTGAAAACAATTGAATTGACACAACGAAAACAATTGGATACATTCACTATCGGTGACGAAATTTCCGGATCGAAAAAAACGACAATACAAATAGAGGCCCGCGTGATAACAATCGTTGAAATTGCCGAGGAAATCGGCCGTCATCGCAGCAGTCTGTCGCGAGTTGCAAGGCGTCTCGGGATACAAAAAACCGGGAGGGACTACCTTCTCACGAAAGCCCAGGCAAAAAAGGTAATCGCGGCGTTGCGAGACCGGCCGGGTAATCCAAATTTGTGTGACTGAACATTTTCAAGGGGAGTGAAAAATGAGCAAAGAGCTAATGGAGAGAATCAAGTTCGGCAGTGATGCAGATGCCGCATTTGCGGAACTCGTCAGTAAATGGCAGGGGCGATTACTGGTATTCGCGAGGCGGGCTGTTCGAGACAGGTGTGTCGCTGAGGACATAGCACAGGAAGCGTTCATGCGCGTTTGGCGATGCCGTCATGGATACAATGAACGAGGAAAATTCGACGAGTGGCTGTGGCGAATCACAAGGAACTGCATCGTCGATTCCGCCAGAAGCGGCCGTGTCGATCCAGTCCGAACAGCCGAAAGAGACGGCGGCGGTGAGGCTGTGACCAAGTCGCTTCAGGCTGAGATGGATGACCCGCTGGATGCTCTCGTTCACCGGGAGCAGATTGAAGACGTTATGTCTCATGTGAGCAGGCTGTCGCAGCAGAGCAGCTTCGTTGCTGAACAGATGAACACTCTGATGGCGATATGCGACGGCACCGATGCGAGTGAGCTTGCGGAGTCAACAGGGGTTTCGTTGCCGACGATCAAGAGCCGGAAACGACTGGCGATCGAGAAACTGGAACTGGCCCTCGAAAGTTCTACAATTGTAGAACTCTTAAATTGACGACTTGACAGAATCACTTCTTCTGTGAAATAATGCCCTCGCTCCTGCAAGGGCAACAACGTAGTGTCTAATGGGCTTCGGCCCTTTACCAACCGGACCCGCGACAACGCCCTTGCAGGATGTCGCGGGTTCCGGCATTTCCGGCCCCCGCGCAATGCGGTTGAGCCGTGCAGTCTCCCTTGAATGGACTGCGGAAACGCTGACGGCGACTCGACCACTGAGACTACTGCGAGTGATGCCCGTAAGGCATTCGGCAGAGACTGGGTTCGCGATAAACGCCGGGGGGCAGTTCCCCGACCCTTGGGCAGTCGAGATTGTGCCCAACAATTCGCCTCGATACGGTCGGCTCCGAACGGGCAGATTCATCGTGGGCAAATTGTCATTTCCTACATCTCTACACACGTAGAGAGTAGGAGAGACTCTTTGCTCGTCCGATCCCTCCAAACAAGCAGATTGCCTGTTTTTTGTCTTCCCTTGGCTGTTCTCTTAGAGCGGAGCGATCTTGATTAGCGAAGCGACCGGAAACCGTTGCGCCCGCTTTTTTGTGATCCATTTTGCCGTTCGAGCGTTATCCATCGCATGACGACACCTTACGAGCTTTGGCGATGGCTATTTCGCTGTCTCACGCCGTCCGATCGCGCGATTGCACGGAAGGCGTTGGAGCGTGCAGAGAAGGACTCTGATGAGTTCGTGAAGCGTGTGATCGAGGCTGCCAAGAAAACTGATGGGAGAAACTGAAAATGGCGACGTTCGAGATCAAAGTGCCTGATGGGATGTTTCCGGAAGGCTTAGCGCCAGTGGAATACCGACCTCCTGTTGCTGGCGAATTGATTGACATTGAAGGCAGGGTGACTACTGCGACAGAAGACAACGTCAAACCGCGATTGATCTTGTCAGCGAAGGCTAAAACGCATGAAAAAAAGGTGAGGCCGTACAACGCGGAAGAGATGCGTAATCTCTATATCGGGCGGGCGAGGCTGCAATGGAATACGCGATTTTTAGACGTAATCGGCTACGACTCGGAAGGCGAAGACGTGCTATTGGCCGACAATTGTTGGTACGACGCGGAGGACTTGCAGAACGGTTTCACCCATCTCGACGGCAATCGCTGCGAAGTTGTGGAGTGAGCAAGCCATGTGCGACGAAGTTTCGATTCCAGTGCTGTGGGAAGTTGTCGTACGCGCCGACACTGTATCGGAATTGGAGTCGTATCACATGCGGGTCATGTTCCATCCGGAGAGTGTTGATCGCGTTGATTTACTGAGGGCGAAGTACGTTGTCGATGAGCGAAATGGAGTTGGCTACTTTTTCAATCAGGTCGATCACATGCGAGAGGCGAATGTGAAGTCGTCTGTGCGTGTGGATTCGTGTGTTCGGTTGTGACGGTAACTCAAAGGAATGAATCATGTCGCTGGTGCTAAGCCGAAAAGTCAACGAGAAAATTGTGTTGAAGTCACGTAAAACAGCACAAGAGATCATTGTCGCTGTGGCGAGAATTCAGCGCGGGGTTGTCCGACTGGCGTTTGATGCGGACCAAGAGTGGGACATCCATCGTAGCGAACTAACTGATGAAATCCGACAATGATGATGTTTCGCCAGTTGGAGATTCTCCGGTGAGCTTGATCTACCCGGTCCCAGCGCGTGAGTTGGTGAACTACACGGACGATTCCGGCCTAAGCTGCTGGATCGAACCTGATCCGTGGCCAGCGATATTTGCCGAGCGTATTGCAGCAGCAGCGAAACGAATCACGCCAGAGATGGTTGCTGAGTGTAAGGCGATGATTGAGAGAGCCAAGGAAGCGAGGCGCAAATGAACAAGTCCGACATCATTCCCGGCAGATTCTATTGGTGCGGAGATGGCATTGATCGCGCTGCGGTAATCGGCCGCGTGATGGCAATTGCTGACGATGGAGTTGTCGTTCGGCGCAGTTGGGGAGACTGCGGATTGATCGGATTCGATAAGGTTCTGGCTGAGCATAATGTGTTTTCGTGGTTCGGATTCAACAAGGGTGTCACATGCAAGAAGTCGGACCAATCTACAGTGTGCCATTGATCGACACACTTCCTCTCGATGGCGGGATGTTTCAGGCGATGCCTAGTCGCGATGACCTTGAGGCGTGCAGCAAGCGATTCATGCGAGTCGCCGCTGCTTATGAAGTGCTGCTGTGTCATTACCAGCGATGCTTGAAGATGCTAGGCCGAGACGATCCTGTTCAGTGCCATGCGTGCGGAGCAATTCGGGAACGTGTCGAGATTCAGTGCGGACAGTGTGGGTACAAGATCGACGGAAGTGACTTGGAGGCGGAAATAGATGACATTCTGTATCGACGACAGCCAGACGCTAACTGAAATATACGGCAACGCTTTGATCGTGTTGCGTGAGATTAGCGTCGAGGAGGAGAAAGGGACTGCGGTGTGCCGATGCTGCAATCATGCGAAGTCGAAGCATATCAACGATGGTCGCTGCACGTCATACGCAACGTCGCGGACGTTTATCAACGACCGTCACGAGGAACGCCAGAAGGCGTTGGAAGCGGCGGAACTCATTGAGAAGCTGAGGGCGTTATGAGCGACTGTGAACACATTTGGAATGCCCACCATCAATGCCAGTGGTGTCATCGCGACAAACAAGACATCGACTACGAAGAGTCCAAGCGAGACGCAACGGCACTTCTTCTGCTGGCGTCTCCGGGCATCACTCCGATGTCATCGTTATCCGGTGTTGTGAGCCAGTTGAACCATGTCATTGCTGGGCTACTGATAGACGCAACATATGATGTTAATGCCGTCCAGTCGGCAATCAACTGTGCAGTCAAATACGGTGGCGTTGACGGATCGCATCACAAGACGTGGGTAATTGACCAGATGGTGCGGATGCTTTCCGGGAACCAATACGACGCGATTGTTGCCGGTGCGTGCGATGGCGACGACGGGCCGAATACCTATTCTTGGGATGAGGGAATTGCACCATGAGCCGACACGCTGACGGAAAGACGCATCTCGAAACGGAATGCTTGTCGAAACTGCCTATATCGCAAGATGCCGTGCAAGTTGTCTATGACTTGCGAGACAACGCGACAACAAACGCCGATGTGCTGAGGACATGGATCAAGAATCTCTGCCTATCTCATGAGCGGCTGCGGGCTGAACGAGACGGAGCGACAGCACTGATCGACGCAAACCATAAAGAGATCGCAAGCGTGCTGACTCAGCTTCTTGACATCGGAGAAACAGCAGACCTTTGGGGCGATGATATGGAGTTCCAATCGTGCTGCGACAGGTTGCGGAAGTTGCTGCCGGAGGACGACGAATGAGCCACCACACAAGCGCAGCGGACATTGGCTTCGATCGTCGCAGCGACAAGCGGACACGCAAGCCGAGACCGTCCGAGCCGTTCTTGGAATATCAGGCTGTTGAGCGATATCTGCGTGATCGGTTTTATGCGATCGACGAATACTTCGCGGCTGTCAAGAGAGACGAGGACGCAATGGTGATCGAGAGCAGCGATGAAGTGCGGGAGTTGTTGGCTGTGGCGTTGAGGGAGGAGCGAGGTCAATGACTCACGAGAAGATATTCAGGCGAGACGACGGAAGCCGGGTGAAGATAATTGTTCGGTTGCAGTCCGCCTGTTACGGAGCAAACTTGGAATGGCGGTGGCACGTGATGCAATGCGAGAAGGGGAAGCGAACATGGACAAGTGTCGTGAATCGCGAGAGATACTCATGGAAAAGATTCCATGCGACGGACAGGGCCAATGAGGAGCGTCGTCTGTCGTTGTTTGTTGTCAGTGAACAAGAAGTCTTGCAGACCATGCGTGAACTGCATGCGAAGATTGAACCGGTACAAGTTTGAATGAAAACAAAACAAGGAGAATGTTGATGTCGGGTGTAGTGACGCAATTACCAACGGCGACTGATGCTGTGGCAAACCAGTTGATTATCATCACCGAAACGCCGGAAACAATCACGCGATTCGCTAAGTACGATTCGCTGATCGTGAGTGACGTTCACGACAAGTCGCAACTGAAGGCTGTGCATGATGCGAGGATCGAGATTCGCGATGCCATCAACGCGATCGACAAGGAACGCAAGGCACTGGATGAGGATGATCGCGAGCGAATCAAGGCGAGGATGGCAGCAGCTAAGAAGTTGTGGGCTATTCTTGAACCGAAGCGAGACCGGCTGGCGGCGGAAGAGAGTCGCGTTGAGGCTGTGCTGGAAGCCGAGCGAGTGGAAGCGGCAAATAAGGTCTATCGCGAGCGGTGTGAAAAGCTGGCTGAGATTGGCGCCGATCCAATGCCAGAACAGTTGATTCGAGCGGCGTCAGACGTGTCGTTCGAGCAGTTGCTTGTCACTGCACGAGTCCAGGTCGAACAGAAGAAGATCATCGCCGAGCAGCAGCGTATCGCGGCTGAAGAAGCTAGTCGCGCTGAGGCTGAGCGTCTGCGACTGTTGGCAGAAGAGAATCAGCGACTGGCGGCCGAGCAGGCAAAACTCGCTGCCGAGCGTGCTGCGTTCGAGAAGAAGCAAGCGGAAGCGGCTGAGTTGCAGCGACAGGCAGATGAAGATCGCGCCAAACGCATTGCAGCAGCAGAGGCCGACAGACTTGAGCGTGAGGCGGTGCAACGTGCCGAGCAGCAGGCGATACTCGATGCTGAGCGTGCTGAGTTGGATCGACAGCGGCAGGAGATCGCTGATGCGGCAGCAAAGCAGCGAGAGGAGCTTGATCGACAACGACAGGCCGTCGAGGACGAGCGTCTACGGCAGGAAGCTGCTGCTGAGGTGTTGCGTAAGGCTGAGTCCGATCGCATTGAGGCAGAGCAACGTGCGATCGCTGAAGCGGAGAGATTGAAGGCTGTCGAGGCAGAGCGGGTCGCAGAGGCTGAACGCCAGCGACTGAAAGCGGAAAACGATGCTTTGGTTGCCAAGGCGGAAGCGGAAATACTTGAAGCGATGCGACCGGACTTGGTGAAGCTCGGGCTTTGGATTCAGTCCATCGAAGACAACGCGGCCAGCTACTTGCTTCAATGCAAGCTCGGAAAACCAGCGTATGAGATTGCCGACAGGATGATGACTGTCCACGCGAAGGCGATCAATGAAATGAGGGGGATGCTATGACGACTGACGAAATGCTGGCGAATGAGCCGAGCGACGTGAGAATCTGTATCGAGAAGATTGCAGAACGAGCGGGAACGTATGACGCCGATTGGTCGTTCATCAAGGCTGCTGGTGACATGCTGAACGAATCGTACAAGCGAGAAACGGAGTTGCACAAAACAAATCTCGTGTTGCAGGAGCGATGCGAGAGCCTGCGCCGAGCGATGCGGAATTCCCGCATTTGCTATGATTGAAGACTAAACCCCGAGTGACCTCGCGAAATTGCCGGTGGATAGCGGGGCGTCGAATCACGTTGATTCGACGAGTCAAACCGGATATGAGCCTGAGAGAACTTAGGCTGTGATTCTCGCAAAAGGGACAAGCTGGTGCGAAGGGTTTACCTTCTAGGCCAGCGTTTACGGGCGATAAGCATTACGGAAGTGCTGGAGATGGATTAGCGTCCATCTCCGCAGTCGCATATCTACCGGAAGTCATGACCGGCTGACCGCGACTGATAACCGCAATAAGCGGTGGATTGGGTTCGATTCCCAAATCGTCCATTTGATCCATTTCGATTTTGGAGCGTTAGCATGGATGTGATAACCAGCCAAGAGATTGACGCCGAGCACAACAATCATCTCCGGCTGCTTGCGAGTGAGATCGTTTCAAAGCTCTACCAAGCGCGCGAGGTGATGCAACTGAAGCTGATTCAGGCGGCGGTTGATCGGGCATTGGAGATGATTGTTGAGGAGAGAACACGCAATGGCCAAACCGCCGCTGATCGTGAAGGCCACCGACAAGTGCCGTAACTGCGGTGACGAGTTCGCGAATCACAACTACGTTTCGTGATCACTGACGGTCTACAAGTGTCCAGTGCCGAGACAAGAGTCTGGCTAAGGCATGTTCACTGGCGGGCCGGGAGCGAAGTTCTATCCAGATGAGCCGAACGGTGGACCTGGTGTTTGGGTTGTTGAGTGTGAGCAGTATTGGGAGCCACTGGAACCAAGTGAGTACGAACCGGACGAGGAGGACTTTGAATGATTGAGATTAACAAGAGCGAGACAGCCGACACGCGGACCTGTGACTTCGCAAGCGTCTCGAAAGAAACACTGCTGGCAAGTTCACGCCAACACATAGGCGACGTGCGAGAAGCAATCGGTTTCTTTATCGACAAACTTGTCGATGCCTCAATGAACCACGACACGGACAAGATCACCGACATCGACGGCTTTCACGCCGACTTCGTGACAGGGTTCAAGCAAACTGGCTGGTGGGATCGCCACAGGACGCTGAACAGGCACCATCTGACGCAAGACGACGGCATTCCAGAAGACGTGAATCTCATCGACGTGCTGGACTTCATATCGGATTGCGTGATGGCTGGAATGGCGAGAAGCGGAGGCGTGTACCCGCTGCAACTTCCGCCTGAGTTGTTGGCGCGGGCCTTCCAAAACACGGTTGATTTACTAAAGGAGCAGGTCGTCGTCGTGGAGCGGGGAGCGTAACTCATGTGCTTTTACAACGATGGAGATTCACCACAATTCAGCAGCGGCGAGCAGATACGCAAGTCGCGGAAACAACGGCGATGCGACGGTTGCTTCAATGCGTGTGCCATTCAACGCGGTGAACTGTACTCGTATCAGTCCGGCAAGTTCGACGGCGATTTCTTCACGGTCATTCAATGCGGTGCGTGTCACCGTGATCGACATGCAATCCACGAAGCTGAGTTGGCTCGTGGGTGTCGAGAGCATGAGTCATGGTGCCATGTCGATGAAATCATTGAGCACCTGCCGGAGTACGGATTGACACGCAGTTCGCGGGAACAGGGGCAGGCGTGGTTGGATGGCATTCGAGAACAAAAGGCGGTGCTGACGTGAAATCAAAAACGATCAAGAGTGTGCTGAGAAACAAGATCAAGGCATGGGCCGCGAGCATCGACGACGAGGCGGTGCGCAAGGCTGTCGAGGAAGGTTCGATCATCACCGGAGGCTGCATCGCGTCCATGCTACTGAGGGAGACCGTCAACGACTATGACGTTTACTTTAAGGATCGCGCCACGACGCTTCTGGTGGCTGGTTACTACGTGCGGAAGTTCAAGGAAAACCCACCAACGAAGTTCAAAGGCGACGCGCAGTCCCAAGTCGAGATTTACCTCGCCGATGGATATGGACATCCAATCAAAGGCGGACACAGTCCAACAGACGAGCGGTCGTCTCGCGTCAAGGTTGTCGTGAAGTCTGCCGGGGCAGCGTCCGAGAATGGATCGGTCAACTACGGTTACTTCGAGGCGAATCCGAACAGTGGTGACGCCGCCGACTACGTTGAGGAAGTTGCGGCAGTCTTGGATGAGACCAAGGAAAAGTCTGGAAAGCCACCGTACAGACCGATCTTCCTCACAGCCAATGCCATCACATTGAGCGATGACATTCAGATAGTCGTGCGGTTCTTTGGGATGCCGGACACCATCCACGAGAACTACGATTTCGTTCACTGCATGAACTACTGGACTTCGTGGGACGGCGAGTTGAAACTGCGTCCCGAATCACTGGAGTCTCTGCTGTCGAAAGAACTGCGGTACGTTGGATCAAAGTATCCGCTGTGTTCGATCATCCGAACGCGGAAGTTCATCCAGCGACAATGGACGATCAACGCAGGTCAGTACCTGAAGATGGCGATGCAACTCGGCGATTTGGACCTGAATGACGTGACCGTCCTTGAGGAACAGCTTACAGGCGTGGATGCAGCGTACTTCAACGAGATCATCAGAGCCATCAGGGACAAAGACGAATCGCGAGTTGACCGGGCGTACCTGATGGAGCTAATCGACAGGATATTTTGATGACAGCAGAACTCAGCACATTCGCCGCATGGGAAGCCGCACTGACGAAGATGGGGTTTACACTCAAGCAAACATCGTCACAGGGGTCGGCGTTGTTTGAGTGCAACAATACGATCTTCTACCGTGTCGCGCCGTTTGAGCCGAACGCTGCTACTGCTGCGTGGCTGAAGCGGACGAAAACGATTGACGTGCGGTGTGCTGTGTCTGAGGAGGGGCGCTACGGAGAGGCGAGCGACTTGCCGGAGTTTGGGCTGGAGCAGTCAGACGATTACCACGGCGACCTCACAGCAGTCACGAAGACGATGCTGGCGGTCTTCATGTCATCGCCGGTTGAGTACAGGGAGACTTACATCCTCGGCACGATGGAGCGCAAGAAGCCGTCATCGCCGATCAAGACTGGGCTGATTTGTCACTCGATGCTGTTGGATCACAAGCGGATTGATGAGGCGTGCGTCGCCTATCCGTACTCGTGCTTTACGGACGGTGGACGGATCATCACCAAGCGAGCGGAAGAGTTCGACAAGCGAGTTCATCCGATGATCGCTGTCAAGGCAGACATGATTCCCGTAATCGAGAGAGTGGTTGCGTCGGCGAGAAACAGCGACTTCGGAAAGCTGTTTGACCTTCATGGCGACAACATGAAGTTCGAGACTCGCGTTGACGCGGAGATTTACGGACTGAAGTGTAAGTGCCGACCGGACATTCACATTGTGCTGGACGACCAGATTATAGTTCCGGACTTGAAGTTTGGTGCGTACAAGCCGGAAGACTGGCGGCGATCATCGAGTCGATTCAGTTATTGGTTACAAATGTCGCATTACACTGCCATTCTCGAATCACACTACGGACTTCCAGTTTCGTGGTCGTTCTGGGCTGGCGAAACAAAACCGCCATTTCGTTTTGGTCCGAAGGATTACGACTTCCGTTCAATTGAAATGGCGAAGGAAAAGCACAAGAGCCTGATTCTTCAGTTGAAGGATTGCTATGAGAGAGACGAGTGGAAAGACAACTACGAAACCACGTTGACGCTGGCGCCGTGGGACTTGGGCGAGGACTACATCGCCAGCGAGATTGATGATGCTGAAACCACGATTTACGCAGGAGACGAATGATGAGCGGTGTTGATATGAGCAAGACGATCGCGTCGAAGTCGGACACGCAGCTAAACAGCGACGATCTGTTCGGCGGGCCGATAACCGCAAAGGTTTTGAGGGTGTCATCTACCGGATCGCCAGACCAGCCAGTCGCCATCGACATCGACTGCTGGCCGAAGCCGTGGAAGCCATGCAAGGGCATGCGCCGTGTCTTGGTGGATTGCTGGGGCGACAACGTAAACAACGAATACATCGGCAGGTCTGTGCGACTGTTTCGCAATCCTGAGGTGAAGTGGGGTGGCATCGCGTGTGGAGGTATCGAAATTTCGCATTTGAGTCATATCGACAAGCCGCGTTCGATTCCGATTACGGTGAGCAAGGGCAAGAAGAAGCCGTTCATCGTTCAGCCGTTGACACAGGCGGAATTGAAGCCTGCCGACAAGAAGCAGGAAGACAAGAAGCCAGACGACAAAGCGATCGACTTGGTTGTTGCCGTCGCCGCGCTGGCAGACAAGATGAAGGTTGCGAACGACACTGGAGCGATTGACGCATGTCGTGCCGAGTTCTCGAAGCTATCGACGCTGATATCGGCCGATGATCGTGCGATGCTGGTGAAGCTGGCTGAAGAGGCTAAGGCTAGGGTTGCTGGGATATGAACGCCCCGATCAGCCACGACACTTTCACGAAAGAGGGAGGCCTAAGTTGACCGAACCTGTTGATTCAAAAGACACGTCGGCTGCATCGGATGGTTCCGTTGTCCTCGGCGAGTGCCGGTACTGTGGTGGAGAACTCAAGAGAGGCGAGTCGCATGAGTGTGATGCGTCAGAGCAGGAGTATGTCAGGCAACCGTTTAGTGCGGTGCCAACAGGAAACGGCGCGGCGATCAGAGATGCCAAGGGGAGATGTTTCGCGAGCGTGAATTTACAGAAGTGGATGACTGATCGCGCGAAGAGGGATGCGCACGAAAGGCTGGTCACGCTACTTGATCGCGTGTGCGAGTTGACCAAGTAGATCAACGGAACGCCGTTTTTTGCGGTGCGGAATCGGCTGCCGCATCGTGACCAAGTATCAACCGCAGCCGCAACAAAACTTTGTTCTGACTTCTTATTGGAGGATCACATGCAAGCCGACGTACCACAGAAAGACATGGACATCGAGTTAGGGATGCCGATGCACGACACCGTTCACAACGCAGTTCACAAGGTTTTCTTCCGAGCCGGATTGCTGGCGGCGAGAGAAAGTCTCGCTCGCTTCGTCGCGTGCGAATCGGAGACGATCGCTGGGAGCATCCGTGCGAACTGGTGGCCGCAAGTTGGGCCGGACCCAGGACCGCCGCGATTGCTGAGCTACGATGAGATTGCGGAAGAGGTTGGCGAGTCGATCAAGCATCGGGACTGCGACCCGTGTGTGGAGGCGTTGCCGTATGCGTACCAGTTTTTGAACGCACCAAGATAGTCAGAACGCCCGCATAACCGGGACGGCGAAAGGAAAGGCAAGTCATGAGTCCTGAGAGAGCGATGGTTGAAGAGTTGAAGAGGCTACGCGACACACCCGAGCCGCCTCCGGTTCATGCGATTGTTCAACCTCTCGCTCTTGATGTCTCAATGGAGCGAACGCGGGCATTGCACCGAGTCTGGCGGGCGCTGAACGATGGCGACTGCCCGAAGTGCCACACGTTTCATTCAGCGACAGAAATCAATCGCAGCAATTGGCTAATTGAATGCCCGTCGTGTGGATTCATCGTCACGCGGTCAGAGATTGAGGACATTGAAATGATGTTCGCTCCCGCGATGGATGCCGCCGTGGCGATCTTCGAGGAATGGCGGGCATCCAGAGTGGGCTGAACGCTTCGCCTATCCGGCGGCGAGAAAGAAAAACCAATGAAGACAGAACCCGACTGCATGGATGCCGATAACCAAGTCACTGCCGTCCGCGATCAGGCGATTGTTACACCGAAGATCAGGGTCTGTTCCGAGAACCTGAAGGCGACGATTGATGGCGTCGAGTACACATGGAATGGTGGCTTCGGTGCCGTGCTGACCAGCGCGGAGCGAGGGGTCAAGAAGGGCGAAGTCCGAATGATCGGCAACGTCATTTTCTATTGTCGTGGAACCTATCTCGGACTGTCGCGTCGCGAGGTGAGTTGGTGTCCGCAGCAGGACATCGACGCTGAGTGGATCAGAGCATTCAAGGCCGCAGTGTTTTCGGTGTAACTTGTTATTCACCTGCGAAACGTGAAGTCCGCAGGTAATCCTGCGCGGAAGGATCATGCGATGAGAGGCGTCTCGGTCGAGTTTTTTTGCGGTGCAATCAAGTTGCTTACAAAACGGCATGGTCCCAAGCTGGCTGAACTGTCGGCAATCGAGGATGTCAGAGCAGCACTAGAGCAGGCAGAAAAGGCATTCATTGAACTGCCCGCTTCAGTAAAGCACCCACGGAAAAAGCAAACGCGGAAGGATGCGTGATGAGCGGCAAATTTGCGAGCGTGGAGTGATGTCAATCCGTCGGTTGAGTAGAAGCACACATGAGCCATCGACTTTGCCCTCTTGAAATCCTTGCACTCGGACTACGCATCGCCAGTGGTGATCGTGAGTCGCTTCCAGATGATCTATTCCGTCACGGCGGGATTCGCGGTCTGTTCGAGAGTCGAGCAAACGTGATCGAGTGGCTAAAGCGAATGGGTGTCGAGTGGAATGGTGATCCGAAAACGATGATACCTGCGGTCGCTGCGGAGTTGCTGCGACGGAAGGAATGGGCCGAGCGACACAAGGCGGCGTGCGAGGAACTTTTGAAGATTGAGGGAGAGAGATGATGGGTGGTGATGCTGTTTGCGGTGTTATTGCAATCCTCGTGGCCTTACTTGTGTTGGCGCACGGCAAGGCAGGATATTGGCGAGGGAAGTATGAGGGACTGCATGATGAGTGCGCCGACCATATTGACACGATCGGTCGCTACACGAAGTTCCTTGAGTGCTCCGTAAACACATCAGCATTCATAAATGCGAGGAGCGGATCAAGTGACAGATAAGGCATACGCAACGCAGCAAATGCAAGCCTACAGAGATCGCTGGCAAGGCGCGTGCGAAGTGTCCGGTGTAATTCGCAAGCTGTGTCCCGAGTTCAAAGAACACGAGAGACGGTACATGCTGCCTGGGTACGACGTTCACCACATATTCGGCAGGCGTTCGCGTCAGTCGCATGCGTGGTGCAACCTGATCGTGGTGAGTAAGGCCGCTCACGACTGGGGACATCGTGGAACGCAGCCTGCGTTCAACGTCGGGCTGGCGTTTGAGGCATGCTGTCTGTCGGTGAAGCATCGCCAACAAATTGCGATGACGATGGGACCGTTCATTGACAGAGAGACAGAGCAGCACCGCCAACATTGGGACGTTGAGCAGTACGACGCAATTCGACGTGCGGGGACGAGTTACTACACGATGCGGGATCGCTGTGAGTATTTGGAGAGCGTGCTGGAGGATTCGCCGTTCGCGGGACTGGCGAAAAAATTGGTTGAGAACATTTGATCCAATTGGTGGCATGATCGTTAGCTAATTCAGCATGACACAAGAAACCCCAGAGCAAACCATCAAAAGGATATTCGACTCACCATGCGAGTTTCGGCTGGCGATGTCTTCTAGCAGAGCAAGCCGACGCGAAATCATTGAAAGACTGAAAGCAGTTATTAGCGAGGTGGAAATTGGAACACGCGGCTATGTCAGTGGCGGCAATGTTTGGATAGACATGCGTTGCGATAACCCGTAATTGTGAGGTGCAACAATGACGGACGAAGCCGATGAAGTCCTATGGGTGTGCTACGACTGTGGAGTGAAGCACGGACGACGTGTGCCCGGTCTGGCGACATGGCATGAAGGTCGGTGTTGCGTCTGCGGTGAAATGAAAACAGTGACAGAGCCGAGAGACTTCGGCCATTTGATTCACGGATGTCGGAGCATGACGCTCCAGCCAATCGTTGCGAGTGATCGCAAGCCGGAGCCGTAACCGGCAAAGTTTCTGACAGGTCGGAAAGACGGCCACTTTGAACGCAACCAATAACGGAAAGTTTGCCATGTACATCCCCGACCTGAATGACTACTCCCCGCCATCAATGGAAGTTGCCGAAAAGTTTCTTTCCGAGAACCGCCGCAAGGGCATCGTGTCCGAGATAGAGCAAATCGTCTCCGAGGAGTTTGATCGACTGACGGAGTACGCGGACGAACATATTTCAGGCGTGGCAGCGAGCCGGGCTGGGAAGTTTCTTACACGAGTCCTGAATGGGGATTCAGATGCCGCGATGTCGCTGTTCGGCGACACAATGGACGGCTCGCGATACCGGATGAGCGGTTCCGACGCGAGCAAGCCTTGGGCGCACCTGATTCACGGCACTCTGTTTGAAACGGATGGAATCATCCTTCGCCGCAAGATCGTTGAAGCTCATGCCGAACTGTTGCAGAACGAGCGAATCAAAGACCTGGAGTCGGTCGTTGCGGGCCTGTCGCAACAGGTGCGAGAACTGACCCGCGATCTGTATATGTGCCGCGACAGGTTGCGATAACCGTAAGCTGAGTTCAGGTGATGTGTCGAGTGGCAAGGCGGCAGGGTAGCTCCCTGTTTGCAGGTTCGATTCCTGCTCACCTGATTTGACGAGTCGTTGGTCGTGTGCCTCTGCTCACGCTGGTTCGCTGGCGTGAACACGAGACCATGAAACCCCGATGCACACTAGGGGAATCCTCAAGTTGTCACGAGTCGAGTGGGAGGTAGCTTACAGGTTGGATTCTCAAGCAGACAACTTGCGGAACCTGTGAGCCGGTGAGAGACCGGCAATCGGATCGGTGGCGGAATGGTAGACGCCGTGGGTTGATTAGTCCCTAGAAGCAGCACACTTCATGCAGGTTCGATTCCTGCCCGATCCAATCGGCTTTGCTGGCGTCATGGGAGACGTAAAGCCCCGTTGGTAACTGACGCTACAGCCTCCCGCCGTGGAGTCGGACAAGTTCCCGACAATCGGCATCGGATCGTCGGCGTGGACAGTGACACGCATGGTTTCGCGACAGGCTGGGGACGCGGAGGGTTGCGGCCCGCGTCTTAAATGAAAGACCCTAATTTAGCCCAGAGCGGGTGCAATTCCCGCACGATCCAATTTCATGGAAGTCGCCCACTCATCAGGGCTTGGCGAGGCTGGCGCGACGATGGTTGAATCCATCCAGCAATGCGTCTGTTGCGTGGGAGTGATGGTCCTAACGCGATGGCCCTAAGACGCACGCATCGAGAGTAGTCCTACTCGATGCACTTGGATCGTAGCTCGGGGCAGCAACTGACATGGCGGCGATAGACAGCCGAGTTTAGACGTGGCGAGGTTCGAGTCCTCGGCGATCCGTCGGTTTTTGTTGTGGGTGATTTGCGCCGCAGAAAGAAAAGGAACCCTCAGTGGATCGTCGGCGTGGACAGCGACACGCCTCGGCCCCGCGCCCCAGTGGGACCGAGAGTTATGTGAAGGCAGGAACCGGGTAAGGGGCAGGTCTGCTGGATACGAAGGCTAGCCGGTGCAATTCCGGCACGATCCAATTTGACGAGTTAAACGCGGCGAGAATAAAGGAATTCAAGATGAGCAAACTGCAATCGCAAATCGAATCAGTGATGAAGGCCGCAGATAAAGCGGCACAAGAATGGGTCGATGAAAACAAGCCGTCGATTGAAGAGAAAATCCACGAGTTACTTGACCGGAAACTGACGGAAATCGTGTGCAAATTACTCGGCTTCGATGGGTGGTTTGGCGAACTGGAAATAGATCACTGCAATGGCCGATCCGGAGAAAGTGCCGCAGGGGATTGGTTGCGTGCTGCGGCTGGTGATGCTGTGAAAAAATGGCTCACGGAACAGGCGGGTGATCTGCCGAAGCTCACAGCGAAGGCAATTGCCGGTTTGCGTAAGTCATATCTTGAAGCCTTTGAAGACGAGTTACGAGTTGCGTTGCAAGGAAAGGCTATTGAAGACGCTCAAGCCGCGATTAGCGAGCATCTAAAGGCGATAGCCGGAAGCTGAGTTCAACGCGGCGAGCGACTTACGGATTTTGTTTGAGACATGGTCCCCGAAAGGGACGATGCCGCCGAACGGCGGATGCGGCACTGCGAGCCGCGAGGGCGAGAATAGCTGGCTGCGACGGCCTTGAGCCAAAATGCGGAAGTAGCGCTCGCCAATACCCCTGTCTTTTTGTAAGGGTGAAGACGGCTGGTAAATGACAGTGGTATGCAGGGTTGACGTACGAGGTTGAAGACTCCGAGAAGGTGAAGACGGCTGGTAAATGACAGGGGTGCGGATTGGGGAGTATTTCATGGAAAAAAAGCCAGAGGTAATTTACATCAGCCTTCCGCTTCCAAGTAAGAAGCTATCACCGAACATCCGCACTCACTGGGCTGCGAAGTCAAAGGCAACAGCGAAGGCGCGATCCGACGCTACGGTAGTTGCGAGAATCGCCAAGCCAGCGTCATGTCCGTGGGAGTCGGCTGAGGTGCGATGTGTGTTCACGTTTCCCGTGAGACGCGCGAGGGACAAGGACAACTTACTGGCTTGGCTAAAGGCGTACTTTGATGGGATCGCTTCCGCTGGTGTTGTGCTCAACGACAGCGGGTTTCGACATCTGCCGGTAGAAGAAGCCGAGCCGAATAAAGCGGCGGCTGGAGTTGTGATTGAAATCCGAAGGATCAAAAAATGAATGAAGTAATCGACAGACTGCGACAAGAACTTGCCCACTTCGGATACAGTCATTGTGAGGATGATGTTCGGACGCTGATCTCCGAATTCGAGTCTCTTCAAGAGGCCCACAATCGGATGTCGGAAATCTACAGATTGCGCGGCGAGACGATCGCTGAGATGCGGCGGCTTTTGGATAAGACGAGTTGACGGCGGCGAGTGATTCGTGAATGATGGGCGGTGTTGGCAGCGGGTGCGACCGATCCAACTAAACATACCGAACTGACCGAGGGGCAACCCTTGGACTCTGGCCAGCAATTATCCGTCGCACCGGATGGTTGTCTGGCCTTTTTCGTGGGGCCTTACGGTGAACACCAGGAGCGAGTGGAATGGCGGAAACTGACGTGGGGGTGATGAAGCTATCTGAATTGGAAGAGATCATCGAACATGGACTGTCGTCGTTCATTGAGGTCGGCAACGCACTCTCTGAGATACGCGACGCCAAGATGTACGGTAACGAGTACAGCACGTTCGAGGAGTATTGCGAGGGGCGATGGGGATTCCAAAACAAACGAGCCTACCAACTGATTGACGCGGCTAAGTGCGTCGCGGAAATTTCTACAATTGTAGAACCCGAATCGCTGCCTGTGACTGAGTCACAGGTCAGGGAACTGAAAAAGGCAAGTTCCGACCCAGTCGAGCAGGCTGAGATTCTCAAGAAGGCTGCGAAGAGCGCTCCCAAGGACGCATCAGGAAAACCAAAGCTGACTGCC
>Ga0208147_1000011_pt1 | contig 55273 bp, 98 predicted proteins | sample DEB3_08_DNA_FD_184520 | JGI IMG/M metagenome (GOLD analysis project Ga0208147, IMG submission 184520) | Aqueous microbial communities from the Delaware River and Bay under freshwater to marine salinity gradient to study organic matter... | ecosystem: Environmental > Aquatic > Marine > Coastal ... | reverse complement strand
GATGCCTCCGGGATAAAATCGAAGGCGTCCGCGTGAGCGCGGTCAGCGTCGGCCTGGAAGCGCTTGTCGTTGGAGAGATCGTCGATCAGCGCGTCGCGAAGTTCAGGATCTCGAACCTCAATCCAGCGCGGCTTGGACATGGTGCCCAAGTTGAGATCGACGCGGGTGATGTCCCACTCGTCCCACTCAAAGTACTCAAGCCAAGCCCTGACGTGGCCGGTCAGGTGTTCCTCTGCAACGACGCTGGTGATGGTTGACATGGTGGCCTCCCTGGAGGTCACCGCGGCGATCGACGGGCCCTCCGAGGGAGGAGGGGTAGACCGTCAGGCCTCGTGCATGGCGTGGTTGGGTTTGAGAGTAACCATCGCCGCGGTGACAGGGAGAGTTGTACCGTGAGGCGTTACAAAAGGCAAGAGGGAAAATAACGTAGCGCGTGAATTTCCGTTTTGTTGCACACCCGCAACAATAACCTTTGTCTTCACTGCAAATAGGCGTTGCCTTGACTGGGGGGGGGAGACACAATGCAGGCAGTTAATGGCCAAGACATTGCCTCGGAGTCCGTCGATGCGTGGAATGTTCGCGGTTCGTTTCGGCTATGAGCCGACCTCTGGGTGGTCAATTGTCTATGTGCCAGTTCTGGCCTGTGCGATCATAACGGCGAGCAACAGCGGGCTCGCATGGGCGCACCTAGTCGAGACTGGGTACTTCTCGCCATATGTAGCGGCGACCGCCATTATCAGTTCGCGCTTTTGCGTGAGGGCTGGCGTGCTGTCCGCCGTTCTGTCGGCTTTGTTCTACAACTTCTTCATTACGCCGCCGGTATTGGCATTTAGCGTGCCTGGCACCGCAGACCTCACGGCATACGCCGCTGCTATCGTTGCGGCTTTTGCCGTTGCGCCAAGGTCGCCAAAAACCGCGCTTTCCAGCGAAAGCCCCGCGTCCTTAAAGTCTGGACTGCCGTTTGTTGAGACCAAGAAGAATGGCAAAAATGGCTCGGCACAGGCTGCTTTTTGGTCTGTTGAGCCGTCCTACGATTGGAAAGAGGACGACATGGTGGGGCGCGAATACGGGCGCATCTATGTGGACCTGATCCAGCGCGACGGACATGGTGCGCCGCCTTTGGCTTACATCGTCAATGATATGATTAGGCAGGGGCGCGTCACAGGTCTCGAGGCTGGTTTTTCCTCCGCCATTGAGCAAGCGGCCCGTCGAAGGGACATCCATATCGCCCGGGCGCGTTCATTCCAGTATGACGACACCCACCAAGCTTACGTCGACTGATGCGTCATCAAGCAACGAAAGCACGATGTTGTTTCCTGCCCGGTTTGTGACCAGCATTTCCTGGCTTAAGGAACTGACGTATAATCCTTGTTTTTTCTTGGTTTTTCGCGGTTACGTCAGCCACGACTATGGCGGCGTTGGGGATGTCCGCGAGCGCTTCCCGGCTCTCGTCTACCGTGATGGTATCGCCGTCTTTAATGCCAGCTCTCGGAACGGCGCTTTCGCGCACCACATAGGCGCGCAGGTTCTTCCTTGCTAATGCAACAGCCAAGGGCCCGACATTTGCTGGTTCTACCTCATCCTTGAGGTTTGAAATCGCAGCAAAATTCAGGATGTCGGCGACGCTACATTCGAAGGCTTCGGCCAATTGTTGCATGCGCTCAAGCGTGATGGTTTCGCCATTCTCGTAACGTGAGATGGCCATCTTCGAGATGCCGACCTTGTCGGCTAACTCCTGCTGCGACCAGCCGCGAAGCTTTCGCAGCTCCTCTATACGATTCTTGATCATGCCCGCTTGGTATGCCGGTAGACCAAGAAACGCACCTGTTATTACGCCACCGATGGGACCCATTGTCTACTCACACTTGCCGGCATTCCACACGTTGACGGTTGTAACGTCTCGTGGTATCTCTCGCCGCATGCTATCACTGGATGCCTACCTTCGCGAGAACAATGTGTCGGTTGAGGCTTTTGCCGCAATCGTGGGAGTGTCTCGCATGTCGGTTTACCGCTGGCGTAACGGCGAGAGTTTCCCGAAGCGGGACCAACTCCAGAGGATCATCAGGGCTACGAACGGCAGAGTATCGGCCGACAGCTTCTTGCTGCCAATTGGCGAAGAAAAAGTTGCGTAGTCAACGCGGTAACGTCAGCCCCGGCTTGAGTGAGGCTACCCAGTAGTTGCGTGCGTCTCCACCCATCTTGAGGCCACGCCTATGTTTCTCTGGACAGACGACCGAATCGAAGCCCTGAGCCGCATGTGGCTTGAAGAGGGCTTGAGCGCATCCCAGATCGGCGCCAGGCTTGGCACCAGCCGCAACAGCGTTATCGGCAAAGTCCACCGTCTAGGCCTTCGCCTTAGGCCAGCAGAGGTTCGCAAGCGCAAGACCGAGGCGCTATTCGGCAACTACATCCTGAGCGCCATCAAGCCGCCTCGGCACCTTCCAGAGACAATCGCCCCGAGGGCTAGTCGCTGCGATCTGCACGACCTTGAGCCATTCGACCGTAAGTGCAGGTATCCGCACGGCGATGCGCCTCCCTACGCCTTCTGTGGCGGCGATGCGATCCCAGGCTCGTCCTACTGCCTCGCCCATCTCCAGGCTTGCTACACGAACCCGCCCCCAAGAGCCGCGGCATTTGTCGAGCGGCAACTTGAGGAGGTATCCGCATGACCCTCGTTATCGCAACAGTCCTCTTTTTCGGTGGCGCGGTTCAAGAGGTCCAGATGCCCCGGGAAAAGTGCGAGGCCATCGTCAACGCGCTTAAATCAGGCGGCGAGGTTTGGGCGCACGATCGCGAAAGCTCACTCACCCTTCAAATCATCGCGGCGTCGTGCCGGGAGGCTTCATCGTCATGAAGAAGAAAACCCTGGAGCAAGAAACCAGGCAGGAAATCGCTCTAGCGATGATCGATGTCGGTTATCCAGGCATCCAAATCTCGCTTGAGATGCCCCTCATTGCAGACGCGGTTCTGACAGGGCAACCGCCCGACATGAACTTCCTCAAAGACTTCATCGAACACCTTCCGCGCATCCTCAGTGTCCGCGCCGACATTCAGGAAGCTATGGAACAGTCCGCAAAGAACACGAAGAACTGATGCGGCAAACACCTCAAGTCCCTCGCATTATTTGCCTTGGCTTCGGCCTTTCAGGCGTGGCGGCTTATGTCGTCATGGCCCTGATTGACATTCATTACGGTGAAGCAACCGCGCTGACGCAGGCCGGCAAGACTTTCCAGCCCGTCACTATGGCGATTGTTTCAGCCATTGGCTTCCTGCTGGTGTGCGGCTCTGGCGCCCTTTACCGCGCCCGTCGCTACACCATGGCCGCGATCCTGTTTGCCGCAACCGGCGCTTACATGGGCTACAGCGCTCTGAATGGTGTCGGTTTCTTCGCTGGCGAAACCATCGGCAAGGTTCGCCAGGTCGAGGCCAAGAACAAAAGCATGAAGGACGCCACCGACCGGGCCAACGACGAAGCCAAGGAGATGCGGACCCGCACCCTTAGCTGGCTCACCGGAACACAGATCAGGACGGCGAAAGAGCGGGAAAGGGTAGAGGACAAGGTCATTGAGCTTGTTACCAAGCCCGTCGAAGTCAAAGCCGCACCCGTCGATGCTGTCGTCGGAGACATGCGCTCTGAGGTGATGAAGAAGCTGCTGGGCGTCGAAATTGAGAACGCGCAGATCGCAAATTCGGTCTGGGTGGTGGGGCTTCTCGTGCTTGGGAAGCTACTAGGCCCAAGCCTGATGTTCGCCCTTTGGCCGATAAAATCGCCCTCAAAAGCCAACAGCATCGACCGCCCACCGGACGGAGACGGTGAAACTTTCACAAACAACCCCAAAAACCCAGCAAATCTGCAGGTTTTACCCGGCGGGAAAGTTTCACAGTCAAGGCGATACGAACCAGCAGAGGCCCGCAAAGATCTGGTCCGAATGCTTGGTGAAGCGCCCACCGTCGATAAAGCCAGCATCCTCGTCGATCGCTGGAATTGGTCTCTCCCATCGGTCCTTCGCTACTTGGACAGGTGGGAAACGGAAGGGATTTGCCGGACCCGCAAGGATGGGCGTGATCGCGTAATTCTGCGCCCGGGACCGAAAGCTGTGAGTGCGTAAAAGCAAAAACCCCGGCCGCCACAGCCGGGGTTTCCAGAAACCGTAAGCCCGTGCCACGGGGCTGAATAACGAAAGTGCATCCAATGTCTGTCTACTACAACTCAGAGGCAGTTTCAACTGTTTTTTGCACAGGAGATACACATGTCGCCTGATGCAGAAGCCGTCGTCAATATCGACCTTCACGCTTGGAAGGCCACTGCGAAGAAACTCACCTTGAAAGAAACGGGTGAGCTTGTCCGCTCGATTATGCGCGCCCAGCGCGCCAAGCGCCCCAATCGCGAGCAGCGCGTTCTGCTGGCGATCTTTACGCGCGACCCCGACATGGAGGTCGCATCATGAACCCCTACGAAATCTCTCCGCAGGGCATGACGTTTGCCCGCTTTTTCCCGTCTGACTGGCGCACCGGATGCCTGTCCCTGAACCTCGAGGAAGAGGGGCTCTATATCCGCATCTGCATGTACATGTACGACACAGCGTCAACGCTTCCAGACGACTACAAGCGCTGTGCCATGCTTCTCCGCGTACATCCCTTGAAGCTGGAAAAGGTGATGAATTCACTCATCGCCAAGGGGAAGATCATCCGCGCGCAAGGTCGGCTCATTAACGAGCGCGTCATTGAGGAATTCGACCGTTGGCGCCAAGAGACAGCCGCCAGAGCTGCCGCCGCGAAGAAGCGTGAGGACGAACGTCGGCGGCGCACGGAAGAGCAAATCAGGGAGGCTAAGGCGAAGGCCTCGCAAGAGGCTACCCCCCAGACTACCCCCCCAGTTACCCCCCACCTCACCCCCCAGACTACCCCCCCAGATCACTGGGGGGTTACTGGGGGTGTTACCCACCCAGTAGACGCTAAAAAAACCAATGAAATCAACGGTGAAAAAGCAGAGCCGTGCCACAGCTCTATCACTAACCAGAAACCAGAAACCATATACCAGAAGCTAGATAATATACTACTACCACAGGAGACTGACGCTGCGCGCGACGGTGGTGGTGGTTATTTGGATGTTTTGAACGGGACAGCAAACGACCTTGTCGCGTTCATTTCGAAGCATGCCTTCGTCGAGACGATAGACGCTCGCCGCATGCTAACGACGAACGTGAAGACGTTCGGCACCGACGCCATGATGGAGGCTTACTCCGTCACGCTGGCCAACATGGGCGGGCAATTTATTGCTTCGCCATACAAGTATCTGATCGAGACAGCTAGGCGCATCAAAAACAGCGGCAAGTCGCAAGTGCCAAGAGGTGCGGCGAATGACGTTGCAGCAAAGCGCGAGCGCATCCGAAAGCACGCGGAAGAAGCGGCTGAGGCGTTCGATCGTCAGCGGGGGCGGTCATGAGCACGAAGGGGGTCTTGAAGTTCATCGACGACCTGACCGTCAACTTCAGCTTTCGCCGCGATTGGGACGAAGAGCGCGAAAAGAACTGGTCAACGCTCATGGTTCGGGAACTTGGCGGCTATGCCGACGAGGTTCTGGCCAAAGCGTGCCGCGAAATCATCCTGACGCGCGGAAAGCGGCAAGGTGAGCAGTGGATGCCTACGATTGCCGAGTGCCTGGCTGCTTGCAAGGAGGCCAAGTATTGGCTCGATGCGGAGCGTCAGAAGGAACAGCTTTCGCTGGACGGAAAGCCCATCGAAAGAAAAACCACGTTTTGGTCAGACGAGCGCAAGGATCTGGCGGACAACCTGATCAAAACCCAGCAGGGGCGAGCCGCCGCGAAAGAGGGCTGGATTCGTGGTCTGCACGACTTCTGTCGCGCCAAGGGCCGCGCTCCAAACGAGTACGAGGCGCGAGACATCAAGGCGGATGCTGATGCGTTTCAAGCCGCCTACGAAAAGGCGCTTCGTGGAGGATGGCCGCAAGCCGCTGCCTTGGCAGACCTTGGTGGGAAGATGGTTCGCCGTGGCGAGGAATTGGCCGACATGGTTCTGCATGGAGTGGTGCGATGAGTAGCGAAGCGAGCATTGCAATCCAGAAAATTGCCAATCTCATCGACGAACGCGCGGCGCTTTCTAGGCGTATTGCGGAGATCACCGACGACATGCAGGAGGTCGCCATTGGTCTTTGCAAAATCTCTGACCGGTCTGATCGCCTTCGTGCGATCAGACTTCTGTACTGGGAAGTTCCAGAAGTAAACGTCAACGCGCTTTGTGCTGCTCTTTTTTTAGAGTGGGACGAGGCTGCGCAGGCGCCGAAGGGGTGGCCACAGGATCTTGTGCGCTTTGCCCGCTTCGGAAAGCGGCTGCGCGACATTATCGGCGCTCATCCGACCATCTCCCATGCATGCCGTACGAACGGATGCGCAGAGCGGGTGCCGGTGACATCTCGCACGCAATTGTTCGAACTTAAAAGCTTGCCGCTGTGTCCAAAGTGCGAGCGCGAGCAGAGCGTACGGAACAAGGAGTATTGGGACAAGTGGGATGCAGGCGCGGCGGATCGCGAGAGGCAAAGGATTGCCCTTCGTAGCGAGCTAAATGCGCTCAAGGACAGGTCTCAGTTGTCAGACGCAGAGATCTTCCGGCTTTACGAACTTTTGGCAACCTTTCACGAGAGCCAAGAATGACCCCATCAATCGACCAACGCGAAATGGCCGCTAAGGCATACGAGCTTTACACGGCATCGCTCAATCAATTCTGGGATGCGGTGGAATTCGGCGGAACGAGCGCTGAGCTTGAAGCGCTGGAAGCCGCGAAGGCTGACGCATGGGAAACGTTTGCGTCATTTGGCGTCGACCTAATCAAGCCAGAAGGCAATAAAGCGCGCCGTTGTGCAAAAACTGGAATTCCAATCGTCTCAAGTGACGAACTAGACGATTGTGATGATCTGGTGATCAAGCAAACGGAGGCGGCATGAGTGCCCTCAAATGGCATATGGACGCCAAGCGCAGAAAGCGCAGCCTTAGCGTGCTTGACGAGCAAGAAAACCAAAAGCGTGATGCAGCATCTAAATGGATTGAGAAGCATTCACGCCGCCCGCAAAAGCGTAAAGGTAGGAAGCGTTAAATCAAACCGCGTGATCGCGTAAAAAACCTCAACGGAGATGGAAAATGTCGTGGAAAAACTATACGCTTGGTGTTATTATTCTGTTGGTGTCAATGGGTTCGGCTTCCGCTCAAATGCCACCGTGTCATGTGGGCGCCCAAACCGGTTTAGCGATTGCGAGTGCGACCATCTCCGCGCCCTCGCTTCCGGCCTCGCTGGACGGTCTGGGCGCCCGTTCACGCCAGCCGGACTTCGGCGTGCATGCTGGTTGTGACTTTCGCCTTACTGGCTCGCCGATCGTTATTGGCGCCTGGGGCGAATACACGTGGCGCGATACGTCCTTTCAGGTGTCGCTCCCGTTCGGCTCCTTCTCGGCCGGCCTCGGAGATGGCTGGGCCTTCGGTGGCCGCGCTGGCTACGACATGGGTGGCGTGATGCCCTACGTGCTTCTTGGCTACACGCAGTCGGACATGAATTACTCGCTCCCGCTTACGGGCGTTCCCAACGCACTGCGCGGCTGGACCTACGGCGGCGGCGTCGAGATGCCCATCAAGGGCACGATGATGTCTCTGGCGCTCGAGACCCGCTACACCAAGTTCAATGAGACCGAGCTTGTCGCAGGCCTTGCCAACATCAAGGCTGACCAGATTAGCGGCATGGTCAGGCTCAATCTGAACTTCGGCGGCAAATAACCCCTATCGCGCGGACTGTTCTGCGTACCACCGCGCCACAGGAGAAAGAAACAGTGCAGCCAAAACCAAAAAATAACGACTTGCCTGCGGTGTGGGGTCTTGTCCTGTCGGATATGTCGAAGCGCGACATCCAAGGAGAGATAATTTATGGAACCCGTCTTCAGCCTCACAATGGCAGGGATGCGTTGCGTGATGCATACGAGGAGGCATTGGATTTAGCCGTGTATTTAAGGCAAGCACTTTACGAGCGTGACGGAAAGTAGGTCTGGCCGCAGGAGCGATCATGATGGAACTCATCGCAGAAACAGCAATCGACCTCTTGAGGGTCCGCCAGTCCGCCTACGAGGAAGCGCTGGCAAAATTCCAATCACTCCACCGGTCAGCCCGTCCGATCCACACGACAGACGCGCCGCTGCCGACGATAGACGACGATTATGCGACATGGCTCGATGATCAAAAGGCAGCCGTCGCTCGAGAGATCAAACGCATCCAGCGCCAGACGAAGCGCGAAGCCAACGAATTCAGGTCGAAGCTATGAGCGCCTGCCGTCACGTCTGGATCACCGTTTCTGCTGATAGCAGGATCACGACGCCTTACGTGCTTTGCGTCAAATGCGGGTCAAGGAAATGAAACGCTTCGCCAAGGAATGGCTTCCCGTACTGATCGTCATGGTGGTTGGGACTATGCTGGGCATGTGGTGGCCAAAATGACAGACGCAGAGGACGACGTTCCAGAAGAGATATACGATTTCGTTGGCTTCCACATGCACCTCGTTGGCCTTGTTCGAGGCGCGAAGGCGGTAACGAACGAACGTAAGATTGTTTCGCTTTTGTCGCTGGCCTGCACGCTGATCATGGATGATTGCAAGCATGGGAGCGCAGATGAATTCAGGGCGACGCTGATGGATCGCGTCGGCGACATGATGGCATTCCCTGAAACCGTGGCGTCTGTTCTGCATGCGTACGAAAAGGAAGTCCTTGGCAAAGCGAGCCACTAATGACCGGCCGCCGCATACAACTCAAGGACTTTAGGCTGAAGGACGGCAAGCTCGTCCGCAACGAAGCTCGATTGCCGATCAACATTCGCCTCAAGCAGGCATCGTCCAAGAAAGTACGCGTCAGGAGGAAAACACCATGAAGCGCAAGCTAGCACCCAAGGGGAGCCGCTACTACCCAAAGGCGGCCATGCTTAGCATCGACGAGAAAGAGGTTCTGGCGAATGCCGAGCGTGACTGGGCAAGGGTGCAGCACCTTTTTAACGAAATACCCATAACGAAAAAGCTGGAAAAAAAGCTTCGAGAGCATGGCCGCAAGCGCGTGCGCGTCGCGAAAAAGGGGCAGACGCAATGACTGGAATAAGCTGGTTCGCCATCAAGGTCGCGCCACAGGCCGAATTTCGCGTCCTGCACGCCCTCCACCAAAGGGATAGGCAGGCTATCCTCCCATTCGAAGAACGGGCTGTAGAGCGAAGAAATAGGCCTTCCCTGAAGCGCTGGACCAAATTCCCCCTAATGCCTGGTTATGTGTTTGGTGCATTCCACGGGGCCAAGAGTGCTGCATTCATGGATTTCTGGGCTGAGCGGCAGGCCATAAACGAGGCCTCAGAGGCTTTGGGAAAGGGTTCGCCTGTTATCGGCGTGCTTGGCTTCGGTAATAGACCGGAGGTTATGCGAGCCGATCAAATTGATTTTTTGCAGACGCTATCTCGAGAGAAAGCGGAAGAGGTTGACCTGACGGGCTTCAGGGTCGGACAAAGCGTTGTCATTTACGGCCAGCGCACGACCATCGCGGAGGTCAAGAAGGACGAGGTGCGCGCTTGGATGGACTTTCTCGGAAGCATGCGACTGGTGTCTGTGCAACATTCTTCCGTCCAAGCGGCCTAATTCAGAATTTTAGTGCGTAGAGACGAAATTTTGTTGCGTATGTGGCGAGATTGAGTTAAACGACCATCAGTGCATATGTTGCTTCGAGTCAAAGGGCGGCCAGCCGATAAGCGATATGCCGACTCCTTTGAAAAGCCGCGCTTCGAAGCCGCGGCACCAAATCCCCAATTGCCCCCAAAGCAACCCCATGATCGTTGAGATACGTCGTTTTGTGCAGGTTGGTGCAGATTATTTCAACCACAACCCGCGCCGCAAAGAAGACCTAGATTTTGAACCCATCACTATCGATACGCGATACATCTCTCGTTGCTACAGGGACCCGGTTGGCGAATTCCAAATGACGACCATTTTTATGGTTGACCATCCAACGCCATTTCGAGCGGATGTAACTTATGAGCAGGTAAGGGAGTGGATGCACCAAAGCAACCCCACACAATACACCAGTTCGCTTCGAACCCCAATGGATTAGGGTTTCACGGGGTATATCCGCGTCCATTGGGTGCAGCAGCCCCTGCCTCCCAAAAACCCCGCCCACTTTTAGCGCCACCTCCTCCCTAGGCGCCAACTGGCTGGTTAACCCCAGCCCTTCTTATTCCTGAAAGAGTGACGCCCAGGTCCAGCCGGGGGAGCTAGTACCTGGGCGTGATATACGCGCTACGCAACACCTACGCGACCGAACATCCATAAGATGTACCCAGATTGTGGATAATCAAGGGCGATGGAGCGGAATTTCGACGGCGTTTTCTATTGGCGTATCCCCAAGGGCTTCCGCCAATACTTCTACGGGACAGAGCCCCCGGAAGGCTGGACGCTCATCACAAGGTTCTGCCGGATAGGTAAACGGCCCCTGATCCTATGCCGCAAGGACTGAATGTTTCACGAAAAACAAGGAATGTTTCACGTGACCGAGGACACCAAGATCGTAAACATCATGCGCACCATGGCCGTCATCGAGGTCGCGTCCCGCCGTCTCTCAGCCTATGCCTCAAACCTTCCTGGCCAGGTAAACCCTGAGATCATGAAAGCCCTCTCCGACGAGATCGCAGAGCAGATCAAGGTCTTGATTGGCCAATACGCTGAAGCGGAGAAGGATGCGGCGTGAGGATTAGCCTCGAGGAAATCATAGCGACCACCCGAAAGACGCATCCAAAGGCGTCAGACAGAGAGATTGCGCACGTTCTTGTCGCGGCCCTTGGGGACGACATGACTGCTTCCGTACCAAGCAAAGACGATCGCGCTTATGCCTTGAGGTTTGCCATAGATATCCTAAACGCTGGTGCGCGGCCCATGCGGCCCAACCAATCCGCGTCGTCTATGGGAATATGCGACGTGTTCGACGTGGCCGAGGCCGTCCTGATCTACTTGGAAACAGGCCGCACCGGCATAAGTGCGGACGAAATCGAGATTAAGCAGTTCAGCTAATGCCTTCCAAGTCCAAAGCTCAAGCTAGGCTAATGGCCGCCGCCTCTCACGACCCAAAAGTGGCCAAGAAGGCAGGCATTCCCATGGCTGTCGCCAAGGATTTCAACGAAGCCGATCAAGCCGCAGGCAACCTCAAGAAGTCATCAAAGCTTTCCGATCACGTGAAACACGCGATGCGGAAACACGGGCAGATGATCGAATGAGTAAAAGCCCCGTTACGTTCGCCTGGGTGGATGCACCTCCTTTGACGGAGGAAGAAATCCTTGCGTGGGAAGTGCAAGAGATGGAGCGCAGAGAGCGGCAGCGCCTCTCGATGCGAAGAATAGTTGTCCATCGCAGCGTCCCGGCCGCAGCCCCAAAGCATAAAAGGGTTATCAAGAGCACCAAGCAAAAGGCTGGAAGCTGGCCACTAGACGACCGTTTGCCTGCCGACGTTGCTAGGGAGCAGTATTATTGGGGGCAAATGCGGAGAGTCGCCCGCTTGCGCGAACAAGGCTTGACCTATGCCGAGATCGGTAAATGTATGAATCTGTCGGGCACTCGCATCAGGCAAATTGCTGAAAGAGATCAGCGCGTAGGCAAGAGAGCGTCGCCTGCAGAAAAGTACATGGCGGCGCAGCCCGCGACAACCAAGCGGGAAGCTCAAAAGCTTCTGGCGTTCTTCGCAGGATGCCAAGGCGCCATTGAGCGCAAGGTGTTTCGGGATTGGCTGTATCTGTGAGCCGTCGCTGATGTCCCTTACTCCAAAGCAGGAGGCGTTCTGTTTAGCCTACGTGGAAACTGGCAACGCCAGCGAGGCTTATCGGCGGGCTTATGATGCCCAGAAAATGAAGGACGCCGTCATTCACGTGAAGGCGTCGGAGTTACTGACAAACGGTAAGGTGGCGGTAAGGGTCAAAGAAATACAGGAAGAACACCTTAAGCGTCATAGACTTACCGTTGACGACCTCGTGCGGCAGCTAGAAGAGGTCAGGGCGCTGGCTATCGAGACCAAGGCGCTACCGGCTGCAGTATCTGCGATTATGGGGACCGGAAAGCTGCTTGGCCTTGTGGTTGACCGCAAGGAAGTGGCCGGCGATCCCAACAACCCGCTTCAGGTCCACCAAACCATCGAGATGGTAATTGTCGACCCAAAGGCTAAGAGTTGAATTCCCGCGCGCCTTCGCTCCTCTTCTGCAGCCCGCACGATACAAAGGCGCGTATGGTGGCCGCGGTTCAGGAAAAAGCCACTTCTTTGGCGAGCAGATCATCCTGCGCTGCTACAGGCAGACAACACGCGTCGCCTGTATCCGCGAAGTCCAGAACAGCCTAAAAGAGAGCGTCAAGCAGCTTCTGGTCGACAAGATACAGAAGCTCGGCCTGGGCCAATTCTTCGAGGTCTTGGAAAGCGAAATCAGGGGCAAAAACGGCAGCCTGATCATTTTCCGAGGCATGCAGTCCTATAACGCCGAGACGATCAAAAGCCTTGAGGGCTATGACATCGCCTGGGTGGAAGAGGCGCAGAGCCTATCCGATGTATCGCTTCGGATGCTTCGCCCCACCATCCGCAAGGACAACTCGGAGCTTTGGTTTAGCTGGAACCCGCGCCACGACACCGACGCCGTGGACAAGCTACTTCGCAGCGCGGTTCCGCCAGACGACGCCATCGTCGTTGAAGTCAACTGGCACGACAACCCATGGTTCCCCGAAGTCCTGAAGGCTGAAAAGGATCGGGACTACATCGTCGACCCAGAGATGGCCGAACACGTCTGGGGTGGCGGCTATCAGCTTGTCTCTGAAGGCGCGTTTTACGCCAAATGGTTGGCAGACGCAGAGAAGCAAGGACGCATCGGAGACTTCCCCTATCGCCCAGCATTCCCAGTGATCACCTCATGGGATTTGGGCATGCACGACTATACCGCCATCTGGTTCTTTCAGACGGACGGCGTCTCGGCAACGGCGGTCGACTACTACGAGGTATCTGGCAGCGGCTTTGACGACATCGTTGCCATCTGTATGCCTGAACTGTTCAAGGCACCACCAGAAGACTTCAAATTCGATGGATGGACGTTAAAGCGCTCGCTCGAGATCCTTGGGCGCGATCCTCCATTCAGATACAGCCACCACTTCCTGCCGCATGACGTGAGAGTGAAGGAGCTAGCCGCTGGCGGACGCTCCCGCGTTGAAAGCCTTATCCGTCTTGGCGTCCAGAACATCCGCAAGGGCGTGCCGGCCAAGAATGAGGACCGCATCGAAGCGGTTCGGCGGCTCCTGCCCATCATGAAGTTCAACAAGACGCCGCGGGTTGAATTGGGTCTCAAGCGTCTCAGGCGTTATCGCAGGAAATGGAATGACGCGCTCCAGACCTACACGGACGCGCTACACGACGAAAATTCCCACGGCGCAGATGCGTTTGGTGAATTCGCCATTAACTGCGGCATCTCCCCACCGAAGGAGCCGCCTAAGCCTAAGCCAATTAACGTTCGACTTCCCACCCTTAACGAGATGGTCGCGTATCACGACCGGCATGCCGCCGGCGGCAAAACCAAGAGGATCTAAGTGATGCCCGACCCCAGCGAACGCCCGCAGATGGAAATGCCGCCCGAAGATGCAGAAGAAGGCGGCGCACCTGTCATGTCTCCCGAAGAGGCAATGCAGGTTATTCAGTCGATGAAGATCCCTCCCGACATGTTGCCGCAACTGTCTATGGCGATCGACGTGCTCGAGGACGCAGGCATGCTGCCAGGTGGCGAAATGGGTGAGGCGGCGCCCCAGCGCGGGCACCTCGACGCAGCTATTGACGCTGCAAAAGCCAAGGTCATGGGCGGTGATCAAGCCGCCCCGTACTAACGGAGAACTCTGCTATGGCCTCTTCCTGCTCCATCTACAAGCACGGCATTTTGCTGGGCACTGGTTCGTGTGCTGCCTCGTCGGCATCCATCACCAGCTTCACGGCCACGACGGGCGCCCCCGCGCTCGTAAAGGGCAAGAACGTGCAAGTCACCGTCACGCAGGCCGGCACCAATGTCGGCCGCACCTGGCGCACGCGTGTCGTTTCAAACAGCGCCGGCACTGTCACCGTGACTGACGCGTGCCCGTTTGTTGGCGCCTGATGAAGTCTAGCAACTCCAGCCTCTCCAACGACGCGCTGCGCCTAATGACAGCGCTCGCAGAGAGGCATGGGTTGCGCGGTGCGGTGCTTGTGTTGATGGACGCAGACGGCGCGGTGAGCGTGGTCGACACGTCCGCTAGCTCTCCATTGGCCGATGTTGATGCGATTTGCAACGTTGCGTCGCTTATCCAACACGCCATCCCGCGCAGCATGGCTGGCGCAGCCAACCCCGAACTAGAAGCCTTGGCGTTGAAAAACGCAACAAAGGCAACGGTGCAATAGATGACCGAGACAGTCCTTACCGATGGACGGCCGATCGTCGAGCAGCGGGAAACGCGCGCCGCAGCCGACAGCCAGCCAGAGCATGCCAAGTTCTGGCTGCAGGAGCTTGAGGCTGCAGGCAAGAGGGATGAACATTGGATCAAGCGGGCTCGCTCTGTCGTCAAGCGATATCGGGATGAGCGTGAATTCGACAACGCAGCCCGCGAAGAGCGCCGCACCAACATCCTCTGGAGCAATACAGACCTTCTCAAGTCCGCTCTGTTCCAGGGGATCGGAAGCCCGGACGTTCGCCGCCGCTTCCCTAAGCGCGGCCAAGACGAGAAGGTGACGAAGCAGGCCGCTCTGGTCATGGAGCGCGCTGGCAGTTACATCAACGACAGCTACGACTGCGAAGGCCAGATCGCTGCCGCCGTCGAGGACATGGTGTTGCCAGGTCGTGGGCAATGCTGGGTAGTCTATGACGCCGACGTGCGGACAGACCCAGAGACCGGAGAGGAAGAGATTATCGCCCAGAGCGTGCGCGATGAGCATGTCTATTGGGAAGATTACCGCACCAGTTCCGGCCGCAAAGAAACGGACATCTGGTGGAAGGCGCGTTGCCACTACTATAGCCGCGACGAACTGCGGAAGTATTTCGAGGAACACGCCGACCGCGTGCCTCTAACCGCGCAGCTTGTCGACACCACCAAGGACAATTCCCGCGACGAGGATGACACCTTCAAGCGCTCCAAGGTATGGGAAATCTGGGACAAGACCAAGAAGCAGCGCGTCTGGGTGGCCGAAGGCTATGAACTCGTCCTGAAGAAAGAAGAAGACCCCTACAAGCTTCAGGGCTTTTTTCCGTGCCCCGAGGCTCTGTATGGCGTCAAGACCACCTCGACGCTGGTGCCAATCCCTGAGTTCACGCTGTATCAGGACCAGGCGGCAGAGCTTGACATCATCGCCACGCGCCTTTGCTTCCTTGTCGAAGCCCTGAAGCGCCGCGGCGTCTATGATTCATCGCTCGAAGGCGCGGATAACCAGCTATCTCAGCTCGCCTTGGCCGGTGACAATCAATTCGTTCCTTACAAGGGTTTGGCCGGGCTGATGGAGAAGGGCGGCCTAAAGGCCGTTTTCCAGACCGAAGACCTGGCCCCGCTCGTCACAGCCATTGAAGGTCTTTACAAGCGCGCCACCTTCCTCGTGCAATCAATCTACGAGGTGACGGGCATCTCGGACGTGCTGCGTGGCTCGTCAAATGCCTCAGAGACGGCAACCGCCCAGCAGATCAAGGCCAACTTCGGCTCTATGCGCCTCAAGGCGCGGCAGAAGATGGTGCAGCGTTTCATTCGCTCGCTCCTGCGCATCAAGACTGAGATCATCGCAGAGCACTTCACCCGCGAACAACTTCAAGAGATGGTCGGCCTCGACATGCCGCTGGCGGCAGAGCAGGCCCAAGCCAAGCAGCAGCTTGCCGCCATGCAGCAGCAGGCGCAGATGGCCCAGCAGTCTGGCCAGCCGCCACAAATCGACCCGGAAGCCATCAAGAAGTTGCAGGACGTTGCCAACGCCCCAACATGGGAAGAGGTGTCTAGTATCCTTCGCTCAGACGCACGCCGCGCCTATAAGGTGGACGTAGAGACGGACCAGACGGCCCAAGTCGACGAACAGCAGGAAAAGCAGGACCGCATCGAGTTCATGAGCACCATCATGGCTCAGATGGAGAAGATGCTTCCTGTCGCCATGCAGTTCCCTGCCATGCGGCCCCTAATCAAAGAAACAGTCATGTTTTCCGTGAAAGCGTTCAGGGCTGGGCGTCCGCTCGAGGAAGCTTTTGACGAAGCCTTTACGGCGCTTGAGAAGCTTCCACCTCCGCAGCAGCAAGGTGATCCCGTCGCAGAGGCCAAGGCCGAAGAGATCAAGGCCAAAACCCAAGCCACGATCCAAGGCGCCAAGCTTGAAGCCCAAGTCAAGCAGCTTGAGGCTCAGACAAAACAGCACGGCGCCCAGCTCGACTTCGCGGCAAAGGTTGTCGACCTCCAAGCCAAGAAAGCCGAAAGCCAGCACAAGCAGGAACTGGCCAAGATGCAGGCCGGCTTGCAATTGCGCCGCGATGCCCACGCCTTTGGCCGTGAGGTTGAGAAGGCGGAAATGGAACGGGCGATGGACGACGCCAACGCGCGTCTCGCCGCCCACAGCAACGAAATCGAAGCCGCTTCTGCTCTTGAAGAGTTAGAGGCAAAACGCGCCAAGCGATTGGGAGCCTTCTGATCATGCCCGTAAATCCGGTCACAGCTTATTTTGGCGATGTCGCCTATGAGACCATTGCAGCCTCGCAAAGCGATCAGGTCATGGGGGCAACAGGTGCAGCAGGCGACTATCTTGCCGGCATCCTGATCGTTCCCGGCACCACTGCAGCGGGCGCTGTCTCAATCAAGGACGGCAGCGGAAGCAGCATCAGCATCTTTGCTGGCGGCGGCACCACAGCACTCTCTAGCCTGATCCCGTTCTATGTGCCGATCGGGGCTCGAAGCCTATCGGGGGCGTGGAAGGTGACAACCGGCGCCAACGTTACGGCCATTGCTTTCGGAACGTTTGCCTAATGCTGTTTGATCCGCGCCTTCGTGGGTTGAATTTTGCGGCATTGGCCGGTGGCACTCCTGCGTGGGTGCTCACTGCTGGGGCCGTTCCTGCGTCCCTCGACATAGATTTCGTCAATGACCTTGCCTACAATTCCTCAACCACAACCATCGCTTCCCTTCTCGCTTGTACCCGCGCAGCGCCAGCAACAACGTACTACACCAATGCAGATGGGACGCTGACGGGATTTGCAACTAATACGCTTAGGAATGGGAACAATGGCTTGTTGGTGGAGGAAAGCAGGACGAACCTTTGCCTTCGTAGTCAAGATTTTAGCAATGCAGCGTGGGCTGTGTTTGGTGCAGGCTGTTCAAAAACAGGCGCATCTGCATCACTTGCGCCAGATGGAACGGCGACGGCCTATGAAGTTGCTCTTGGGACGGACGGCGGTGCGATTGGCGCGGCCGGAGCGGTTTATCAAAGCATTTCCGTAACCAGCGGAACTACATACACGGGAAGCGTTTATGTTCGCGCAAAGACCGGAACAACGTCATGTCGCATTTCTGTTTCCAGTGGCGGAATTGACGGTAGCGCCGACGTATCTCTGACAACGACGTGGCAACGCATCACCGTAACACACACCGCGACTGCAACGGTGACTGGTAACATAGCGATCAGAAATAACGTCGCGGGCAACTCAGGAAGCATTCTGGTCTGGGGCGCCCAGCTTGAAGCCGGTTCCTTCGCCACGTCTTACATCCCTACGACAAGTGGGTCACAGGCGAGAAGTGCGGATGCGGTGAGCTTCAACACCGTATCTTGGCTAGGTGCCGCAGCAAATACCTATTTTCTTGAAGCCAATCCTGCGACTTTGCCTGGAAGCGGGAGCCGGTATTTTGCAATTGCCAATGTCGGCGCTACAGAGCGCCCAATGGATGTTAGCGATAGCAGCGGTGGCGTAGTCCGCGCGACACCGCAAACAGGTGGAGCTACACAGGCAACGCTAGATAGATCGACAGTCAATGTGGGCTCAGCCTTCAAGTACGCTGTTGCGTTTGACACTAACGATGTCGCATCTGTCTTGAATGGTAGTACAGCAACAACTGACAACGTGGCTACACTTGCAAGCACAAGTGGTGTCAGCGCCAATATCGGCAGTTTTCCTTCTCTGGGCTTATATCAAAGTGGTTACTATCGCCGCTTTGCGGTTTGGAATTCCCGCGTCTCCAACGCCAACCTCCAGACCCTCACCTCTTACGTCCTCACCGACTCCACCCTTGATATAGATTTCACGGCGAATACCGCCTACACCCGTTCCTATCTTGGGCAGTCGACAAGATCGTCTGTCTCTATCGCCTCTCTCCTGACCTGCACAAGAGCAGCCCCAGCAACGACGTACTACACGACGTCGACAGGAAGCCTGATCTCGTTCGGCGCCAATACCCTGAGGTACGGGGATAACGGGCTGCTGGTGGAAGAGAGCCGGGCCAACCTCGCACTGCGTTCGCAAGAATTCGACAACGGGGCATGGTCGACCACACGGTGCTCTGTATCTCCCAATACGGCTACAGCTCCAGACGGAACGCTGACCGCAGACACGCTCATAGAAGATAACACGAACAACTTCCGTCAGTTCTACAGTACGTCAGCGATCACCCTTTCGGCGGCTGCATACACGTGGTCAATCTACGTCAAGCCGAATGGCCGCACGTGGTTTGTCATCAATGCCTTCAACAGCACTGATGGCAACAAGAAGACGTTCTTCAATCTCTCAGGTTCTGGTTCTGTCGGGACCAGTGCTGCCGGCAATACGGCTACCATCACAGCGCTGGCTAATGGTTGGTACAGGTGCTCCGTTACGCGCACGCCTGGAGGCGCGTATAGCGGTTACTTTGAGATCGAACACGCCAGCGCAGACAATACGTCATCGTATCAGGGCGATGGGGCGTCAGGATATTACATTTGGGGCGCTCAACTTGAACTCGGAGCCTTCGCCACGAGTTACATCCCGACCACAACAGGGTCTGTGACGAGGAATGCGGATAATATCAGCATCACCAGTCCGACTGCGATTAACAACGCTGCGACGGGCACGTTCTATGTTCAGGCGCAATCCGCGACCATAGACGCAGCTTGGCTGTCGGCAACGCCACGCATAATCGCTGCAAACGGCTTTAGATCATTCGTGAACTTCACGACATCGCAGAGGATTGCAACATACAACGCCTCTGTGAACATCAACCACAGCCTCGCAAACCCAGCGACAACTTCATTTAAGGCGGCCAACGCCTATTCGTCTTCGGCCCGCTCGCTGACCTCGACAGGCGGAACGCTTGTGTCGGATGCGAACGGCTTCAGCGGATTGACGAATATCTATCTCGGCGGTGACGCGGGTTCGTCTTCCTATATGTGCGGCTACATCCCGCGGGTCACCTTCCTGCCCACAAAGGTTGGAGACACCAATCTGCAAACGCTAGTGACGTGAGGCATCCGTGAGTGACACCATCATAGCCCACCTTCTCCACTTCGCCTCAGAGGCAGATGCCTTCACGGCTCTTGAAGGCATGGAATTCACCGGCTGGCGCGGGCAACCATTGTCCATCGTCCACCACAACGGCGAGACGCCTACGTGGGATCAATCATTCGTCGTCGCCAATCAGACCATCACGACCTCACCCGCTGTATGGGATCGCACAGACCCAGACAATCCGGTGCTGGTGTCTCCCGCGGTAACAGAGCCGGGATTTACCCTCACCGTCTATCTCCCAGCGCTGGCGGCAGACCTACAGGCTCACGCTCTTATCATCTACGACCAGACGGCAAGGAACATGCTCTACCGCAATGCGCCTGTTTCGACGGCAACCGTGAGCCCCATGTTTGCTGATCTCGAATATCCATTCGGAGGATAAGGATGCGCACACGCATCTTTTACGACCACGTCACAGGTGCGCGCGTAGAGGTAAGGGACGACAACTACGTCCCAAGAGCGCGTCGCGCCCACAACATTCTTCCCGACATCGACCGTGCATACAACGGGGGCTTTCAGTCTCCCATCAACGGCGAATTCATCACCTCCCGCAGTCAACTCCGAGCGCACGAGCAGCGTTTCGGGGTGCGCCAAGCGGGCGATTTCCGCAAAGGCGAAATCATCGGAGGTGAGCAAAGACGCGTAGAGCGTATCCGTGAAAAGGGTAGAGGAGCATCATTCAGATGGACGTAAGTTCCCAAGCCGGCAGTGGCCAGTCATCTGGCAATACGGGCAGCGGAATGGGCTTGTCGGATGCGATTAGCGCGGCGGTTGCGGCAACGACAGGTGGTAATGAGGTTCAGAAGCAAGACGACGATGTCGAGGCGCTCCTTGAACCAGGCGTTCAGCAAACGGCCGAAGATCAGCGCAGCAGTGAAGATGCCAAAGCCGGCGACGCAGTAGAGGAAGGCCAAAAGCCAGAGGACAAACCTCAGACTTTCGACCCACCCCAACACTGGCCAGAAGCCGACAAAAAGGCGTTCAGTGCGCTCCCTCCAGATGCTCAGTCAATCATCAAACGATTGGCTAAGGATCTTGAGGGTGGCTTCACGCGCAGATCTCAGGAGCTAAGCGATAAGGCCAAAATGGCCGACGCTGTTCGTTCCATCATAGACGACACCACACGCCAGCAAATGGCTGCGACTGGACTGAATGAACTGCAATACTTGCAGTACCTTCACCAGATCCAGCAATTCGCCGCTCGTGACAAAGTCGGCTATGCAAAATGGGCGTTTCAGCAACTCGGCATCAAGCCCGAAGATCTTGGCTTCCGCGCAAATCAGCCGGACACGCAGGAAAACCCCGAGCAAAGCCTCGAAGCCCTTCTGTCCGATCCCAAGGTGAAGCTGCTCGAAGAACGTCTTGCGCAATTCGAGGCGAAGCTATCTGAAAGGGAAAAGGCTGAGCTTTGGGCTCGCCAGTCCGCACAGGCACAGCAGGAAAGGGCTCTGGTTAACCAGATCCAGACCTTTCGTGCCCAACAGGACGACAACGGCCAGCTCAAATTCCCGCACTTCGACAAGCTGCAGCGACAGATGGGTGAGATCATGAACTCTTACCCCGAAATCGCTCAGATGCCAGAAGGCCAGGACAAACTCGCAGCGGCCTACGAAGCCGCCATGTGGGCGCATCCTGAACTTCGCTCGTCTCAACTCGAGATCGAGAGAAAAATGGCAGTCGCAAAGGCGGAAAAAGCTCGTGAAGCAGATCGCGCAAAACGGGTTACGGCTGTGAAGCCCGCAACGTCCGTGGCAACGCAATCAGCAAAACCCAAATCCCTCGACGACATCATTCGCGACGCAATGGCGCAGCACGGATAATTCGGGCCTTAAGAGAAAGGCAACACGGCTATGGCCGCGCCGAACACCAGTTATTCCGAAATCCTGACTACGACCATCGACAACTACCGGTCAAAGCTGGCGGACAACGTTCTCACGAACAACGTTCTTCTGCTTTACCTCAAGAACAACGGCAACACCGATCCGGCGACGGGTGGCGTGAAGCTGTTGGAGAACCTCAAGTACGCAGAAAATGGCACGTTAAATCTTTAGGACGTGGATAAATCACCTCTGATTGACTTGGAAGCCCTGGCGAGGGTGACAAGGCGGAAGGGCCACCCAGCCCGCCGTGAACGACTGAGCGAGGTGACCCGAAAGGGATGCGACAGTCTGCTCTCTGGTTATGACGCTTTCTTGTGAAGCCAGAGAGGGAGACCCGAAGAGGTTTCCCCGCCATCCGGTTGATGGTCAGTAGCGGTGGAGTCCGCGAAAGTAACAGCTTGCTCTTGGTACTCCGGGTTGTGATCAGCCCCTTTGTTATCCAGCATCGCTAACACGAGAGGACGATCTATAAAGCGCATCTTCCAAAGGTTACACTTGCGGCACAGCGTTTGGGCATTCGCCCTTCGGTTCGTGCCGCCAGCCATTACCGGGAAGATGTGGTCAAGAACCAAGTCTTCGGTGGCATCACACCACTTGCAAGATTTTTCGCCCCACTCCTTATGTTGCATTGGAGTGAAGCGGACACGATGGCGCGGCTCTTTGTTGAAGAACTTTGAGAGCTTAACTTCCGTGCCCTTGGCGACAGCCGCAAGTCTCTTGTCTCTGTTGTTTGCCCAGTCAGCTTTGACAGCCGCTGAGATCTTTTCTCTGGCTTCCTTGCTGGCAACGTAAGTGCCCTTGAGCGGGCCATACTTGGCGGCTCCAGGCGGGCGAGGCGGACGAGAACGACGCATCTTCTTGATGTGCTCCTTGACTTCGGATGAATGGTTCTTTCCCCAAAACGGGTTCTTCTCCCCCATGGCCGATGCGCTAATGCATTGGCGCTTGCCGCAGGTCTTCGTGATCCCGCGGCGCACATGGGATGGTCTTCGATAGAAGGTTTCAGAGCAGTACTGACATACGAAGTACTGACCTTTGAGCTTTCTCTTGGCCATGGCGATCCTGAGTAACAACAGCAAATCGGGTTAATTCGGTGGAACGCTCACTATACCAAATGAGGGGTTTCTGAGCCAATACCGAGCCAAGCCACAAACGTAGAAATCCTCTGGATTTTCAGGGTTGTGGAAGGTGTAACGACTAGGCGGTGACGAAAGAATAACCCGCCCACGAATGCCCGACGCGAAAGCGATGATATAGTCTGGACTGCATGGCGACATGCAGAAGCTAGTCATAAACAGGCTAGCGATAACACATCGATGAATACCTCAGTGTCGAAGCTTCCGACGTTCTGACGACGGCAAACTTCGATTGGAAGCAGGCCAACTGCAACGTCACGATGAGTGGCCTTGAGGAAGTGCAGAACTCCGGTGCGGAGGCCATGCACAACCTCATCAAAGCCCGCATCGAGGTCGCAGAGGCCACTCTGCAGAACAACATTTCGGCTTCTCTGTTCTACTCCAACACGGAGCAGGGCGGTAAGGCGATCGGTGGTCTGCAGCACCTTCTTGCCGATCTTCCGACCTCTGGCACGGTTGGCGGCATCGATCGCAGCAGCAATACTTGGTGGCGCAACCAGTATTACGACTTCAGCGACAACAGCGTGACGGCATCGTCGACGACGATCCAGCATGCAATGAACGTGATCTATCTCCGTGCAGAACGCGGAACGGAACACGTTGACCTCGTGGTAGCCGGTGAAAACTATTTCACCTACTTCGAGGAAAGCCTGCAAGCCCAGCAGCGCTTCATGGATGCCAACGAAAAGGCAGTCGGTGGTTTCCGTGGCTACAAGTACAAGGGCGCGACGGTCTTCTATGACCCGAACTGCAACACCAATCGTATGTATATGATTAATTCGAAGTATCTGCATTTCCGTCCAGCGAAATCGCGGAACTTCGTGGTGTTGAAAGACAAGGTCGCCGTCAACCAGGATGCGACTGTTACGCCGCTGTATTGGATGGGCAACCTGACCATCAGCAATGCGGCTCGTCACGGCGTCATCGTCGCGTAATCAGCCGAGAGAAAGGAGACAACTATCATGGCACTTACTGTCGGCACCTGGCGTCACATTGATCCGCGTCTTGGGGCTCAGCCCATCACGGATCGGTCGACGACCGCACTGCATACGCTTGGCGTTATCGTCCAGGCAAAGGACATCGGCACCACCGCTTACGGCGTTGGTGAGTTCCAGTACGTCAAGGGCGTCGCCTCTTGCGCAGCCAAGGATTGGGTTGGCATTCCCGCCGACAACTTCACGCTTGTTCGTGCGGTTCAAAACGGAAACTACCCTGTCGGCGTAGCAATGGCGGCACTCACAGCGAGCTACTACGGATGGGTCCAGATCAATGGCAAGGCTATCGGCAACTGCCTCACGTCGTTCGCCGACAATGGATACGTCTATCTGACGAACACTGCTGGCAGTGTCGACGACGCTTCCGTGGCTGGTGACTGGATTTCCGGTGCTGTTGGCGCCTCGAGCGCCGTGGTTGGCGATCTGCACGCTGAGTTCGAGCTTTCCCGTCCGTTCGCGGGACAGCGCGTGTCGATCGCTGGCTAACGCTCATTGGCGAGGCGCCGAAGCGCCTCGCCTCTGTGTGCTAGTATGTGGAACCGCTTTAGGAGGTTCTCATGGAGACGATCGTGCTTTTTCATTCCCGCGGAGACGAGCCCTGTCAAGGCGTGGCGTTCACGTATAACGGGCCGATTGAAACCGGGGAGACGGCCTTGGCCAAGAATGTAGTTATGCCAGATGGGTCCACGCCAATTGATGGTGACGACATCCGTTGCGGCTCATGCGGCAAGCTTGTGGATCTCAGCGACGTAGCTCCGAAAGAAGGGTTCTCTTGGGAGAAATGATCCAGACTGACACAGTTCATTTCAACGGCCAGTCGCTGAAGGTGGAACTTCGTCCACCGATCTCGACGGAAGAAATGCTGTCAAACATGCAGTCCGCATTGAAGCGAGGACTGCGGGAAATTGGGTTCTGCAAGGTTCATGAGCATCCGCTGTCCATCGCGGCCGGTGGGCCTTCGCTTTCTGAGACCTATCCAGATCTGGTTGGCTATGTGGCCGCTGCGAACGGAAGCCTGAAGTGGCTGCTTGACCGAGACATCGTTCCGCATTGGTGCGGCGTCATGGATGCTAATGCGCACATGACGGATATTGTGGTTGCTGACAAGCGCGTCATCTATATCGTGGCCTCGAACTGCCACCCGTCCTTGTTCGACAAGCTTTTGGGTGAGGGCTGCGATGTGCGCCTGTTCCACCCAACACCGGACAACATCGGCGCAAAGAATGGCGAAATTACCTTCGACGCAACGGGGTTCAACATCCTGGGCGAGCACTTCCCCGGCAAGATGATGATCGGCGGCGGCACGTCAATCGCGCTGCGCTTGCTGCATATCGGATACGTGCTGGGGTTCAGAAAGTTTCATCTGTTCGGGTCGGATGCGTCCTTCAAAGGCACCGAGACACATGCCTATTGGGATCGGCGCTGGGGACAGTGGGCGGACGGCAGTTCGATCGAGGTCAACGGCTATCGCACCAGCTTGAACTTCCTGCAGCATGTGACGAGCTTTGCCAACGTGCTGACGGACTTCCAAAGCGGGAAGTACGATCCCATAGAGATCGAGATGCACGGTGATGGGCTGATGCAAGCCTGTTATCGACATTGGCAGGAACACAAGGACACGATGTCGCCTGCAGAGGCTTTCCAATGCTGGTGATCCTTTGCTGAACGTGAGCATGCAGGTTACGGCCGGAGCGATGCGTGGCCATGCTGATGCATTGCTCAGAGCGGCGTTCATTCTCGAGCGCATGCCATATGGGCCGATTGTCGGGGCAGAGGTTGGGGTGTTTACCGGACGCGTATCGAAGGCGCTTCTGGGGCATCCAAAGCTGACGCTATTCATGGTCGATAGCTGGGAAGGCGACGGGGTTGCCTACCAAGGTAAAGACGACTGGCACGCGCAGTTGCTGCAAGAGACGCAAGATAAGTTCGCGCATGTTGCTGAGATCAGCACGGCTTTCGCTAATGAACGGCGCACGATCATCAGAAAGCGCTCTGTTGATGCGGCCAAGGACATCGCTGACAGATCACTGGACTTCGTTTTCCTCGACGCAGATCACTCAGAGGCGGGTTTGACGGCAGACTTGGACGCTTGGCTTCCAAAGGTAAAGGCTGGCGGTCTGATCTGCGGCCATGACTACGACAACCCGAAGTTTCCCGGTGTGCGCAAGGTGGTCGATCGCGTCTTTGGAACAGTTGAAAGCGATCCGGCTTTGATGATGTGGGGTGTCCGTTGCTGAAGGGCAGAATAGACACCGGCATTCTTCAACACGAAGGTGATTGGCCAGGGATTTTCATTCGCGGGGACGAGGCAATGTCTCTCGCTGCGTTGATCAAGCAGGCGCTCTCTCACATTCCTAATCCACCGACGCATCCGGCAGACATCAGTGCCTATTATCAGCTTCCGAAGTGGGTTGCGCTTCTCAATAGCTGTTACGTCGAGCCTTCGTGCTAGTCGCCTGCGTCAAGGTCGGGAAGAAGTACGACGACAGATATGTGCAGCGGCTCAAGAACGGCGTTGCCAGACACCTTCACGTCCCTCACGACTTTGTCTGCTTTACTGATGCGCGGGTTGACGGTGTTGCGTGTGAACCGATTGGCGTTCCTCTTCCGGGCTGGTGGTCAAAGCTTTGGCTGTTTCAACTTGGTATTCCTCTGACCTACTTCGACCTCGATACGCTCATCGTGGGCGACTTGCAGAGGCTGGCAGACTGGGAAGGTTTCGGCATCCTGCGTGATCCTTCTGGGTGCCTTGGCTCCGGCATCATGAAACTGATCGGCAATGAGTGTCACGTCTGGGAAAGTTTTACGCCGAACGTCATGACGCGGCTTCGTGGTGATCAGGATTGGATCACCGAATGCATGCCGGACGCTCCGACGTTTCCAAAAGGCTGGTTCCCTTCGTTCAAGCTGGACAACTGCGTAAATGGGCCGCCTGAAGGTGCGATGGCGCTCAACTTCCACGGTATCCCAAAGATGCACCAAATCACGTCCGGCTGGGTGCCGGACCTCTGGAAGTGACAACAACCAAACGAGGTAAAGCATGATGATGCACGACAAGTGGTTCCCCGCAACTGACAGCCAGCAGGTTGTTGGTCGCGTTATCGAGGTGCCCAAGGTGCACCCCAAGATGAGCAAGGAAGAGGGACGGGAAGTGACCTTCCTTGTGCCGGTAATGGAAGCGCGCGTGGCAGGATCGCAGGACGTTTCCCATCAGCAGCTCAAGGAATTCAACCGCGAGGAAATCTGCAGGCGTTTCCCCGGTGCCTGGGAATACTACATGAAGTCGAAGGGCGAGGCCCTGCACGTCGAGCCGGTTCGTCAGGTTGGCACCTCCATTGACGAGATCGACTTTATTCCTCGAGCCAAGATCACATGGCTCAAGACAATCGGCTTCTCGTCTGTCGAGCAGCTTGCCGAGATGACGGACGCTCAGACGCAGCAGCTTGGTACGGGTTCAAAGCTTTGGCGCAAGAAAGCCAAGGAATTCCTGGCAACCGGCGCAAAGAAGGCGCACTAAATGTCAAATCTTGCATTGATGCTAACGCAGACGCGCGGGTCGGAAAGTTCCGACGTGGCAAAGTTTGTCATGGTGCTGATGCACTCGCGCACAAGCGCGCATCTGATGCACCTCCAGACCAAGAGCTACGCCCAGCACATGGCGCTTGGCTCGTTCTATGATGGGATCGGGGATCTCGTTGACAGCTTCGTGGAAGCCTATCAGGGCATCCACGGCGTCATCGACAGTTACCCGTCTGGCTACACGGTCCCAAGCAAAGAGCCGGTGACGGAGCTTCAGTCTCTCAGCGATACCGTCAAGTCCATGCGCAAGGGGCTGGTCACGGAAAGCCAGCTTCAGAACATCATCGACGAAATCGCGCAGCTTATCGACTCCACCCTCTACAAGCTGAAGAACTTGAAATAGGCGGCTTCAATGGCTGACGAACTGACCACGGCGGATATTCTCAAGCGCATGGCGCTCGAAGGTGGGCCACCCAAGGCTCCTTGGCGTGGTCCGGGCGAGCGTCCTATGCCGGGACCGAACGAACCAGACAACATGCCCAAGTGGTATCGGGACGTTCAGCCGTATCCCGTCAACATCCCTGCAGCCATTGAAGGTCTGGGCGCCACGGCCGGCATGACGGCAGGGCCTGCTGGAGCCATCACCAGCGGCCTTCGCTACGGAGGCGACCTAGCTAAGTCCGCAGCCAATTCGCCTCTGGGCGCCGCTCTTTTGGGCGGTCTGGGCCTATCCATGGCTGGGGCGTCGGATACCAACTCGCAGGAACTCAAGCCGCTGGATCGGCTGATTGAGCAGCAGAAAATGCTGCTAGATGCACGATCCAAAGCGCAGGCCGGGTTAGATGCGCAACTCAACGGGAAGAAAGGAGCGACGGCGGGAGAGGGACCAAAGTCTAAGGCTTTTCAGAAAGACATAGACACGATTGACGCGCAGCTTGCCGACCTTCGTGGCATGATCAGGGACGAGCAGCGCCGCGATGGTGATCGCGAGAAGGCGAGGCTCCGCAAGGAATGGGAAAGCTCAGCCGAAGGCAAGGCGGCGCTGGCTAAAGAGCGGGCTGGAATGCCGACGCGGGAACGTCTGTGGGGTGATTACCAAGACATGGCCATGCCCGCAGCATTTGCCGCAGGAACGACCATTTCGGGACTTCTGACCAAGCGCAGTAACAATATCGCCCAGCATGCCATTGACAGATACATGGCTGCGCAGAGGGCTGGTGATCCGGCCATGATGGCGCTGGCGCAGAAGGCTGTTCAGAACAGCCAAAATCCAGGCGTGGGAACGCAGATCGGCAAGGTGTTCAGCGCTGGCCTACCTGTCGAAATGCGCGGTTATGAACTGCTGAACGATCTGCACAAAGATCCAGAGAGCAAGGCATTCAAGGACGCCAACGCACTCATTCACGACCCGATGCGGCTTGGCGTTGAAGGCGGCAGCGCATTGGCGACCGCGCTCACGGCTTACGGCCTTGGGTCTAAGCTCCCACGACCCGCCGATAAAGATTTGGGAAAAGCGATTGCAGAGCCAAACCCATACGCGAAGGCCGAAGAACTAGCGACGAACTACAAAAAGGCTCTCGACGCTGGGGTCGACCTAAAGAATGCGCATCCTGGCGCATTCTCTGCTCAGCCGATGCCGCCCGAAGCTCAGCCTGGTATGCTATCTCAACTGCTGCGAAGACTTGTGGGGAAAGGTGAGCCCGCGCCCACGCCCACTGCTGCGCCTCCGACAGCCGCTCAAAATCCTCCGGCGCCTCCGGCAAATCCTGCGCCAGCGCCCGCAGCGCCTGCCAATCCACCGAACCCTGCTGCTGCATCTCCAAGCCTCCTAGACAAGATCACTCCCGACAAAAACGGCGTCCTTTACTGGAACAAAGGGCATGGTCGCGTCCGCGGTTCCCGTAAACTAACACTAGAAGAGCGCGCTTTGTACGATGAATTGCAGAAACTCAAGAACGGCGCGTCTCCCTAACCTTTCCCGCCTTTGGTCACAACCCAAAGCACCAACACGATCGCTGCAAACAAGCCCACCTGCCTGAGTATTATAAGAGAAGTGCCCTTAGGGTCTTTCTTGATGCCGTCGCGCGTTGCCTTGGCAACATCAAACCAAAACCACAGCCCGACGCCTATGGCCACAAAGCCATAGAGCCACCATAGGCCACTAGCGAGCGCGTCAACCATATGGCAACCAGTCTCCTGACCATCTGCACGGACGCGCTCAGTGAAATGAGCGGGTTTGAATTGCCGTCTTCCTTCTACGGAAACGGCAACCTGACCGCAAGGCAATGCGTGTCCTTGGTCACAAGAGAGGGGAGAACGCTGGCTCGGGAGTTCAGGTGGAACGAACTCATCAGCGAATACACGTTCACAACGTCCAACGGTACGTCAACGTACAGTCTTCCAACGGACTTCATCGCATTCGCGAACATGAGCCAGTGGGACCGCACCAACCGCTGGAGGATGTCGGGGCCGACGCCATCCATCATCTGGCAGTGGCTGAATTCCGGGTTCGTGGTCAATGCCACTCGCAGGCGCTGGTTCGCCATTCGCGGCAATCAGTTCATGATCTATCCGACGCCATCAAGCACGGACACGATCGCTTTCGACTACTACAGCAAGAACTGGATCACCCGGCAATCCGACAGCGTGAACACCAACACGTTCGCGTCGGATAACGACACGGTACGGATTGATGCAGACCTTCTGACGTTGGGTCTCAAGTGGCGGTTCTTGCAAGCCAAGGGCATGCCATACGAGCCGGAATATAAGGAATATGAGTCCATCAAGCAGGAGGTTCTTGCCGACAACGCAGGCAAGGGCGTGATCGACCTTAACTCGAACCGCAGGCACATCATCCCGGGAGGTTCGCTCCCGGAGACGGGCTACGGTCAGTAAGTCTCTGCGAACTCGCCGCGCAGCACAAGAGCCGCGGCCTTCCATGCCTCATGAGCCTCTTCGGCGGTGTCGTATACGCCAATATGGCGCTTCCTTCCGTTGACGCTAATGGATGCCTGAAATTTGTTCCATTGGGTCTTGGTCACGCCGCGATAGCCGCTCTTTGGCTTCCGGTACTCCTTTCGAGCGGCCATGTTTTGGCTTCTTGTGGCGAGACGCAGGTTGCAAGGCCGGTTATCTGAGCGGTCGCCGTTGATGTGGTCAATCTCTTTTGGCCACTGGCCATGGATGTAGAACCAGACGACGTGGGCATAATTGTACTGCCGCCAGTTCAAGCAGATACGGTAATAACCGTCGCCTTTGTTCAGAGGGGTTGCAATGGTGCCGGCCTTGAACCGTGCGCCCTTCGTAATAAGCCTCGTGAATAGGCCGGTTTCATAGTCGAGAGAAAGCCAAGTCCGCACTTGTTCGTGTGTAACTCTGTCCGTCATATCAAATCTCCGCGCAAGCCAGTAAGTATATCACATCGCAAGGCAAAATCAGCCAAATGGCTTTGCTTATCCGCAACAAAAGAATGCCGCAGTTTAAGATGCGCCCGACGCAGTTCGAGCAGGGCAAGTCCCTGTCGCTGCCTGCGCCGTATGGCGGCATCAATCTGCGGTCAGACATCACGGCCTTGCAGCCGAATGAAGCGCGTATTCTGGAAAACTTCTTTCCGGGTTCTGGCGATGTGACGCTGCGCAAGGGTAAGACCTCGCACGGAACGGGCATGGGCTCCGGTGAGGTTAAGACGCTAGCGGCCTATGTGGGGTATTCAGCTAGCAAGCTTCTGGCGGGCGCCAATGGCAAGATTTACGACTGCACGTCGGCAGGCGCCGCAACGCAGAAAGCGACGGGCTTCGCTGACGATCGCTGGCAGACGGCGCTGTATTCGGATCGCCTGTTTTTCGTGAATGGGACCGATACGCCGCAAGTTTATGATGGCTCGACGGTGGGTGCGATTGCGTGGGCAGGATCTGGCCTTACCAATACGAACCTGATCAACATTGCCCTTATTCGTAATCGTCTCTGGTTCTGTGAAAAGGACAAGGCTCACGTCTGGTATGGGGCTGTGGGGCAGATCACGGCAGCCTCCAACCTAACTAAATTCCAACTGGATCAGGTGGCCAGTGGTGGCTACTGCATGGCGGCTGGGTCATGGTCTCGAGATGCCGGCGACGGCGCCGATGACATGACCGTATTCGTCATGTCGACGGGTGAGATCATTATCTATCAGGGCGACCCTGGTTCTACTTTCTCCCTGATCGGCAAATACAAGACCGCGGCCCCTCCGATCGGGCGCCAATGCCTGTTCAACGTGGGTGGCGAGCTGGTGGTGATAACCACGTTAGGCTTGCTGCCGGTTTCCGCTGCCGTGGGCGGCGTAGCAATGGATCTGGCAAGGATCGACCCTTGGGGCAAGGTGGCCCCTGGCATCGCCGACGACGCGGTTCTGGATAGTGGCAATGCGGGCTGGCACGGGTGCCTGCATGACGGCGTCGTTTACGTGAACGTGCCGCAGACGACGGGCGTGCTCTCGAAGCAGTGGGTTCTGAATAGCCGTAACGGCAACTGGTGTACGCACACAGGATGGAATGCCTCCCGCTTCTGCTCCTTCAACGGGACTCTCTATTTCGGGGCGCAGACGGGCGGCATCGTTTATTCGGCCTCTGGCGCAACGGATGCCGGAACGAACATCACAGCGGTTGCGAACACGGCCTTCATCTATCCGCAGCAGAGCCAGTCGAACAACCTGTTCACGGGCATGCGGCCGAAAATCCAAGCCTCCGGCACGGCAACAGGCGTCATTGGGGTTGATACCGACTTCGTGTTGCGGACGCTGGTCGGCAATGGCGTCGATCTGATCAACGACCCCTCGACAACGCCTTGGGGCTCGGCTTGGGGCAGCGCTTGGGGCACGGAAAGCGACTATCGGGCGCTTTGGTACACGATCAGAGGTGAGGGGCGCGCTGTGTCCGTGCGCATGCGCGCCACATGCAATAGCGAGGACTTGCGTTGGTTCGCGACGGATCTCCTGTTTAAGCCGGGTGGAATTCGATAGATGCAGCAATTCGTTGGCGATGCTGCGGCATCGGCTCCGCAGCGCTTGGAATTCAAGTCTCTCCATCCAGCAAGAACGCCAGAGCAGAGATCGGCATTGCTCGAGTGGGCGTCCCTGAAGTCTGGAGCGCATGGCATCTCTTTTGTTGGCCAGTCGCCCTATGAGGCGTTCGGGGTGGTGCGGAACGATAAGCTGGTTGGGGCGATCTTTGTCGCCAACTTTCGCGGCTGCGATGCTGAGATCAGCGTTGTCGGGACGCCGGGATGGCTGAGCAAAAGAACGTGTCGAGAGTTCTTCCACTTTTGCTTTTGTATAGCCGGTTTGTCTCGCGTGACGGCGTTCATCCCAAGACGCAACAAGAAGTCGAGAACTCTTGTCGAGAAGCTTGGGTTCATCCTTGAAGGCGTTCGCCGCAAATCCGCGGCTGAAGGCAAGACGGATATGATCATGTACGGCCTACTGGCTCAAGACTGCAGGTGGCACTGATGGGAATGTTTGACAAACCGCAGGCGGCAGATCCGAAGAAGGTCGCTGACACGCAAACCGGATACAACAAGGACGCCGCAGTTGGCTCCTTGGGGATGAAGGCGCAGGGCGCCAATCGCTCCGGCCCGTTCGGAGCCTCGACCACGCAAGTCGACGCCAATGGGTTGCCAACCGGACAGACGCAGTCCCTTGATCCAAGCCTGAACGCCACGGGAGTTGCTGGAACATTTGGCCAGACCGTCAACAACCTTGGCACCGGGAATTTTAACTGGGACACGATGACGGCACCTGCGATCGCGCAGGGCAACATGGCGGCTTATGGCGCCCTGACATCGCCCATGCGGCAGCAACAGCAGAACGCACTGAAGACGACACTTGCGGAGCGCGGTATTCCGCTGGGTTCCGAGATCGAGCAGAACGAAGCCGGCAACCTCAACCGGCAATTCGCCATTGCAGACCAGAACGCTGCGGCGCAGGCATGGAATGCCGTTCCCGGCATGCAGGCACAGTTGCAGTCCAACCAAATCCAGCAGCAGGCGGCGCCCTATAGCATCGCAGGGCAGGGGCTTGGGTTGCTGTCTGGTCTCAACAGCCTTGCGCCACAGAATGCTGACATCTCGACGCCTGGCTATCAGCCGGGGGATTTTGCTGGCGCGCAGGCCAACGCTGACCGCATCGCCGCCGACAACTACAAGAATATGTGGAGTGGGATCGGCAATCTGGCGAGCGTTGGGCTTGGCGGCCTCTTTGGCCAGATGCCAGCAAATTACAGCTTTGGCAATACGCTCGCAGGCAAAGCGTATGGCGGCATCAAGGGGCTATTCAACAATAGCGGCACGTCGAGCAGCTAATGGCTCCCTCTTGGTCTCCTGATGATTTTGACAAAGCCGTCCGCACCGTATGGGGCGAAGCAAGGGGTGAAGCGCCAGAAGGGCAGCGTGCGGTTGCTGCCGTCATCGCGAACCGGGCCAAATCTAGCGGCAAGTCTCTCACCGATACGGTTCTTGCGCCTAACCAGTTCGAGCCTTGGTCAAGCAAGCGAACGACGCTTGAGGGGCTGGACCCGAACTCTGAAGACTATCAGCGCATCGCGACGACAATCTGGCCTGTTTTGTATGGCGTCGATCCAGACCCAACCAACGGTGCAACGCACTTCTATTCGCCCAAGGCGCAGGCGGCTTTAGGGCGACAGCCGCCATCCTGGGACAATGGGAGTGGCGTCGATCTCGGCACGCATAGGTTCTTTAATCTTGGGTACAAAGCGCCCACTTCGCAGCCTGCCGCTCCACCACCATCGCAGCCCACACTTTCAAGCGCTCTGACAACAGGCACGACACCAATGGCAACAGATCCCCTTACTAGTCAATGGACGCCTGACGAGATTATCAAGTCTCAGTATGGGCTAGCGCAGCAGTTTCGAAACACGCCACAGGCGACCAGCGGTTGGGGTGCTCTGGCGCAGGGGCTGGGTGGCTTGTTTGGTGGCATATATCAGGGCGGCGCCGATAATGCCGTACGTGCCAATCAAGACCTACAGAGCCAGTCGATCCGGGATGCCATGACATCGCCGGATATGAAGGATCAGGCAAGAAAGCTCATTCAGTCGCCAGTGCCAGCCCTGCAAATGCGCGGCGCTCAGATGCTCGAGCAGCTTGGCTTGAAGCGCGCTGAACAGGAAGAAAAGTGGGGCATGGTAAGCCGCATGCTTGGGCGGCCACTAACCCCTGGTGCGCCTGTTGCAGGGGCGCCAGCGCAGGCACCCGGAAGCATGCCTCCAGCGCCGATGCAGGGTGTGCCGTCTGGTGTTCCTGGCGTGTCTGTAGGCCAGCCGCAGACGCTTCCAGCGCCATCAGCATCCCCGGCAGTGCCATCTGGTGCGCCGCAAAAACCTCCGTCCATCGACAAGTACACCTTGGGCGTCATGGTCGCGGCGGGGCTCATCCCGAAGGAAGCGGCTGCGCTTCTGCAAGATGATAAGTCCTTTGAGGATGCCTACGACAAGGAGGCGGGCAAGGACTTTGCCGGAGCTTACAAGGGCTATCGCGAAAGCCTGCCAAAACTAACCAGCGCGATGAGTAGCTACAACATCCTCGAAAAGCTAATCCAAAACCCAGCGACCATTCAGGGCATGGGAGCGGGAGTCCGCAAGCAGTTTGATAGGGCCATGGAGGCCATCGGCATCAAGACGGAGGGCCTACCTCCGACGCAGGTCATGGAAGCGATCAGCAATGAAATGACGCTGCAAATGCGTGGCACGGCTGGCGGTATGCCGGGCGCTATGTCGGACAAGGACCGCGAGTTTCTTTACGCCATGACCGCCAACACGTCCAACAGTCCAGAGGCCAACCTATTCCTCGTGCAGATGCGCAAGCGCATGATGCAGCGCGAGGCAGATATCGCAAAAATGGCCTTGCGCTATGCTCAGAACAATGGCGGTCGCCTCGATCACCGTTTTGATATCGCTATGCAGGACTGGGCGGAAAAGAACCCGCTTTGGTCCGAAAAGGAAATGAAGGCGCTCGCAGGACAGCGCGAGGCAACGGTAAAGGCCCCAGAGGCAGCACCGCAGCAGACAGCGGCACCAGCAGCCCCAACCGTCGATGACGTTGCCAAGGCGCCAGTCGGGACCGTTTTGAACGGATTGCGCAAGGTCGGTCCCAATCAATGGGTTCAGGAGGGATCTCCGCAAACGGCACCAGCACCAGCGCCACGCCCGCAAGAGACGCCGACACAGCGGGCCGCTAGAAAGCGCGAAGAAAACAACACGGCGGCGGCTGGCGCTTCTGCAAAGGCTCAAGCTGATGCAGCGAAGGTGCAATCTGAATTCAATACAGACATGCAGTCCATGCAGCCTCTGGCACTCGTCCAGAAATACGATGCTCTGCGTTGGCAACTGAATGACGCACAGCGCAACGCTCTCAATGCAGCGCTGGACAAGGCGATGGGCCGCTAACGATGGCTGAAAAGTTCCTAACCGACGCTGAAGTGGCGACCCTTGGCACTGCTGCGCCATCTGCTCAGAAGTTTCTGACAGACGAGGAAGTCGCGGCGAGAGGATCTGGAGCGCCTCCACAGACTTATGAGGCTGGCCTAGCTCGCACCTTGTTCGGACAGGGTGCGCTGCTTGGTTGGGGCGATGAGATCATGGGTCGCCTTCGCCAAGTGTTCGCGGGCGAAGAGTATGAAAAGGCCCGCGATGACGAGCGCGCCAAGATCGCGGCGTTCAAGGCGGAGAACCCAAAAGCGGCACTTGCGGCAGAACTTGGCGGCGGCTTTCTAACGCCAGGTCTAGGGCTTGTTGCCGGCGTCATGAAGCCTGCGGCCACCGTTGGCAAGACGATGTGGCAGGGAGCCAAGATTGGTTCCGGAGTTGGCGCCTTGGCTGGAGCGGGTGCCGCAGATGAGGACACGCTTGGTGGTGCAAAACACGGCGCTGTTGTTGGCGGCCTTCTTGGCGGCGCTCTGTCTGGGGTCGGCACTGTTGCTGGCAATGCTCTTACAAAGACGATTGACGCTGCGGCGCCAACGCTAGCCAGAGCAGGCGCAAAGCTTTCGCGGCAAAACCCCGACGAGGCTGCTGCCGACTCTGTGCTGAAGTCATGGCTGCGCTCGAGCGGCGACGATCCAAAAAAACTTCGTTCGTTCTTCAATGAGGCGGATCGCGTCTCACGTCTTGATTCCAACAGCTACGTCGATGTCCCGCTAACGCTTGCCGACGCTTCTTCTGGCATGCAGAAGCTGGCGGGTGGCGTTGTCCGTGGAAACCCAGAGGCCGCAAAAGTTGGTGAAGCGGTTCTCGGTGCGCGGCAGACTGGCGTCACGCCAAAAGGAGACGCGGCTGCGATAGCGTCTAGCGCCGGCATTGCGCATCGCAACCCGCTGGCCGCGCGTCAGCCCGACCAAGAAGCTGCCGGCATGTATGAGCGCGTCGGGGAGTATCTGAAGCGCGCATTCACAATCTTTGACAAGGACCACCACAAGTTCGGGGACACGGCATATCAGACTGAAAAGGCCATGCTGGCCAAGCTCAAAGAGCGCAGCAATGAACTTTATGGTGAAGCCAGGAAGCTCGCACAGGGCGTCGACGTTGGGCAGACCATTGGGCCAATCATTACGCAGACGCTGCAGGCCACTGCAAACATGCAAACGACAGAAGCCGCGATCATCAAGCGTGCGCTTCGTTTGTTCACGACTGGCGACGGGAGGCTGGTGTCTGACCTGCACGGATTTGATCAGGCAAAAAAGGCCTTGGATAGCCTCATCTCAAAGACGCGCAACCCAACACAGCCAGACAAGTACGCAGAAAAGATCCTAACGGACCTGAAGAACACGCTGCTTAATGCCGTTGACAACATCAAGACAAACGGCGTCGGGGCCAAGTACAAAGAGGCGCGCAATTATTTTTCATCTGAAATGGACATGAAGGACGCGCTTGATTTGGGGCGGAAGGCGTGGCGCGAAGACTCGAATGTAGCCGCGGATCAAATTGCTGAACTCACTGAGGGCCAGCAGAAGCTTTTTCGTCTTGGATTGCATGATGCCTACATGGGCAACAAGGGCAACACCGCCAGATCAGCGGACGTGACGCGCATTTTTGAGACGCCGCGCATGCAGCAGATCCTTGAGGCGGCAATTCCTCGCTCCGAAAAGTCAACGGCCGTCTTTACTGACCGGCCGGAAAGGCTTGGCGAGCTTGTGTCGCTCGAAAAGCTTATGAGCAACACCAAGAACAAGGTGTTCGGGAACTCCATGACAGCCGAACGCTTGGCGGACGATGCTCGCCTTGGCCGCCAGACAATTGGAGAAATGTTCGACCGCTATCGCTCGTCACCGACGCTGCTCTCGATAGGCATGGAGATCGTAAGCACGGGCCTAAACAAGATGTTTGGTTTCAAGGACGAGGTTGCGAAGGAACTAGCGCGCCGTCTGTTCACTGCCGACAGGGCGCAGCGCGACGCCATTCTGGCCCGCATTGAACAGACGTGGGGCAGCGATAGGATCGCTACGCTTGGCAAATTCTTGGCCGCTGCCAATGAGGCTACTGCCACCGCCATACCGGGACAGACTGGCCTGATGATCGGCCAAAACAAGAAATGAAGTCCAACAAGATCATCCATCACCCATCCAACAACGGGGACAACTTCTCCGACGTTGGAACTGAAATCGAGGCACTGCGGACAGCAGGGGCCTACAACGCAGTTTCTGCGTCTGCGGCGTTCACCAATGACAACCGGGTTCTTCGGTCGGACGGGGTAGCCAAGGGAGCGCAAGCCAGCGCAATCACTGTCGACGATTCCGGCAATATGTCCGGGGTCGGGACACTGGCAACCACGGGTGCAATCACAGAGAATGGCGTAGCGGTCAACGGGGCTGGCAAGCATACGGTCTGGATACCGGCCACAGCCATGGTCTCAAGGACCACCAACGGGCCTTCAACGGGCACGGTCGAGACATCCAGCAATAAGGTGATGCTGAAGTCCTTGGACTTCGACACCACGACGCAGGAATTCGCGCAGTTCTCCATTCGCATGCCGAAGTCATGGAACGAGAGCACCGTGACGTTCCAAGCGACATGGAGCCACGCAGCGACGACGACGAATTTCGGTGTGGTCTGGGCGCTCGAGGCCGTTGCGATCTCTGACGGTGACGCTGGGGATGCGGCCTTTGGCACGGCGCAGCAGGTTGCTGACACGGGCGGCACCACAAACACGATTTACATCACGGCCGAAAGCTCGGCCATCACCATCGCCGGCACGCCAGCCGCACAGGATTGGGTTGTGTATCAGGTGAAGCGAGTTCCTTCTGATGGCTCCGACACCATGGCCATTGATGCGCGCCTGCACGGCATTACGCTGTTCCTGACCACCGACGCCAACACAGACACCTGATGTTTCTCGCAACGCATCTTGTGGGGTTTGGATCTGGCGGGGCTGCTGGTTCTAGCATCTACGTTTACGAGGCGACGCCGTTCGCCGCAAACGCCAGCAATTACACGTTCAGTAACTTCAACACGGGATCTGCCGGCAGTCTGTTGGTGCTGTGCGTCATCGCCAACCAAGCCGCCTCGTCCTTGTCCGTCTCAAGCGTAACCGTCAACGGCGTGGCAGCGACAATCAACGTTCAGACGTATGGCAATAACGGCTCATCTCTCGCGCTGGCATCGGCCATCGCCTCGATTGTGTCGCCTGGGGGCAACCAAAGCGTTGTCATTGGTTTCGGCTCATCGGCGTCTCGCGGCTTATGCGTCAACGGTTACAATGTCTCTGGTCTTTCAAGCTCGACGCCGTATCACACAGCAACTGGCAGCGGCAATGCCGTGACATCTGTTTCGTGTAGCTTGAATGTGCCGGACAGCGGCGTCGCCATTGCAACGACGGGCAGCAATATTACTGAGGCCATCACTCTGAGCGGCCTGTCAACGGATCGCAACGCGGCTCTTTCTGGCCTTGGGTGGGCAACGGGCAGCAATCAAAACCTGGCAGCACAGACCGGCCGCAGCATTAGTGGAGCGGGTTCATCCGGCGTGCGCAGCATCGTTGCCGCGTCTTGGGCATAGGATCTCAAAGGAAAACAAGGAATGTCTTGGAGCGGATCAACCGGCAGTCAGACGTTCTCTCGGACGGATGGCACGCGCACTGGGTCGACCACATGGCAGCTTGCTGATGCCGCAGGTCGGGATATCGTGGCTTCCGACCATGATGTCCACGATCAGGACATTGCGGACGGCGTCAATTCTTGCCTCAAGAAAGATGGCGGCAACACGGCCACGGCTCACCTTCCGATGGGCGGGTTTTATCACTCCAACGTCGGAGCCGCGGCTGGTCCTCTCAATTACGCGCGCCTTGATGATGTGGTGTCTCAGAAGGGCATTTGGGCACCTACGGTCGGCGGCACGGCAAATGCCATCACGCTGACGACGGGCTATAGCCTGACTTCATACGTTGCTGGCCAGCGGTTCACGTTCATACCAACCGCCACCAGCTCGAGCACCGTCACCATTAACGTGGACGGCAACGGCACCAAAAACGTTTATACGGCGGCCGGTCAGGCTCTGACGTCTGGCGAGATCATCGCCAACATCATGTGTTCTGTCGTTTACGACGGGACGCAGTTTATCCTGCAGTCGAGCGCGGCCAACCCCGTGGCCATGTCCGTGGGCGTGGTTATGGCTTGGCCCATGACGACGGTTCCAAGCGGCTGGCTCGAGTGCGATGGGACGGCGGTTTCGCGCACCACCTATTCAGCGCTGTTTGCCGTTATCGGCACCAATTACGGCACGGGTGACGGCTCAACAACGTTCAACCTGCCAAATTACAAGGATTACTTCCTTCGCGGCTTTGACGCATCCGGTACGGAGGCAAGTTCTCGAACCGATCGCGGCGACGGCACCACGGGCGCTTCAGTTGGTACAAAGCAGGCGTCTGCTTTCCTGCGCCACAACCACACGGCGTCTGTGACCGACCCCGGCCACACGCACAACATGACTTCTGACGCTCGTCTTGCTGGTAATGGAGGCGGCGCGACCCCGACCGGGTTCAACATAACCGGCGATAATGACACAACGATTGGCAGTGCAGCCACCAAGGCCACGGCCTCCAACACCACCGGCATCAGCGTCACGGTTGCCAATACGGCGGCGAACGACAGCACGTCGGAAACACGCCCGAAGAACATCACTGTAAAATGGATCATTCTTGCGCTTCCGACAGCGACCTATGCACTTGGAACCGGATATGTCGCGCAGGCGACTGCCTTCCATACCGGCGGCATTCCTGCGCAGGTTTCGACGGACGGCACCGACACCACCCCGTCCGTTACGGAAACCTACATTGCAGAGGTGTTTGTTGCCGCGAACTGCACGTGTACGGGGATTTCCATCTTCAACGGCTCGGCAGTGGCTGGAAACATCAAGGCGGCCATTGCGACAAGTTCAGGCGCTGTTCTGGTGCAGACGGCATCAACGGCAGCCTCTGGCACTGACGCCTATCAGGATCTGGCTCTGTCAGCCTCGACGACGCTCTACGGTCCAGCCACGTACTACGTGTTACTCCAGTGCAATAACACAGGGTACCGCTTCAATTCGCACACGTTTGGCCGCTTCCGCGCCAGCAAGAAGACCGGCGAAACCTACGGCACATTTACCACCATCACGCCGCCGACGACGTTCACGACGGGTGTGGGACCAATCGCGACGCTCTACTGATGCTTGCCTTCATCGAAGATATCGCCGGATGGCTTGTTGTTGGAGTGTTCCTGTTTGTGTGCGTTGCCCATCTTAAGGGGTGACTGAAATGAAGATCTCCCAAAAAGGCGTTGAGTTCATTGCCTCATTCGAGGGCTACCACCGGGAACTCCCGAACGGTGATTGCACGACGTACTACTGCCCCGCAGGGGTGCTCACAATCGGCTACGGATGCACTGAAGGCATCCGAGAGGGTGAGGTATGGACGCGCCAGCAGGCCCTTGACCGCTTCAAGCTTGAACTTGCGAAGCACGAGGCCGCAGTCAACCGAGTGGTAACGGTCGACATGACGCAAAACCAGTTCGATGCACTGGTTTCGTTCTCCTACAATTGTGGGGTTTACGCCCTTGGCGCCTCCAGCATTGTCAAGAAGCTGAATGCAGGCGATCCGGCTGGAGCGTCCCGGTCTTTTGCGCTCTACAACAAGGCTCGAAACCCAAGGACGCAGCAGCTTGTGGTGTTGCCTGGGCTGGTTAGACGCCGCGCAGGCGAGACGGCCATGTTTCTTACGCCAGACGAGCCGTCAAAGGGGCCGGATATGCCGCAGCTCGTGGCGCCGCCGGCAGATGTCCCGGAGGGATCCAGAAAGGTGGCCACAGCCAACGCTGGGCAGGCTCTTACGGCAACAACAGGTCTGAGCTTGGCCGGACTAACCATTGCCGACAGCCTTGGCTACGCGCAGCAGGCCGCCGCTTTCATCAAGGAATACGGGATCGAGATGGCTATTGCCTTCTGCGTGCTCGCGGCTCTGGCCTTCGCAGCGTTCAAATACTTCACGCGACAAGACTATGAGGAAGGCCGCTATCTTCCAAAGGAGGCAGTGCAATGATGCTTGCGCTTGCCCGCATCTTTCTTGGTTCCCGCGTGCTCCAGCTACTCGGAGTGTCGGTGGTCGCTCTTGGTGGCTTCAAGGTCTGGCAAAAGCATGAGCGCTCGGTAGGCGCCCGCATGCAGAATGAAAAGATTGAGAAGAAAGCCAATGAAGACGCCCAAAAGTCTGACGATGTGCGCTCTGATGTTGTCTCTGGCAAGCGCGGGGTGCGAGACCCAGCCAAGAGAGATCCCAGCGACAAACCTTAAGCCGTTCAAGTCGATTGGCTGGTCATGTCAGGACACGAAAGAAACCCGCCAACAGGTGATTGCCCACAACTCTGTGCTGGCAACCCTTAAGAGCGGGAAGAAGACCGTCTATTCTGACGACTGCCCAGAGCCGAAGCAGCCGCCGAAAACTTCCTAACCGGAAGCAACCAATAACCAATCAAGACGTTCGTGCAGCAGTCCTCGCGTAGCCCATGGAGACCCAACATCTAACCAGAGCCGCGATGACAGATGCCCAGGACGATTATACTAGAGAGACTGAGCGCTATCGCTCAGGCCTTGGGGCGCATCGACCAGTCGATCAGCCGGGTCGAGGGCAATCAGAACGTGATCATCAATTCCGACCGAACGAATTACCAAGCTATTCACAAGTCTCTGATCGACGCTCAGATGGGGATCAACCAAATCTCGCAGCGCCAGCTTGGGTTCGAAGCGGCGGCCCAGAAACTGACCCGTATAGAGAGCCTTCTCGAGTACGCTATGGGGCTGCTGCAGCGTATGATCTCGGACCAGGGACAGGCTTTGGGGCGGGTGGAAGCCAATCAGGCAACCTACAACGCGAGCTTGAAGCCGCAGCAGCCCACCTGGGTGAAACTCGGAGAAAAGTTTCTCGACTTTGCGCCGAAGCTGGCTGCCAACTGGGCGCCGATAACCGCAGCAGCCGTAGCCGCGTACAAGTGGGGACTTCCGTATTGGCGAGCGTTCTTGGGGTCGCCGTGATCGTCGGGGCATGGCGAACGTTGCCTAAAACGCTACGGGATGCCTTCTGGGTGATGCTGGCGTCGTTTTTGATCTTTTTCGATTGGTTCCACTAAACACCGGGGTGACTGCACCAATAGGTGCGTCAGGTGGTTTGGATTCCTTGAACTATATCTTTACGCTTGTATATACCGATATGGACAGGCCCTTCTCTCGGTGATTGATTACGCGCCGAAAAGCAGCCGTACAATGGCCAGCGCAATCTGCGGTGCGATAATGAAAACAATGATGCCTACCACCACCAGCAACTCACTTGACTTGCTGCCGTAGTGGCCCGGCGGTGGCACCAAAGAGCCGCCATAGCACTTCCGAAGTTGCGCGCGCTTTTCGTCGTCGGTCATGTTGTCCGGGTTGCGAAACAGCATCTGCAAATCCTCCACTGTTGGGTTGCTCACGGCAGAGGCCCTTTTCTTGCTATCAGGTTGAAAGCTTGTCCTGAGCTTCGGCTAGCCACTTCCTGGCGACAGTGACGGCCCGCTCCTTGCCTTCTTCAAAACTCTCGCTGCGCGTTTTCAGGCGCTTGCCAAACACAAACACGTTGTAGCGTGGCGCTCCCGGCTCCAGCCGCAGCGTGGACTCGTACTCCACCATCAGACTGCCGATGCCCAGGTCGAGGTCGGCGCCGGTCCCGTACTTATGGGGCTTCCATTCCATGGCCGCGGCCCTTGTCTCACTCTTTCATCATGCGGTCCGTGAAAGCTTCCAGGCTTTCGCCTTTCGGCTTCTCCATAGCCTCAAGATACGGCGTCGCGTCATCGGGCTTTTGCAACGCCTTTGCCGGGTCTACCCCGTAGCGCTCACAAAGCGCGGCGAAGTTTACTAGCGTCAGATGCTTTCCTGCGCGTCCGCGAAAGTTGATGCTGCGCTTCATGGCCGTGGCCCTTTCCTTCACTTCAGAACGGAGTTGGATCGTTGGCCGAAAGATCCGGCATCGTGAGGTGCCGAAGAACTATCTCCAATGCCTCACGCGACACGCCAACTCGCACCCCGTCCGCATCAAGCTGTGTCTGATTTTCGGTCAAATTTTCGATGGCTGCACTGAGGTAGAAGTGCGCCTCTTGCTCTGGTGTCGTGTTGCACTGACTGCATTGGCACATGTCAGAGGCCTCTGTCTCATTGATTGTTGACTTCATCCTGCGTGCACTCTACCAAAGCGGTTGACGATTTGCAACCAGTAAAGTAGATTTGCACAAATGGTTGACCAAGACTACATCGGCGTCGTGCGCCACCATAGGTGGCTCTCCGCATCTGAACAGCGTGCACGCCTTGAAGCGGAGCGCGTGAAGCGCATCGTAGACCTTGGCGAGCACCCGCGTGAGTATCTGCTTAGGATGGTGCGCGAGAAATCCACCGTCGTTTTGGCGTATGCGTTCCTGCTGGCGGAGCCGCGCAAGCGGGCTTCTGATATGCTCCGCGACTATGATGCGTTCACGGCTAAACTGGCAAAGCTCCCTAGAGGTTGCAGCGCCGCCGTGAGGGACTTGGATACCGGCCTAACAGCCGATACGCCTGGGCTTCGCAAGGCCATGCTGGAAGTGGTGCGGACCCAGCTTGCCAAGCACGTGCGCGGTCAGGCGATGGCCAAGACGAACAAGAGCCGCGCTGTCGTGCTCACGGATGTAGAGTGGGAACGGTTCGAGGGCATCTGGTCCAACGTGAAGAAGTATCCGGGCTGGGTGGAGTGCGAGGCCGCGTTCAAGGCTATCAATCCGCGAATGAACCGCTGGCGGGCGCACGCGAAGCTTGGCCCCCGGCAGAAGACGAGATGAAGGAGGCGGCGGTGGCCCATGTGAAACTATTCACTGAACTTTTAGAGATTGTCGCCATGGAAACCGAGGATCGCAAGGATCAGATAATCCGCACCGCTGCCGCCGACGGCAGGCACATCGTTGCGATCCATGAGGAAAAGATTATCGGCGCGATTAGGAGGCCTCCCGGCATGTACGTCCTTATGCGCGTTGGCGATCTCGACAATGACAAGCCAGTAGAATTTTGAGAGACAAAGGAGGCGACCAGTGCAGGAAACAAGTTGGGATGAGGCCATGACGCTGGCGCGTCGGGCCATCTATGACACGGACGGCCGCGGGATGGTCGGGCGCGGGCGCAATCACCTGATCGAGCGCGTGGCCCGCTTGTTGATCCAGCGTGAGCGCCGCGTCCTTGATATCTCTCGACGCCTTCGCTACGCCGCCGACATGGTGGGCGACGACGAACTTCCTCAGCAGCTTCATGCGCTGGCGCGAGAGCTTGAAAACTTAGTTTGAAAAAGGAGCGAATGCCATGCGCATGAGGTGGTACGGGACGGATGGCGAAATCCCTGAGAGCGCCGTGCGTCGCATCGCAGAGCTTGAGGCGGCGCTGCGCAACATTGCTGAACAATGCATTCGAGCCGATGACCCAGAACACCACACACTGAACTTTGTGAAATGTATCGCACAGCAAGTTTTGCAGAAACCCGAGTGAAGGGCAGGAGCCTGGAATGTTCATAAGCCACACGGCCAAGGTGAGAGGCCGTCGCATTCGGCAACGCATCTGGTTTCCGCGCTCCGGTTGGGCGATGCGCCGTTGCGAGACGCGGCGCTATCTGCTGCCGAAGTCGTCGGGCCTGTGGAAATCGACAAAGGTGATTTGAGATGGGCAACTGGATCGCACTCGGCCCCGTACGCATCCGCATCGGAAGCAAGTACCTTGCCCCGTGGGGCTTCCCGCGCTTGCAGATCGGGGGCTTATCGCTGTGGTCGTATTGGAACGACGGAACGTTCTGCCCCGCCGCCTATCATCCCCGATCAAGCATCACGTGGCTTTGGCAGACGCGCTTAGAGCGTGGAGAGTGGAAGCCGCCATATCAGTACAATTCGACGGGCGGTCGCGATGTGCGTCTGCCCTTCGGATGGAAGCTGCATGTCATGTGGCAGGACCGCATGCCGCGCACCGATCAACACTCAACATGACGAGCGGCAGATGATCAGAAGCATGGACGAGGCGCCGCGCGACGGCAGCCACTTCCTAGCGCTGGAGCGCGTTGGCATTGAGGATACGGATCGGCATGTGCTGGAGTGGCGCGAGATTTGGTACGAGCCAAGCCGTGCATTCTTCGGGCCGACGATGTGGATGTCAGGAGCAGGCGCCGCTCAGTTCGGCGAGGACTGTTTCGCAGGCTGGCTACCACTTCCGAACAAACACGGCGCTAAGTAGGGGAGAGCCAGATGCGCAGCCAGATCGAATGGGACCCGCCTTCAGCAGACTTCGGATTGCCGGACGTTCGCACAGTGAAGTGTGAGGCATGCGACGGCGAAGGACGCCGCTACGTCAGCAGCCAGCCACGCCAAGGTGATGTGTCGCCCAGCATGGAGCGCGACGACGGCCAGTGCGAGGAGTGCATCGGTACGGGCATGGTTGATGTCGTGGTCGGCGTGTGCGGATGCGACGATCATGAGTGACACGTTTGCGTTCCGCGTCGGATGGGCGCTCGGTCTACTGCTGGGTCTGAGCATCGCTTTTGCGATATGGGCGACGAAGTAGAGGAGGCGGAATTGCTCTTGAGACGAACCATGCGCCGCAGTCGTCCGGCCATGTTCCCGCGATGGGCGCTATATAAGACGCGCCACCCGGACGTGCGCGCTGTTCGTCCGTTCTTGAGGCGGTACGGGGTTCGCTCGCACATGGCTTGGGTGAAGGCACTTCAGAAGCAGATGGTGGCCCGATGATCCCTGCACGCATATCTGGCGCTACGCATTTCCTTGGGGCGCCCAAAGGCTGGAAGCCGGAAGAAGATGGCAACTGCTGCCACCTCGCCGTGCGTGTCACGGACAACGTGTGGGAGAGTGCTTGGGAGCCGACGCCGGGTGAGCTGGCTGCCCTCAATGCCGGCGCCAAGGTCGTGCTTCGCGTCGTCGGCGGGCAGCCGCCCGTGATGCTGTGCGTCGAAGATTTGCAGACTGAACACCAAGACTGAGGAGGCAATTGTGCCCAACAAGTCTAAGGACACTCGCCGGATTAGGCAGCTAGAGAGCGCTCTTGTCCGCATCATCCGAGAATGCACGTCTCACAACGATGTAAACGTTATGGTCAAGAGGATGCAGGCCATAGAGGACATTGCGTGCAAGGCGCTTGGGCCGAAGTAGAGCGCCGCGCGTGATTTGAGCGCTAATTTTTCCGCTCAATCACCTCTGGCGGCCCAGACGGCTCAAATTTGCCGCCCACAATCTTTCCCTTCTGCACGACGCGAACCCACTTCCCATCCCGCTTCGTCCAGCAGGACATGACGGCCTTTCCTGACTTAAGCTCGGTCTCGATCTGTCTGGCGACCGTTGGGAATATGTCATGGATGGGCTTGTTGTGGTCTGTGCTCATCTTGCCTCCGGTAGAATTGCATAGGCTACAATAACGCGTCACTTCTACGAGGATGTCCCGCGTACACCGTTTCTCGCGTATTCTCGTGTTCTTCATTCGTTTACGTGCGTTTCAGCGCGTAACCCATTGACTCTTGGTGAGCATCGTCCGTTTACACCGAGGATGTCGGGAGTTCGACCCTCTCACCGCCCACCAATTAAATCAATCACTTACGCATCTGGGGTACAATCAGCGCTCGTGTTGTTCAAAATACAACGCTGTTCAATCACGCATCCTCAGGTGGCAAATCTTCAATCTGCAACCTGTTTCTCACGGATGCTCCTGCAACAATCCGGCCCAGTGTTTCGGATGCACCTCTGACCTGAGCCATCTGCGTCTTGATGTAGACCATCTCCGTTATGGAAGACCTGGAATGGCCAGCCAACCGCGAAATCCGCTCGACGGGTATCCCAGCTTGGTCGAGCCACGTTAGGGCCGTGTGGCGAAGAATATGGGGCGTTATGGACGGCGGTAGGCCGGCACGCTTTGCAGCCGCCATGAACGACTTCCGAATGCAGGCCACGGGCGCAAAGTTGTACGAGATGACATGGCTCGTATCGTGCCCGCGCTTGCGGTGCGCCTCGATCAACTCAACCTCGACTTCCGCCGTCATATAGCCAACGACGCGCGTTTTCTGCGCCGCCTTGGATATCGGGTTGATGTTGATCGTGGGGGCGCGGAAATCCAGTTCCTTGTCCTTAAAGTTCACGCGATCCCAGGTCAGTTCAAGGATGGCCCCAGATCGCGCCGCCGTCGTAATGGCGATCATGCAAAACAGGCGCGTGTGATCCTCTGTGCAGGCGTCTATGAGTGCCCTGAATTGCTCTGGCGTGAGGATGTCCTGCCGCGACTTTGGCTTGGTCGGCACCCAGACGTGCTTCTTGTATTTGATGTGCTGGCGTTCAGCCGCCCAGTTAATGCAGGACCGAAGCCTCAAAAGTTCCGTCCATACCGTGCCGATCGAGATGTCTACGCGGCGCTCGCTGCCGTCCTTGGTGCGTATAATGCGACCACGGTCCAGGCGCTGCCTGGCGTAGTCGCGACACACGTCGTCGGTGATCTCGGACACGCGCATCTTTGCGAAGCGCGACTGCAGCGCGTTCCAGCTTTCGTGAAACGGGCGCATCTTCTTGCCGTCCTTGGCACGGTCGGCAATGTAAAGCTGCCAGATGTCCTCTACGAAAGGGCTCTCTAAAGCTTTTTGGACAACGCCGCGGAGAGCAACCCACTCGTCAAGCGCTCTTCGACCCTCAGCCTCAGTGAACGCTCCAAGTCTCTGTCTCTTGGGCTTTCCGTCTTTTCCGCGATACCGGACAACGGCCTCATATTGCCCGACCTCTTGGTTGTGGAGTGATCCGAGATGGTACGGACCCACATTGTACGGTCGCCAAGTTCTTCCCACCGTTCTACCTCTTCTCTTGGAACTCGAATGTGCTTGAATCCGCAGGCCCTGATTTCGCCGCTGCGGACCATTCGTCGGATCGTGTCCTTGCTGAATCCCCAGCGCTTCGCAAGCTCGGATGCGGTGAACATCACCTTCTCGGTGGTCATTTGCGCGCCTCCAACTCGAGTTCGGACGCACACAAATCTTTGATTGCTGTCAGGAGGTCTTCCTCTAGGTGAAACCACTCCCTGCGATGCCGCCAATACGCCGCTGCCTTGTGCAGCGCTGCCTCTGTGTGCAACCCACCACGAATATGCCCCAGCAACACCGGGTCGTGTGGGCTGCTTGTGCTAATCACATCCATGCGCGCCTCCGGTCGCACCGAGTGCCCAATCTTCACGTAGGCGTCGCACTGAATAAAGTACACGCAACAGGCATCCGGCACGTCATCGCGCCATCCAATCGCCTCCAAAAACATGCGCGCCGTTGGCGAGACTCGGCCAAGCACGAATTCCCATCTCGTTTGTTTTTTCTGGTAAGCAACTAGATCCTTCAAATCATAAAGAGGCTTGCGGCCAATCCTGACAACCGGGATGCTTAGTCTGCGTAAAGAACGGGTAGACACGCGCAACTCTGAGGCCGCTTCCGCACGGGTCAAGAGCCTAACCATCCCCTCATCCCTCCCTTGCCGAGAAATCCCCACACCAATCAGTGCGATCCGTGAGCGGCCAAACGGAGCAGAGGTCGCCAAGCGGCGGGTCTGTGTAAATGTCCAATTCCTCGTCTGCTGCGTACATATGCCCGCACTTGGCAACAAATATGAATAACTCTGGCGATGGTGTCGGTGCGTAGCGCTTACACTCGCCGACGATGATGGCTGTTGCGTCTTCGTCGTTGTTTGAATGCGGCTGGCGCTCTGGGTGTAGGCGATCCCAATGGGCACAAGTGATGCATTTGTTGGTTCTCTCGGTCACGCCCGTTCCCTCCTGATCTTTTCTTGAAAACGCGAAAACATCATTCCTCACCATCCTGTATAGGCACGCCGTCCCTGAACTTTGTGCCTCTTGGAATGCTGATGACGCGCTCAAGCTGAATATTGACGTATGAGGCGTTTTTCATCTCATTCGCCGCCGCGGCGTCCCAGCAGGCCTCGTGAAAAATTCCAATGTTTGTGACGATGCCAGCGCCTTTTAGGACAGGCGCATTGCAGCGCTTGCATGGGCGAATGGTCATTGGTCCCTCATCTTCGCCTGGAAACGCTCGAACATTTCTTCGTCTAGGTAGACGCGATCCCTGATCACGTAGCAGCAGCCGGAAGCCTTCAGAGCGACCCTGAAAGTTTTCCTGTCCATGAAAGCGGAAACTCTCCGGTAGAAATTTTCATATGGAAGCAAGCTGCCGGCGTGGGTCGGGGTGACTGTCATTTGGTTCTCTTTTTCTTCTTTCTCTGCGTCGCCGCTCTCACGTAGGCCGGATGACACTTCAGGATGCGGGCGATGGCTTCGTCGCTCAGGACACCAAGACCAGCCAGAAGGTTGATCTTCTCCGCCTTGGTGGTTTCACCGGCTTTGGGTCTCATTTCGTTGCTCCAGCCTTTTCAATCTCTTCGATGGCCATCTTTAAAAGATGAATGGCTAGCTTATTTTGCACTGCGCACAGGGAGCGACACGCCTCAACGGCAAACACCACGGCGCGGCTTGTTGTGTAGTCCGTAACGCCCAGGTCAAAACCTTCATCCTCTTCGTTTACGAACTTCGACGCGTAATCGTTCGCCTCTCGCATAAGGCGGTTAACGTCGGAAAGTTCATTCTCGGTCAGTCTAATGTTCCCAAATCCGTCGCTCGGGGCTTGAGGGCGGTAGCAAGCCTTTTCCGCCATCATAACGTATGCCTCAGCAAGCCTATCGTGTCCCGACTTCATTCTGCTTCCTCCTTCACCTTGCTCACCGCCATAGCGCGCCGCTTACCTATGGACAGAAGTTTTTCAACCTCCATCTTGTGTTGCTCATAGAGCGACCTGCATGCGTCTGCGTCGATCATTGTTTTGTTGAGTTCCTCACGCTCCGCATGCGTGAGATAGGGAAGCCATTGCCGGCGATCACCGAGGCGCATGAGAACGACTCCGCTGCTCTTCAATCCTCAGCAACTCCATCTCTAGGAGTAAAAGCTTGTGCTTTGTCCTCGCAATGTGAAATGCGTATGATGCAGCTTTCGCCGCGAGAAGATTACGTTCCTTTATCCGCCTTGGACCGCGGTTTGCCCTAGAGACGCGCCACACGTGAGAAGCGCTGCAATCCAGAACCTCCGCGATCTCTTCTGGCTTGTGGCCCGCGTCCAGCATTCTAAGGATTTCGTCGGCTAGCTCAGTCATTTGATCCCCGCCTTATTGGCTTCTTCCCCTTCCGGTCCCAAGTCCAAAATGTCGTTTCGTTCGTTGCTAAATTCCGCACCTTGATTTCAATTTCACCTTCAGGCCATAGCTCCGCGGCTATCGTTAGTAGGGAGCGCATGGCGTGATCGGGCTTGCTCATCGCCTCACCACGGAGCCGTCGATTTTCTTCCGCCAGGGTGATCGTTTTGAGCCAGGGATGATTGCTTTCTTTTTTTCTTTTGGTTGCTCGGCAATGCCGGCCTTAGCCAACAGACGTTGCTGGAATTCTGCATGCTGAGCGCTGATGCGGTTCGTCTTGGCAATCACCGGGACATCATGTTTCGCGGTCTTTTCGCGATGTTCCATGATTGGCCGCGGGACGAGGTTTGTGGGGTGGTCAGAGCCGCCTAGCGCCTTGGGAATCGGATGATGATCGAAATGCACGAGGCTGCAGATTTGGTCTGGCGTCATCTGCTTTGCCGTCTCGCGATCGATCCACGGGACAAGGTTGCCATTTTCGTCTGCCACCTTCATCTCCAGCAAAACGGCGGCAAGCTTCGTGGTCATGTTGATGTGGGCGCGCTTGGTCATATCTTCATGCTCCTGTAATTGGAGCTTTCAGTCCTCCATGCCTCGATACGCATGGCAGCGGCCTCACGAAGCGCTCTTAGGCGTTCGTATTCGCCAGCGGCTCGAGCATCCCGCTTCAGTGCCGCAAGATATTCCGCAGTCACGTATGCCTCACGCTCCTGCACACTCACGGGCTTGTCGTTGTAATTCCTCATGCACAAAGCCTTGGTCACTTTGACCATGTGGGAGGCGTAGACCATCTCGGCTTTGGCCTCACCGATCTCCTTGGCGTTGTCAGCCAAGAACTGAAGAGCCTTGTCGACATCGTCATCGCCAATGATGCGAGCATTGCGACGGTCGCTCATTTCACGCTCGCGCGAAGCGGGCGCCGACCGGCTTGATCCGTTGTTCATGTGGACACCCGTGCTCCGCTTCCAGCCTCTGAATTTCCGCCAGTTCGATTTTCATCGGGAACCGCATCCGGTCCACCTTCAGAACACCCCGCAGGATCAGCTTCTCTATCCCCTGCCTTGAGTAGCCCCACCGTTTCGCCAGTTGCTTCACGGTGAGGAATTCCATGTGCGCGCCAGACAATTCGCTTCGCTTCCTCTCTTGTTAGACCGCACGCATACATAAGATCCTCGATGCCAAGGCCGTGCTCTGCCATAGCGATGGCGAGGGCGTTCATTTCAGGAAATCCCGCACAGTCCGAAACCTGATCCTGTTGGCCAGTGCCATCAGCCGCCATGCGATGCGGTCTAGGATGCGGGCGATGGACATGCGAAGTTTCATGCTGCTTCCTTCAATTCGTATTTCTCTCGCAGTGCGCGCACCTTCCCGTCCAATTCGGCAAGGAACTCGCGCACCAGCGTTTCGAGTTCTTCGATGCGCTTCTGGTCCCGCTCAATGCGCTTCACAAAGAGCTGCATGGAGGCTGGCAATCTTGGATCAAATGAAACGAAGTCACACCATTTGCGCCCGGTGCATGCCATTTGCCACTGCATCTGTGTGACGTAGCGGCCGGATATTTCTTCGCCCAGAAGCGTTTCAATATGAGTTGCGCTGTTTGGGCATTTGATCTCGACCAGCCCATCTCTGCCGATTAGGCCGTCTGGACTGGCGTGCGTGCCGGAAATCGTTGGGTGCTTTACAAGGCCGACAAGTTCAACGTCCACGTCGTGCATGAACTCATATGCGGCGCGGGCATCGGGCTCCGTCTGCGTGCCCCACTGCATGGCTGCATTAGTGAATGTGTCTGGTGCGTTGCCGGTCAGGCGGCCGATGATCTTTGCTGCCATGACGTTGGCACGGGTTGCGCCCCACCCCGTCTTGGTCCGCGCGATTGCGTCTGGAACCTCGCTTGCTCCAAGCGATGGGGCTCGAGCAGCCAGCCATTCCGCAGAGCCTTGGATAGGTTCTGTCATTGTTTTTCTGCCTTTGCCTTCAGCATCTCGACGGCGGCGTCGTATTTGTCAGCGGGCAGCTTCCCGACTTCGGTGATTTTGAAGTGCTTGCAAAAGCGCTTCACGTCGCTGGCTGTGAATTTGATCGCAGCTTCAATGGTTGCCTTTTGCTCATCGCTGATTACGGCGCCAGCGCCAGCCGCCTGCCCATCGTCATCCTCGTCCTCAGGCGCAATGCCAAGAAGGGCCAGGGCCGTATAGCGACGCCCATAACTGACTGTGCTGGCATGCGCCTGTACTGGGTTCTTGTTGCCGCTCATATCTATCGGCAGAACAATTTCTGTCGTCTCGACATGCCCGCCGCGGTGCCCAAGGACGGCAACAATGCGGATCTTGCCATCGTCTTGCTTGATGGTGTGATTGAGTGAGAAGCCGTGCTGCGACAGCGCCTCCCGCTGCGTCGAGATCACATCCTCCAGCCGTGCGTATTTCTTGGCGTTGTGGCCAGTGCCCTTGCGTTCCACTGCGGGCGCATCTTTTTGATAGGCGGCGAAGTCGCGGCGGAACTCACCCCGCGCCACCTCCGACTTCTGCTCGCGGATCAGGCCAACGATCTCGCGGAACGCTTCGCTGTTGAAGTTCGTGCTGGTGCCAAACTGTCCCAGCATTTTATACAGCGGGTCTATTGGTTCGCGCATGTCGACTGTGGTTGTTGGGTGGCCATGGTAAAAAGGATCAAGTTCCGTTTTCTTTGCAGCAGCAGCCATTGTTACTCTCCTAAGCGAGAACGAATACGAGCATCGCCAGCGCAACAGCGCTCAGGCTCAGCATGGTGGTCATCGCGAGCCAAAAGCTCGCTGGGCGTGGGTCTATCTGTGTCATTTCCATTGCTATCTGCATCCACGCGCACCTTTCGTTGAGTTGGGGTCGCCCAGCCAGGGAGGTGCCTGGATATCCCCTCTTCAGCCGGAAACCCTGTCAGAAGTACCGGCAGCGAGTTCTGTCTGTGGGCGGGTGGCTCTAATGCCCTCAGAGCCACCCGCCAGCCGCTCCCCGCGCTGCGGCTAACCGCCGAATACATCCTGATAGACAGCGCGAGCGCGCTGGGCCCCGAGATGTTTTCCGGCGAGACTGCGTAACTTGATGCATGCAAGACGCAGATCGTCCGTGAGGCAATCAATCAACTGCTGCGTCTCGTGTTCTTCGTCCTTGCGGGCTATGTCCTCGCGCTGGCTTTGCGTCCAGCGATTGCACTCTTCGACCAACCGAAGCTTGGTCTGGCGCCGCATGTCGATGACGTTGCTCATTTCAGTAGCTCCGGGAATTCCGAAAGCACCACATCCGCGCAATCCCACGCTTCAACGTCGCGCTCGGGATCAAATGACCGGACATACATGCCGTCATGGATCACTTGGGCGAGTTTGACGCGAATGGGGTGATTGCAAACGGCTAGACGTTCCCAGGCCGACATGACTGGCGGCATGGGCACGTGCTTCATGTCAAGGATGGCGGGAAACGCAGCGATTATCGCGTCCGCGCCGTCGTGCGCCTCACACTCATGCTCCATGTCAAACGCGCCAACGTACATCACGTCATGGATCATGCGCGCTAAGGCGATGCGAACGGGATGCTCAAGGCGTTCGCGTTCTTCGCGACGCGCCTCTGCCGCTGCTTCAAGCTCGTCCCAGTGTTGCAGGGCGGCGTTTCCGAATGTTTGTTCGCTCATGACCACACCTTTACGAAACGTGTCTTGATATGCTGAACGTATGCGAGATTTTCACCGACGCGTTGCGCTTCTTCTGCGTTTGCTGCGTAGACCGTCTCGGCGAATGCTGGTGCGCCATCGGCCGCAGAGTACTGAACAGTGAACGCTTGCTTGGAGCGCTCCATCTGCGCGGCAAAGGCTTCCTGCTGGCGGTTAACGTCATCGCTCAGCTTCCTGATAATCTCTCGGTCCTCGTCAGTAAGGAATTGCGTCGTCATCCTTGCGTCCTCGTGCGATACGTTCCCGGAAAAGTTCCCACGCACGTTCACGATCTTCGTCCGTCTCTGGTGCAAACACTTCCAACTCACCCAGGTCCGCCAGCTCCCGCTGCGTCATTTCCATGACGTGCTGATAAGCGGCGTCTGAATTCTCAGCCATCACGCGAACCTCGCCAGTGATGGAAAAAGTGACGATGAAAGACTTGTCCATGTCAGTTCCTCCGTGGTGCGAAGATCAGCCCGTCCGACTGGCGGATGATGTCGGAAATGATCGCCTGATACTGGCGGTCGCTAACAAGGCGTCCGACTGCAAAGCCGGCGATCGCGCCAAGCATCCAGATTGCGATCTCAAACATTTGGGTCACTCCGGTCGGCTTCGTATTGTTTGACTGCGCGGCGGCCCCAGAGGGCGATGCCTGCAATGGTGGTGATTGATCCGGCTGCGGCGCCGATCAGCAGGGAGAGGATGTCGATCATCGGTCGCCTGCAGCGTGGAGTAGGGAGGCGAGGAGTATC